>Ga0315904_10013268_pt1 | contig 10329 bp, 6 predicted proteins | sample LakEriMetagenome_6_FD_203529 | JGI IMG/M metagenome (GOLD analysis project Ga0315904, IMG submission 203529) | Freshwater fungal communities from buoy surface, Lake Erie, Ohio, United States - Buoy 12 MA120 | ecosystem: Environmental > Aquatic > Freshwater > Lake | place: USA: Lake Erie, Ohio...
AAGCAGCGGAAAAGTCCGTGCAGTCTCCGATTGTTCTCCCTGCCGATGTCAACGAACTTGAGATGGGTGGCGATGCGGTTATCCGCACATCCAACCCAGCAGGAGTTCGTCGTGTAGACCTGAACATCCCACCAGGCGCATTCACTGAGCAGCAGTTGCTCCAACAAGAATTGCGTACCGGAACCCGCTACCCAGAAGGTAGAACTGGCAATATTGACGCCAGCATCATCACGGGTCAAGGTGTCCAAGCCCTTATGGGTGGATTCGATACCCAGGTCAAGTCAGCGCAAGCTATCTTTGCTTCGGCGCTCCGCGACGTTATCTCTGTTTGCTTTGAGGTAGACGAGAAGTTTTTTGACTATGAGAAGACTATTCGTGGTGTAGATGCTGGTTCTCCATACCAGATTACCTACAAGCCAAGCAAGGACATCAAGAAGGATTTTACTGCAGATGTCCGCTATGGAATGTTGGCTGGACTCAACCCAGCACAAGGTTTGATTTTTATGCTACAAGCATTAGGGGGCGGGCTAATCTCAACTGACCTTGCTATGCGTGAGTTGCCGTTTGGCATCAACGTCACACAGGAGCAAGAGAAGATTGAGATTGAAAATATGCGCAAGTCGCTGGTTCAATCTCTACAAGCCTACACCCAGGCAATTCCACAGATGGCAGTTGCGGGCGAAGACCCATCAACAGTCATCAAGAAGATTGCAGATGTCATCAAGTCTCGGCAAAAGGGTGTACCAATCGAAGACGCTGTTGAAGAAGTCTTCGCTCCAGAATTACCTCCTGCTGGTGCCCCTATGGTTGAGCAACCGTCCCCTGCTCCCGCTGCGCCAGTAGGAGGCGCTTCTCCTGCAGGACAACCAAATTTGCAAACACTTTTATCTAGCCTATCAGCAGGTGGTCAAGGAAGCGCAAGCGCTCGAACAACAATACGGAGGTAGCTATGCCACAGCAACGTAAGCGAGTTACCAAAAGAAAAAAAGTTCAGCAACGTAGACGCAGGACTACCAAAGAGCCGGTACTAACCAAAATTGATTTTTGGGCTATTGCCGCAAAAGAAGTTTATGATGCGTGTGTCCGAGCCGGATTCGACGAGGGTACCGCGATGGCATTTGCTATGGACAGAACAAGCTATCCAGAATGGATAGTTCCAGCAGATGACCCAATACGACAGCAGTATACGAAGGGCGAGGACGAAGACTAATGTCAATGATGCAACCAACTGGTCCGCAAGGTGGCTACCGAAAGCCTAAGAACCCAGCCGTAGCATCTGGTCCTGGTGCGCTTTCACAGCGCACGGATGGTTCTCCCTCACAACCTGCCACCTATATTGCCGGTTTGCCACAGGGTCAGGGTCAAGCTACCTATGAGCAGCAGGTTTCTGCACCTATGTATGCAACCCCACAGGTTGAGGCAGTTGGTATTGGTGCACTCGACGTTACCCCAATTACTGCAGACACTAAGTTTCCAGACCAGAACATTATGACGGGTGCTAGCTTCAATCCTGGTGGAGATTCAGCACTTCTCAATCTGCCATATCAGCAACCAAACTTTATGACCGTTCTGGCAAAGACTGCACAGAATGACCCAACGGGAGACACCGAGTTGGTAATGCGTATGCTTCAGGATAGAGGTATTGGCTAGTGCCAGAAGTAGATGACCTCGTAAGCGAAGCAGCAGCAGAGGTAAGTCCTAACTTTTATGGAGCAGCGCTTCGCACTAATTATTCTCCAGCTGAACTAAAGATGATAAACCAAATGTCGCTGTCCTATAAAACTGGAACGACACTTCTAAAGTACAGTAAAGAAAAAGCCCGCAAAGAGTTCTTACAACTAGACCCAGATGTTCAGTCTAATATTCGCTATATCTTTCCTGATAAAGACCAATTTTTGCCAGAGCAAAACATTTTTCAACGTGGAGTTCAAGTAGCTACTAGAGCTTTGAGTTTGGGCGCAACAGCACTATCTAGTCCAATCATCGCTGCCTTTGGTGCTGCCGAACAGTATGGCAGAGGAATCAATCTTCCTTATCAACTTGAGCAGAAGCGTGAACAAGGCGAAAATATTTTTAGCCGAAAGGTTCTTTCTGAAACATATTATGGAAAGAATAACTGGCGCTGGGACCGTGTAGAGGAATACAACAAAAAGTATGGCGTAGCTCTTACAACCCTTGCCCGTGGTATTGCAGAGGGTAGAACCCCTGGCAACTCTATTGACCTGTATGGCAAGTTTGACAAGGATATGTACGCAGCCATTCAGTTTATGAATGATGAGCCAAAGCGTTTTGATACCTTTATGAAGAGCCTGAAGATGGATGCTCAGGTTTCGTGGGGACGAGATGTTGTCAACAAGTTTGTGCCAACTGAGGCTGCGTCAGAGGGTGCACAAGTTGACCATTCGCATTGGTTAGTCAAATTTACAGAACGCCTTGGTGCTGACTGGAAAACTCGTCGTGGCAGACTAAAAATAAAAAGTCTTATCTCTGGAACCCTTGATGGTGTTTATCAGGTAGCCATTGACCCGCTTACTTATGTTGGTGTGGGCGCTCCTGCTAAGGCTGCAACTGTTGGAACCCGCGGACTCAAGCTAACTCCACAAGAAACAATGGGTTTGACAGGACTCAAGACCAAGGGCGAACGCCTTGCAGACCTTTATCAAACTGTTTCTGACCGTGCTGGTAACGCTTCTGCTGGTATTGCGTGGGCATTTACTCAACCAGAAGTACGTAAACTGTGGGACGATGAGCTTGGACCATTGGTTCAAAAGTACGCCGAGGCAGAAAATGCTACACAAAAAGCTGCAGCCTACAATGAGATTGCGCAAAACTACCCAGATTGGGCTAATCGAGCTGTAGTTAGAGAGCTTGCCCGTCCAGAGGTCAAGGCATTTGACGCTGCTAGCGCAGAAAATTTCTTTACTAATATTGATGACTTCAACAGATTGCTTACAAGCAGGGTTGATACTACAAGTTATCGCCGTGCTGGTATTCCAGTTTCTAACCTTAGCCGTAAACTCGCAGTCACGGTAGAAAAAACTGCACGTTCTATCTTTAGTAAAACGGTTACTGGTAGAACAGACGATGCAACTCTTGCAGCAACCGAAGCAGACCGTGCATTTGCTACTGAAGTTTTGCTTCGAGTGGCTGATAAAGATGACACTCTTATCAATCCAAATATTGCTGACCTAAAACAACTATCAGATGGTGTAAGTAAGACCCAACGTGCACTTGCTGCTATAGGAACTGCGCTATCTCGTGGTCCAGGTCGTATTCTTTTTGGTGATGCAGCAATTGACAGTGCAACAAACTTTAGAAATCTTGCTAATCAAGTATTACCGGTTCGTGTTGCTGATGCTCTTACCGAAACCTGGGTTGATGAATCCCCAGAAAATCAACTTACAATCGTTCGCAACCTTTACCAAGCTGTAATGATGAAAGCTGGTATGGATGGAAGCCCTATGGGTCGTGCCCATATGGAAACAATGCTTGCTAAAACTTTCAATGAACTAGGTATGGGTACTACAACAAGAGTAGAAATACCGATTGAGTTTGCTGACGCGCTTAGCCAGTCTGCTTTCAAAATGGAAAATGATGTTCCAATAGTTTCTGGTAAAGGTGTTTTGCATCCAGCACAATGGGCAGAAGGCATTGCTCCTCTTCCATATGATTTGATTTATCAATATGGTGCACAATCTAAGCTTCAAGAAAAAATTACTTTTCTTACTGCTTTGGGTGGAATTACTCGAAATAATGTTTTGAGAATTTATACAGACTTTTGGGCAAACACTACGCTCTTCCCACGTTTGGGTATTCGCTCTGCTGTTGATGAAGCCTTTTTTATGTATATGGCTGTACCCTGGTATAACGTTCGTAAATACCTTACTGGTAGTGCTATACCTGCTACCCGAGTCCTTGAGGCTATTAGTGGTAGCAAAAGTTCAATTGGTATGTATCGCCGTGGTCTATACAAAATTCCAGGACTGGGTAGATTACTTGACCCAACCAAAAAGATTACTCCGCTTCAGCGATACCAAGCAGTCCAGAAGCTTGCTAAAATTGAAAGTAAGCGCCGTGGCTATGATGTGCCAGAGTCTGAAATCTCAATGGCTCTTATTCGCGAAGAGATTGTTCGTGAGGCTGAGAGTATTTATGGAGATACACTTTCTCCTAAAAGCTGGGAAAATATCCGTAAGTTGATGAGGCATAATCCACAAGTGCAAGACGCTGTAGTCAATTCACTTGGTGCTAAATCTTCTTTGTCGGGTAAAATTGATATGGATTACATAGACACTATTTTTAGTGTTAGTAACCTTACAAAGGTATATGAGGATTATGGACTAACCGCAACCAAAAATTTTAGTCCAAAACTGGTTAGTCAAATGAGTCAAAAACAAATTGCAATTGCCCACTATAGAATGTATTCTATAAAGGTTCCATACAATAGCAAAACAGTAGCACCTGGTGTTTATGTATCTCCAGCCACAGCATTCTTTTCTAACAATGGACTCAAGACTAAAGATGATTTTATCAAAGCTCGTAATCAACTATTAGAAAAAGTTGGCGTAGCGTTTGATGAAGCCACTGGTGGTTTTGCTGTAGCTAATGAAAATGCTATGAAGGCGTGGAATGGTAAGTTTTCTTCTAGCGTATTTAGCCGCCAGCAAGGACTACCAGAACCAGAGATTGCTCGTATTCACGTAGAACGTATGCTCCTTGATATGCGTTTGACATTTCACGGTGGTCCTAATGCTTATAACCAAAAGCTTATGGATGCTGTCAATTTCAAACATAAACAAATTATTGACTATCGAATTCAGGCGAAGAAGGATTTTGGGGGAGCCTGGGAAGACGCAGCAGCTAGCCTTACCTTCAAAGAGTTTGAAGATGCCACAGTTGATATGCACCCAATTGGTGAAATCAATACTGACCTTGTGAGCTATGGCGAAGTCAAGGATATGAAAGTTTTTGAAGAGGGGCAAGGTTTGCCATATCTTCTTGAGAAGTGGCAAAACTGGTCTATGGAAGTTATGGATGCCCAAGTCACGGGACTTTATAGACAGAAAGCTTTGTGGATTGCCTATGAAGCCGAAATGGACCGAATGGTTCCATATGAGAAGATGCTTGCTCAGCGATACGAAAAGAATCTCATTGCCGAGGGTATGCAACCAGCAAGAGCTGAGCGCACTGCAAAGCTTTATGCAGAAAAGCGCACAACCGAACTAGCCTGGAAGCAAGCTTCAGAAACAGTTCTTGAGTATGTAGATAACCCAGCAGTGCGAAGTAATTTAGCTACATCGGTTCGCTCGGTTGCCCGTTTCTATAGAGCTACTGAAGACTTCTATCGACGACTTTATAGAGTTGGCGGCAAAACTCCACTGCGAACTCTTTATCGTTTGCGCCTTCTCAATACTGGTCTTGATGCCGCTGGTGATATTTATGAGGATGACAAGGGCGATAAGTATATTATCTTCCCAACAGATACTATTCTCAATAATGCCGTATTGCCAATACTAAAAGGACTGACTGGCAAAGAAAGTTTTCAAGCAAGCTTTACAGATATATCTCTAAAGCTTAGGCTTATCAATCCATCCTTTGCTCCTGACGCTGGACAACCAGCATTTTCAGGACCAATTGGCGCTCTTGGAACCCTTGGTCTTCAAGCATTGGTTAGAAATGTTTTACCATTTGCAGAGCGCGTAGCCGAAAGATTCCCAGAAAGAATAGAAAAGGGAGTCAGCGAGTTTGTTGCAGAACAACAATATAGGTTTTTGGAAGCTGAAGAGATTCTTGGAAAAATAGGGCTTGGCAATTTTGCCGATACTATGAGTTGGAACAAGGCTATAACACCTATGTTTGTGGATACCTTGGGTAGAATCGGTACGTCTTTTGTTGGTCTTGAGGCAGATAGGCAGCTTTCAACCGCAATACTACAGGCTATGCGCTTTCATCAGGCTTTTGGTAATGCCATTGATGAGAGTGCTACCGAAAAAGAAAAGTATGAATATATGAAGGGTCTAAAGACTTCTTCAGCAAATATCATTATTGGCAGAACGCTTCTTGGTTATATTAGTCCTGGTATGCCAGCATTGCGAGAAACAAAAGAACTACCAGATTTTCTCAAGAAGGTTGGTATTACAGGATTCAAGGCTGAGTTCTGGGATATTTACAATGGTATTCTTCGTAATGAAGGCGAAGATGTAGGTAATGTTTTTGACCTTGCCGTCGCAACATTTGTTGGCAAGAACCCAAATAAACTTATTTTTACAGTTCCAACCTCTGAAAAAGAGTGGAGAACTGTTATTGCTATGACCAATGAGGTCAAGGACTGGTCTCAAAAGAACGAACGTTTCCTTGATACTTATAAGGAAATGGGTTATATCTATGCTCCGAAAGCTGGCGAATTCAATTCCGATGTTTATAACTTTCTTGAGGCAGCAGACCTTATCAAAATGCCAAAGTTTGAAGATTATCTTGTTAGCTTGCAGGTAGCTGTTGATAAAGAGAAATACTTCCAAGTTCAAAAAGATTTGGAAGAAAGACTAGCCACTACTGGCATTACGCAAGAACGCCGAGAGCTTATCAATATAGCAGCCGAAACCAAAAAAGATATGTTGGCATCAAACCCATATCTTCAAGCAGAGGTCAATGGCTCTATCAATGAGCAAGGTTCTCTCAAGATAAAGTTCAAGGCTTTGGCTGAGGCAAATGCTGACCTACGCAACCCAGCAGATAAGTTGACTAAGAGTTCTATGCAGTTGGCTCTTGAGGAAGTGGCTTCTTTTGTTCAGCTGGCAGAAGATAAGCAGTTGTCACAGCGCTATGACTTTTCAGAGCTGAAGGAGCAAAAGCGCCAAGAGGTAGAAGAAATGCTCCAGACCTTTGTCAAAGGTAGCGATACAGTCAAAGAAGCATACCGAGTTGTGTTTAGACCGTTGTTGAATTCATATTCCCGAGATGCCGTGCAGGCAGGAGCTGGAAGGTAATTATGGTAGCCAAGTCTCCCGAAGAAGCCAAGGCACAATCCGAGGCTAGTACCACAAAGCGCGGTGCTCAAAGAGAATCTTTGCAGACTAGCTTTGGTGGGGCAACGCCTAAATATTTTGTTTCCTTTGACCAATATGGCAATACTCGCATTCTTCAACAGGTTATTGGTGGAAGACCAGAACAAAAGTTTCTCGTTGTTGCAGAAAATGGCAAGGACTATCAGCTAGTCAATGGCGACACTATTGTCAATCAGGTGTTGAGTTATTTCAAAAAGAACAAAGAAGGTCTGCGCAAAACACTCTTTGACCTTGGTTATATGACGGAACGCGATTATGAAACTCGAAGTAATCAGGCACTCACCACTTCTATTCTTAGAGTAGCCAATGAGTACACGGTTGATACAGTTGATTCATTTCGCATTGACGGCAAGACTAAGTTTCCAACCTTTACAAATTGGCTTGGTGGATTCCGTGCCGTAGGGCGCGAAGGCGACGGACCGCGCAAGCCACAGCGCAACATCAACCTAGAAGATAGAGATGTTATCCGCGAGTTGGTCAAAAATGTCTATATGGAAACCAATATGCAGTTACCTGATGACCCTACTATTATCGAATCAAAGGTTGACCGCTATATGGATATGATAAAGAAGGGCACTCTTACAACCTACAAAGAGGGTGGAGCTGAAGACCAGGCTACGACTACTCCTGGCTTTAGCCAAAGTCGACTTCAGGCAGAACTTAGAACTGAGATTCCTAAAGAGCAACCTATTGATTTTCAAAAAGCAAAAAGTTTGAACTTCCTTACCTTCCTTGCTGGAATGGAGCAGTAGCACGTGGCTAAGAAACCTAAGAAAAAAGTTGGTAATCTTGCTGCATCTATTCAGGCAGCACGTCCAGAAGATATGCAAAATCTTCCAGCAAGACCTATGCCTACTCCGGCACCTACGCCTGCCCCTGTTGCGGCATCAGCGCCGCAAACCCCAGCTATTACAAATGCTGAGGCTGCTGCTCTGGGTATCAATCCTGCAGATATACCCGCTTTTGGTGCAGGTGGTATGCAGAACCTACCTGCTACACCTGGAGGTCCTGGTACTACCGGCAAGGGTGCAGCTGAGGCGTTAGCTTTTGGGCTAACAGAATCATTGATTGCTGCATTTCCAGAATTACAAGAAGTTTATAACCTCTTTGTAGCCGAAAAGTATGCCGATGCTCGGCTCAAATATTTTGCTAGCAACTATTACAAGAACCTTGGCAGTACTGCATCTACACGTCAAACCAATAAAGCTACTCGACCTGGTGTATATGCCCAAGAACTTGATGCTTGGAAGCAAGCTCAGCGAGTACGGCTTACCGCCAAGGGTATTCCCATTACCCCAGACATTGATGCAATGCTGGAGGAGTCCTATCTCAAGGGAGATACTGACCTTCAACTAGATTTACGAGTAATCAACTCCGGCAAGGTTGGTACTATCGGTGGTACCACGCTGGGTCAGATTGGTTCTCTCAAGAATGCAGCCTATGAGCAGGGGGTCAATGACCTTCTCGGTGCAGATTACTGGAGCAAGGTATCCCAGGGGCTATTTACAGGTTCTATGACGGCTCAAGACGTTGAAGAACAAATCAAGAATATGGCTATCTCTGCATATCCAGCCTATGCCGAGGGTATCAAAGCAGGCAGGTCATTCAATATGCAGACCTCAGCCCTACGCCAAAGCGTTGCGAATATCCTAGAGATAGACCCAGATGCAGTAACCAACAACAATCCTGCGTTCAAGCAACTGGTCAACTATGTCAACCCAACCACTCAAAAGCCAGAGCAGATTCCACTGTGGGAAGCCGAGAAGGTTTTGAAGAAGCGGGATGAATGGTTATATACCAAGAATGCTTTAGCTACTTTTGATTCTTTGAGTAGGGCAGCGCTAAGAGATATGGGAGTAGTTTACTAATGGCACCATTGACTCAAAGCGCCCTGGCTGTTATGCAGGCTAGATTTGCCCAGTATGGGCTGGCTAGCCTTGCTGACACTATTAGAACCCTGGCAATTGATGGCGCCACAGAAGACACTATTAGCCTTCAGTTACAGGAAACCCCTGCTTATAAGGCACGATTCAAGGCTAACCAAGACAGGTTGCGCAAAGGACTACAGGTTTTATCTCCAGCAGAGTATCTAAGTTTGGAAGATGACTACCGCCAGATTCTTAGGGCATATGGTCTGCGCCAGTTTGATACCGATGACTATGTATCAACCTTTATCTCGAATGATATTTCAGTAACCGAGCTTACTAACCGCGTGGCTACAGCCGTTCAGCGTGTTCAGCAGGCTGACCCAGGCGTGCTCAGCACGCTTCGTACCTTCTACGGTATCGCAGATAATGACCTTGTTGGCTATGTTCTTGACCCAGAGAAAGAACTGCCAAAGATTGAGCGACAGGTTGCTGCAGCAGAGATTGGTGCTACTGCCAGAATGCAGGGTATTGCTGCCACTCGCCCAGTTGCAGAGCAACTAGCAGCCCAAGGCATCACCAGAGCACAGGCTCAACAGGGTTATGCCAATATTGCTGCACTCTTGCCAGAGGCAGAGAAGCTTTCTGATATTTATAAAGACACAATGGAAGGCTATCGCCTTGCCGAAGCAGAGCAAGAAGTATTCAATCAACTTGCCTCGGCTCAGCGAAAGCGCCAACAGCTTGCTGAGCGCGAGCGTGCCGAGTTTGGTGGTGCAAGCGGGGTAGCTCGCGGTGCCCTATCAAGCCAAACAGCAGGCAATATCTAGATTCCTGACGTGGACCTACCAGCCCCACGCAGTGTATAAGACTGGTAGCAAGAGCCGGATTACTTACCCCTGGGTATCCCCGTGGCTTGCGACTAACTACAAATAGAAAGGGTGGTTGCTATGAGCAACAACTACTGGGATGACGACGAAGACGATACGCCGGAGCAGGAACTTAGTGGCGATGACTTAGTAAAGAAGCTAAGGAAAGCCAAAAGAGCCGATGAAAAGCGTATCAAAGAACTCTCTGAGCAACTTGATGGATTCCTCAAGGAGCGTCGAGAGAAGACAGTCGCTGAAGTCCTAGCCAAAAAGGGAGTAAACGCTAAGGCTGCACGCCTTATCCTCAAAGATGTAGAAGATGCCAACGAGGAGTCTATTGACTCTTGGCTCCGAGATAACGGAGATTTGATTGGCTATAACCCACAGACTGAGGCTGAGGACAAAAAGCAGGACCTTGCTGCATTACGTCAGCAAGATGTCATTACCCAAGGCGGTATTACCCCAGACAAAATCGTAGACATTGAATCTCGTATGGCAAATGCAAGTTCAATGGATGAACTCATCAACCTT
>Ga0315904_10013271_pt1 | contig 10327 bp, 6 predicted proteins | sample LakEriMetagenome_6_FD_203529 | JGI IMG/M metagenome (GOLD analysis project Ga0315904, IMG submission 203529) | Freshwater fungal communities from buoy surface, Lake Erie, Ohio, United States - Buoy 12 MA120 | ecosystem: Environmental > Aquatic > Freshwater > Lake | place: USA: Lake Erie, Ohio...
TCCCGAGCCAGGGACGCTGGTTCTGGCCGGACTGGGCATCGCGGGTCTGGCTGCACGTCGCCGCCGCAAGTAGTCGCAAGACACCCAAACCAAAACCTCCCTGGCATGCATGCTGCTAGGGAGGTTTTTCTCTTGGGGGGAAGCTAGAAGTCCACGCTACACTAGCGGCCATGAGGCGTCTTCGTCTGTGACCCTCTTGGCTCTTCCCAGGGCTTTTGGGGCTGCTCCTGTGCTTCCTGACACTCTGCTACGCTACACGCACGGATGCGCTCGCGGCGGTGCTGATTGCCGTCAAGATCCAAAACTCCGATCACCGAATGCTCGTCTGCGATCTGAAACGCTGATGGCCGGAACGGCCTTTGTAGCCGAAGGCTCGTTAGTCTCCCCCCTCCAACGGGGGAGATCGCTAGCCCCGCCGCTCTAACCGGCGGAGCTAGTTCGCCTCGGGGTAGGAGCCTAGGATGGTGACGAAGAGGCTGTGCTCTTCTAGGAGTTTCAGAGCACGAGCGACTTGCGCTTCTTTGTGGTGGCCCTGGATGTCGATGAAGAAAACATACTCCCACGGGAGCTGCTTGGTGGGGCGGCTCTCGATCATGGTGAGGTTGATGTCGTGGGCATCGAAGGCGGCCATGGCGCGCATCAGTGAACCCGCGCGGTGCTGCACGGAGAAAAAGATGCTAGTCTTGTCCTTGCCCGAGGGCTGGGGCGTGTTCTCGCCAATCACCAAGAAGCGTGTGCGGTTGTGTGGCGAGTCTTCGATGTGCTGGGCAAGGAGCGGGATGCCGTAGAGCTCACTGGCGATGCTGGTGGTGATGGCGGCGCTGGTGGGCTCGGCGGCGGCCAGAAGCGCCGCTTTGGAGTTCGATGTCGCATCTACGACCTCGATGCTCGTTCCTAAGTTATCGCGAATCCAGCTGCGGCTCTGGGCGTAGGCCTGTGGGTGCGCGTAGAGCTTGGTAATCTCTCCTAGTGTCTCGGCCTGGCTGGCGAGATTGTGCACCACGGGAACATAGACCTCGGCGCAGATCTTGAGGCGTGTGCCCTTCTCGTGGAACATGTCCAAGGTGTAGGGAACGATCCCCTCGGTGCTGTTCTCCACCGGCACGACCCCGTAGTCCGCCTCGCCACGTTCGACGAGGGCGAAAACATCGGGTATAGTGTCAGCGGCCTTTAGTTCGGAGGACGTACCGAACTTATCGAGCGCTGCCTGGTGGGAAAAAGTGCCCGCGGGGCCGAGATGCGCAACGCGGATCTGTGCCTCTAAAGCACGCATCCCGGAGAGGATCTCGCGGAAGATGGCACGCACCGCCGTGGGCGGGAGTGGGCCATGGTTGGCCTCTTCGAGGCGCTCGAAGATCTGTCGCTCGCGCTCGGGCGAGAAAAACTTGGTCTGGGTGCGTGTCTTGGAGTGACCAACTTCCTGCACGACATGCGCGCGCTGGGACAAAAGATCGAGAATCTGGGCATCGAGGGTGTCTATTTGACGTCTGAGTTCTTGTAGCGACATAAGCGTCCAGAATTATATCAAGGTTAGCAATTTTATGCCGGACTGGTTTCGCCGCCCCGCCCCTACCGCCGCACCCGAAGGCGCTTTCACGAAGTGCACCAAGTGCGGGGCGATTCTCTACACCAAAGACTTTGAGCGTGACTTCAAGGTCTGCAACAAGTGTGGTCATCACCACCGCCTCAGCGCCGACGAGCGTATCGCCATGACTGTCGATGAAAATAGCTTCGTGGAGCTTGGCCGCCGTGAGATCCGCGCGGAGGACTTTCTGCAGTTCCCTGGCTATGGCGACAAGCTCGCCGGAGCTGAGAGCGCGGAAGACGACGCCCGAACCGATGGCTTGGTCACCGGAGTCGCGACGATCAGCGGCCTGCCGTGTGTGCTTGCCGTCTCGGACTTTGAGTGGGGACGCCTTGCCGGGACGATGGGCAGTGTCTTTGGGGAGAAGTTCGCCCGCGCCGCCGATAGAGCCCTCGACGAAAAAAGCGCGTTAATTACGTTCTGCGCCTCGGGGGGCGCACGCATGCAAGAGGGCCTCACCAGCCTGATGCAGATGGCCAAGACCAGCCTCTCTGTGGCGCAGCTCGATAAGGCACGCGTGCCCTATATCGTGGTGCTGACCAATCCCTCCACGGGCGGAGCCGTTGCTTCGTACGCCAGCCTTGGGGACGTGATCTACGCCGAGCCGGGCGCAACCATCGGGCTCTCGGGCGAGAGAGTCGCCGCGCAGGCACAGAGTGTGAAGCCGCCTGCCAACTACCGCACGGCGGAGTTTATGGAAGAGCACGGGCAGCTCGATAAAATCATCGCCCGCAAAGATCTAACAACGACGCTGGCAAAGACGCTCGCCTTTTTGGGGAACTGAAACCATTGGAAAATATGACGATCCAAGAGTTTGAGCAGTTTCTTGCCGAACTTGACGACAATATAGCCAAGCTGGAGCAAGCCGCACAGCGGACGGCCAATACGACGGCCTCAACCGAGGTGCAGAAGCTGCGGGCACAACGAGATGGCTACGTGGAACGCTTTTTTGCAAAACTGACCCCCTGGGACAATGTCCTGCTGGCGCGCCACGCCCAGCGACCCTACGCGCTCGACTACATCAACGCACTCTGTGAGGACTTTGTGGAGCTGCACGGCGATAGGCTCTTTGGCGACGATGGCGCACTGGTTGGTGGATTTGCACGCCTGTCCGGTCAGAGTGTGATGATTCTCGGGCAACAAAAAGGCCGCGACTTAAAAGAGCGACAAAAACGCAACTTTGGCTACATGAAGCCCGAGGGCTACCGAAAAGCCCTGCGCCTGATGCAGCTGGCGGGCAAGTTCACCAAGCCCGTGATTGCTTTCGTGGATACCCCCGGCGCGGACCCCAACGTGCCTTCTGAAGAGAGGGGCATCTCCGAAGCCATTGCCCGAAATCTGCGTGAGCTCGCCGTCCTCCCGACTCCCACCATCGCCATCGTGATCGGTGAGGGCGGCTCGGGCGGCGCCCTGGGAATCGCCGTCGCGGACTGCGTCTTGATGCTGGAGCATAGCTTCTACTCCGTCATCGCCCCCGAGGGCTGCGCCGCGATTATCGCCCGCGATGCGACCAAGGGCTCTGAAGCCGCCCGCTGGATGAAAGTGACGGCCTACGATGCGCTCGCGCTGGGCCTGATCGACGGCGTGATCAAGGAGCCGCTCGGCGGCGCCCACCGCGACCCCGCCGCCGCCACTGAAGCCCTCCGAGAAGCCATCACCACTGCCCTCGCCGAGCTCACCCCGCTCACCACCGACGAGCTCCTCATCCGCCGCGCCAAGCGACTGCGCGGCATGGGGCGCTTTACAGATGTTTAACTACTTTTCCGTGTGTGCTACTTCGGTTTAGGCACAGGTGGTGGGTTGATGGAGGCTTTTGCTTCGTCGGGGGTGAGGGGGCGGATCTGGATGTCCTTGATCCCGGCGACCGTGTTGTAGCAAGAGATCCCGAGCGGGCGCGATGCCTCCACTTCGGAGCGGATGCCGATCTTACGGCCTCGGGTGTCTACGCCCACGACTTGCTTGTCGTCGATCCAGGCCGTGATGCCGCGCTCGCTCACTCGGACACGGATCTTGTACCAGCGCTTGTTGGTGAGCTCCATAAACCGTGCGGTTTCGTTGCGGGCGGCGTCCTTGCCATCGAGGCTGGAGAGCCCGATTACCCCGCCGTTCCAGCCGCCGACAATAAAGCTGCACGGATGGTCTTTGACCGGGAAAGTCAGGCCGCAGAAGAAGTCGTTGCCCTCGATGCGCTGGGCTTGGAGCGAGATCTCGTAGTTGAGCTTAGGAAGCGTCGCCGTGTCGCCCGTCCAGGTAATTCCGGTCATCTCGTCGCCCTTGGCCAGAACGATCATGCCCTCTTTTACCGTGACCGTGCCTTCGTCGCCGAACGGGGTGCTCTTCCAGTTGGTGAGCGTCTTGCCATCAAAGAGCGATTTTGAGGGCGGTGTGACTTGGGCATAGAGCGGCGGGATCATCAGGCTGAGAGCGATCACGATAAGCTCCCGCCGATTGAAAGCGGCGTTTAAGAGCCTCGTGCCTCGGCTGAGAAGTCGCTCCGCGACTGCCGATCCCTCAATGATGCTAGTCGCGGAGCGACTTTGTGGCCGAAGGCCCTCAGACGCCGATTTTAACCGGCGGTAGAAAATGTTCATGTTATTTCTCAAGGAGATAGTAAAGCGTGTCAGGCCGCAGAAGAATCGTCTTTGCGTTGCCCATCTTGGCGACCACGTAGCCATTGACATCTAGCGCGGTGACGGTAAGACTCGCGGCATCGGGGCGGGTGAGGTTGACGGTGCCATTGATGGCCTTGACGAGAATCGGAGCGCCACCGAGGCTCTCGATGCGTTGTAGGCCTTTATCACCGGGAGCGGTCTTCCAGCCCCAGTTCTTGTCCTCGGACATCACCTGGAGCAGGAGCTTTTTGGAGGTGGCAATGGGGAGGCCGTCCAGGCTTACCAGTGTGATTGCGCCGTAGTCGAGCTGGCTGGTGACGGTCATCCCGGGCAGGCTGACGGTTCCGGCATCGGCGAGAAAGCCCAGCAGGCCATTGACTTGGGGCGCGGCGATCACGGCACGCCCACTGCCCCAGTTCCACGCCAGCTCGCCCGTCGCGCTTTTTGCCACTTTCTTCGTGCGATCAATGCCCGCAAGGCTTCCCAGCTTCGACGGTGCCCCGGCCTCGGAGATATTGGCCCGCACCTGCCCGACTAAGTAGGCCAGTGGGTCGAGCGAGGGCAGCGTGTCGAGGGCTTTTGTCTGGCCGCTTGGCAGATCGGCGGCGCGGAGGGCATCAAGGTTCACGGGGCCACTAACGGGAGCGCCTTGCAGGGCAAAGAGATTGGCTTGCTTGAGATTTGCCTCGATAACCGTCGGGCCGCTCTTGACCAAGCCCTTACGGAAGATCAGCGCGGCGGCGGGGGACTGGCCTAGGACGCTCGGGACTTGCAGGTCGAACTTGCCGTGCTGCTGGCTCCAGCTCGGGCCGGAGAGCGCAAAGAAGTGGATCGCACTGGAGCCCTGGAGCGCCCCGTAGGCCGCCGCAAGAATTGGCAAATCAGCGCGGTAGCGATTCGGCATCGGCCAGTTCACCTCGGAGACCATCGAGGGCAGGCCGTTCCACTTGAGATCAAAGAGTGGCAGGCCCTCCTCAGGCGACTTCAGCGCGGACTTGTCCTCATACAGATCTCCGACACTGAGGCTGTAGCTGGCGCGTGGCCCCTCGTGCTTGCCGCCGAAGTAGCCGTGGCGGTCCATCGCATCTAGTCCCGTGTTGCTCCACTTGTCCAGCGGCCCCAGAAACCGCGCCTCGCCCGTCACCCAGTTCGAGCCGTAGACACTGGCCTGAAAGCCCAGCTCACTCTTGAGATATTTTGCGGTGCCCTCAAAGAACGCCCGCTGGCTCTGTGCCAGAAACGCGACCGTATCCTGCGAGCGCAGGCCGCGCTGGTTTCCTAGGTTCCAGATCGGCAGAAACGCGGCACGACTCTCGGTGGGCTTGTCCTTGGTATCGGGCTGCTTCCACGTCGCCAGTGCCGCCTCGACGGAGCCGTATTTCTTGTCCAGCCACTGCCCGAACTGTTTTTCTAAAATTGCCATCTGTGGCGCGGGGATGTTGTCGTAGCTGAATGTCCAGAACAGATAGCTGTCCTCGTTGCAGAGCTCCGCCAGCGCCACCGCGGGGTCGCGGCCCAGTGGCTCGCCGCTCGGGTTGGGAGCCGTGAGGATGGTCTTCCACCAGCTCTTGTAGATATTTTGAAACTCGGGGTTGAAGAAGAGCAGGGAGAAAGGCTTCTTACCCGGCGTGTAGCCCGCCAGCGAGTCGCCTGCCGGAATGTCCAGCCAGAGCGGGAAGTAGATCGAGAGGCAGGCGTAGATTCCCTCTTTCTTGAGCGCGGCTACAAAGCGCTGGAGGCCCGCCAGCTTCTCGGGGTCAATCTCGCGGAAGTTGCTATCTTTCCAGAGCGCCCCATGAATCCGCACGAGGTTCACGCCCTTTTTCGCCAAGTCCCGTGCCAGGTAGCGCAGCGATGCCTGTGGCATGCGGGTGAGCTCCCCGCCCGCGTTTACTGCCCAGAAACGCTCGGGCTGGCCAGTCTTGCTGTGCACAAAGCTCTCGCCCTTGCGGACAATAAAGCCGTTCTCTCCGGCGACTTTTTCATTGAGGCCGCGCAGGTCCAGTGCGGTGGGCTGGAACGTATCTAAGTCAGGCTCGAAGGCAAACCAGCCTGGCTCCGTCCGATTGAGTTTCTCCCCGGGCTTGCTCTTGCCACGCGGGATGAACGGGACTTTCGTGAGCACAAAGCAGTCAAAGGCCGCCGCGCCATCGTTTTCGGTCAGCTCGATGCGGAGCGTGTGCTTGCCCGTCGTGAGACTGACTTCACCTGCCCCCACCCAGTTGGCCCCGACAAACTGCCGGATCGGGGAGTCATCGAGGAGCGCCGGGTCTTTGCCGACAAACTGCCAGGGTTGCTGGTCGAAGCGCCAGCGAAACGGGCCATGCTTCCAGAACTTGCGGGCGTAGAAATCGTAGCTGCCGCTTTCTGCAATCGTGACTTCGTACTCCAGAGACAGCGGCAGGCTCCGTGGCCCCTCCGCCCCGATCCATGCTCCGCCGGAGAGCACCGCTTTCTCTGTCTCATTTGCGGGCATAAACGAGTGTCGCGTCGGGAAGTTGGTTGCCCTCGGGCTCTCCGCCTCAAACCAAATAAAGCCTGTGTTTAGGTTTTGTGCCTTCGCACAGGCACCACTCAGTAGTCCCAACGCCGTTGCTAGAAAAACAATCCCTCGTCGCATAGATCTCATGGTACCTGAGAAATATTAGGATCGTTCGCAGGAACAATTCTGTGCGTGAGACGATCAGAGTGACTATAGTGCGCACATATGGATCGTCGTAGCTTTCTGCAGACAACAGTTCTAGGGGTCTGGGCGATGAATGAAGTCGAGCCCGACCAGGCACCTCCCGACGTCTGGGAGCTACGCCGTGAGGGCGCAAAAGACTGGAAACCCGCCACCGTCCCCGGCTGCTGGGAGAACGACGGCATCCCCTCCACATTTTCCGGTCCCGTTTGGTACCGAACCCTCCTCCCTGGCCCTCCTCCCAAGCCTGGGAGGAGGGTATTTGCTGAGTTCGATGCGGTTTCCTACCACTGCGAGGGCTTTGCGGATGGCAAGAAGCTCGGAGAGCACACGGGGCTCTGGGATGCGTTTGCGTGGGAGCTTCCCACAGGCACGCGCGAGCTGATGCTACGGGTGGAGAAGTCAGGCAGTGCACGTTTTCCGCTAAACCAGACACTGGCCATCGAGGCTCCCTGGGCCGGGCCGTGGCAGGCGGCTCGCGTGCGCACCACCGGCCCGGCAAGAATTGCGCAGCTCTGGGCACCTGCTGATGACAAGGGAAACGTCGCGGCAGAGGCGGAGCTAGATCTCGCGCCGGGCACAAGCGCACTGGTCACGTTTTTGCTCACCGATCCTGAGGGCAAGACCGTGGCACAAGCGCAGGCAGAGGCAACTAAATCGGGAGTGGTGGCCGTGGCAAATCTGATGGTCAATAGGCCGCTGCTCTGGAGCCCGGAAGCGCCCCACTGCTACACCCTGACCGTCACAGCAACCACGGCAACGCACAACAATACCCTCTCGGATCGCCAGACACGCACCGTGGGCTTCCGGAAAGTCCAGCGCGACGGCGAGCGGATTCTACTGAATGAGCAGCCGATCTACTTTCGGGGCCTTCTCTCAAGCGGCGGGTACGAGAAGACGCGGGCTCCCAATCCTCCCCCTGAGGTCTTTGAGGCGGAGCTGAAGCGTGCAAAGGCGCTGGGGTTCAATGGCATCACGCTCTCTGGCTGGGTTCCGCCCCGCGCCTACTTTGAGCTCGCGGCTCGCCTCGGGGTTCTGCTCTGGGTGGAGCTGCCGCTGGGGGCGTTTGTCAAAAGCGAGGCTTTCACCAAGCAGACACTCTTAGAGTACGCCCGAATCGTGCGGCAGAGGGGGGATCATCCGGCAGTCCTGCTCTGGACGGTGGGGGGGGCGCAGAGCCGAGGGAGCGATGCCAAGCTGATCGCGCAGCTCTACGCCGCGCTGAAAAAACAAACCGGCTCGCCCCTCGTGCGAGACTGCTCCGGCTCCGCAGAACTCGATGGTGACGTTCTGGATGCTCCGCCAGAGCTTGCCGATTTTAGCGAGCTGCTTCTCTCCTGCGACCTGCCCTTTACTCGCCCCACCCACGATGCCCTCGCGCCCCGCTGGCGCACGAGGCAACCCACTTTACTAACCGACCTGCGTGTGTCTTCCTCACTCGTGGCAAAGCACACCATCGAGCTTGCCCGCGCCTCGCCGTTTACCGCAGGCTACACGCTGGCAGGGCTTCAGGAGCCTCTGGAGCTGGGGGAGTTCAATGCGGACACGGTGCTCTTTATCGAGCCTGACCGGCGGCGGGAGCGCGTTGCGGGGGGAGATCGCGTGGTATGGACGGATCGTGTGGGAGTCTGGGGCGGCGAGCGGGTTCGGCGGCGTGTGGGCATCTCGCACTTTGGCAAGAGCCTGGGGCCAGGAGCCGTCCTGCGCTGGAAGATCTCCACAGGCGAGAGTGGCGAGCTGACACTAGGACCACTGGAGACCGGCGAGGTAAACGAGCTGGGTGTGATCGAGTTTACCCCCCCTCCGCCCCCCGCAAGCGGGGGAGCCCTGAAGGCAGCTCTCACCGTGGAGCTGACAGTGGCGGGCAAGACGCTCTCTAAAAATACCTGGCCTCTCTTGGTTTTTGGAAAACGTATCCCAATGTCGTCGGGAGCGATCACGAATCTCTACGACCCCACGAGGCTTCTGGTGGGCTTTGAGGAAGTAACCGGCTGGAAGACGCTGCCCTCCCCGAATCTAGGGCTGGGTGGGCCGGGGATTATCCTTGCCACGGCTTGGAGCCCAGAGCTGCTGGGGTTTGCCCGCAACGGCGGGCGCGTTCTCTACCTTCAGTCCTCGGCCTTTGGGGGACTTCCTGCGATGGGGCTACCGTTTTTTCGTGAGGCGGTGCGGCTCGTCAGCGACCACCCGAGCTGGAATGGCTTTCCCTACGAGAAGAGCGAGAAGAGCGAGAAGACTGCGGACGCTCTCTGGTATGGCTTGGCACCGGACTGTGCCTTTGAACCCGAGGCTCTCCAACAGCTACTGGGCGTGCCACTGAGTCCGGTTCTCACGCGAACCGATGCCCGTAGCGCCCAGACGCACGCCTATGTGTGCGAGGCACAAGTCGGAGCAGGGAAGCTCCTGCTCACGACATTGCGTCCCTATGGGGGACTAGGGGATCAGCCCTCTGGCCTACAGCACGCGGTTTGTGGGGTAAGTTTACTACGCGCCTGGCTGGAGTGGCTGATCCGCTGAAATAGTCCCTCCTCCCCCTGCCCTCTGGGCGTTTGGGAGGAGGGTCACAGCTCCTCGATGCTGGCGATCACTCTATCGACGATCTCGGGGCCGGTGCGAGGGTTGAAGAAGACGGCTTTCCAGGCGGGAAGCGAGCGCCCGTGTGGACGGTAGCCGATGCTGGTGGTAAACGAGAGGCGCGCATCGAGGCGCGGGTCTTTTGCGTGATCTCGCTTGTGGTAGAGGCGGCGCACTTCGTCGGTGTAGCGCGCGAACTCTTCGTCGGTGAGCTGGCCGGACTCCAGCCGTGAGAAAATCTCATGGGCGTTGCGGCCCTTGGGCAGAACCCACCACGCCACTGATGGCCCAATCGTGTCTTGATTCAGCACGTGGCAATAATCAAGAGAAGTGAGCTTGGTTTTGAGGCGCTGTGCCTGCTCCAGCGCGTGAGCGACCAAGACCTGCCAGCCAGTGAGGCCGATGCCATTGAGCGAGGCCATCACGGTGTAGGGACCCAGCGCGGGGCGGGAGCACTCCAGCGTGAAGAGCGCGGGGTCGCGGCGACCATCGGCCTCGGAGAAATACGGCGTCTGCTCCACACTGCGCGAGAGATAGCGCAGGTCGGAGCGCTGGTTGACCAGAAACGCGCTCCCCGGATAGTGTCCCCAGCCCATCTTATGAAAGTCAATGGTGATGCTATCGGCCACTCTAAGCCCATGGGCGTAGCTCTTTGCACGGGCGATCAGCGGCAGGAGCTCGGCAGGAAACACGAGCGGGTTTTTCTCCAGATCGTACTCGCTGAAGAAACACAGCACCCAGCCCACCGCACCGTCCACGTGGAGCTGTGGGCGTGGCTGGCCGTATTTCTGAGCAAGTGTCTCGGTGATGCACCGAATCTGCGCCACGTCGTCCACGCCGAACGTGTCGGTGGTGCCGAATGTCGCGACCACG
>Ga0315904_10013275_pt1 | contig 10324 bp, 14 predicted proteins | sample LakEriMetagenome_6_FD_203529 | JGI IMG/M metagenome (GOLD analysis project Ga0315904, IMG submission 203529) | Freshwater fungal communities from buoy surface, Lake Erie, Ohio, United States - Buoy 12 MA120 | ecosystem: Environmental > Aquatic > Freshwater > Lake | place: USA: Lake Erie, Ohio...
CAACTTCTGCTGCTGCTAGTGCTACTGCTGCTGCAACTTCAGCAACTAGTGCTGAAACATCAGCCACTGCTGCAGCAACAAGTGCATCTTCGGCTAGCACTTCAGCATCTTCTGCTTTAACTTCTGCCAATAGTGCATCTACATCTGCTACTGCTGCAGCCACTAGCGCAACAAGCGCAGCAGCATCTGCAACCGCAGCAGCCACTTCGGCTACATCTGCAGCAGCAAGTGCAACTGCTGCTAGTACATCTGCTTCAAGTGCTAGTACATCTGCATCATCTGCATTAACATCTGCCAACTCAGCAGCCACAAGTGCTGCTAGTGCAGCAGCATCTTTTGATGCCTTTGATGATGAATACCTAGGACCTAAGTCATCTGACCCAACTGTAGATAATGACGGCAATCCTTTAGTTGCTGGTACTTTGTATTACAACACAGTGCTTCCAGGTATGAAGGCTTATACAGGTAGTGCTTGGCAAGTAGTAGCACCTGATACATCTAACTTCGTAGATAAAGCATTATGGTCTGCTAAGGGAGCAATTGTTTCTGCTACAACTGCATCTACTCCAACGGCTTTAACTGTAGCCTCAACTAACGGATATATTCTTTCAGTTGATAGCGCTGAAGCAACAGGATTAAAATGGGTTGCACCTAACCCAGGCGATATAACTGGTGTAACTGCTGGCACTGGTTTATCAGGTGGTGGTACATCTGGTGACGTAACTTTAAATCTTGCTGATACTGCAGTAACTCCTGCTTCATATACTTATACAAGTTTAACTGTTGATGCTCAAGGTCGTATAACTGCAGCATCAAGCGGAACTGCTCCAGTAACTTCTGTTACTTCAGCAAGCACAACAAGAATTTCTGTTGGCGGTACGGCTACTGCCCCGACAATAGATTTAAGTACCAGTGGAGTAACTGCTGCTACTTATACCCTTTCAACTATTACTGTAGATGCCTATGGTAGAATTACCTCTGCTTCTACAGGAACAGCGCAGGGTGAAACATTTAATCCACTACTACTGATGGGAGCCTAACTTGGCTGCAACATATAAAGTGCTGGGTCAGGTTAATCCCAGCGCAACAACAGCAACGACTGCATATACTGTACCGTCTGCTACAGAAACTGTAATATCAACTATTACGGTGGCTAACATAGGACCTGCACCTGCTACATATAGAATAGCGGTCAGACCAAATGGAGCAACTTTGGCTAATGAACATTATATAGTTTATGACTCAAGTGTGGCTCCACAAAGCACAGATACTTTAACTTTAGGAATAACCTTAGATGCTAGTGATGTTGTAACTGTATATTCTAGTTCAGCAACAATGGCATTTAATCTATTTGGAAGCGAGATTGCATAATGGCTACAGGAAATATTAGAGGCGGTAAAAGAAACTACGCAAGACCTACTGCGCCAAGTACATCAACTGCTACTACCGCAGCAGATACTACAAATGTATCAGTTAGTTTTACACCTAGTACACTAGGTCCTGCAGCAACTTCTTATTTAGTAACTGCCACATCTACAACTGCTCCAACAACTTCTTATACATTAACTACTTCTCCAACAACTGTTGTATTACAAACTGGTGCAACCTATACAGTTAATATTGCTGGTCAAAACTATAATGGTTTAGGTGCTGCTTTTGCAGCAGCAACTGGTTTAGTTATTCCAAGTACTTATCAATTAGCACAAACATTTAATACTAGTGGTACTTACACTATACCTTCAGGTATTACTAAAATTGCCGCTTATGTAATTGGCCCTGGCGGTGGTGGTGCTGGTGGTGGTAAAGGTGGTAATGGTAATGGAATATCTTGCGGTGGAGGTGGCGGCGGCAGCGGTGCTATTGTTGGATTTAAAGATTATACCGTTAGTGCTGCACAAACTGTAACTATTACTGTAGGTACTCCTGGCAATGGTGGTCTTGGAGATACTACTACAAGCAATACTAGGAATTTTTCTTTTGGTGGCGGTAGCGGTAATGCTTCTAATATTACTGTTACCAATACAAGTATTGCTACTGCTAATGGTGGAACAGGTGGCAATGGTGCGCAAGCCCCTGAAACAAATCTTGTAAGTGGTAACGCAGGAAATGGTGGCGGGGGAGGTAATGCTTCTTCAAATGTTGCTGGTGCTATAACTATTAATGGTGTAACAGGTGGTGTTGGTGCATTTAGTACTGCAGGTGGAAGTGGGGCTACTCAAGCCTCTACATCAAATATAACTGGTACAAATAATATAACTGCAATACTTCCTTCTAATACTGCTTATGGTTCTGGCGGTGGTGGTGGCGGTAGAAATGATGGTGGAGCAGGTGCAGGCGGTGGTGGTAGCGGTGGTGCTATAATTAATACCGCGGTTGCTGGCAGTATTGGAAATCCTGCAACTGGAGCAGGTGCAGGCGGTGGCGGTGGTGGTGGTGGATTTAATCCAACCTTAACCGTAGGTGGACAAGGTGGCGCAGGTGGCGCTGGCGTAGTATTACTTTACATAGCACCGTAATAAAAATAAGGGGGCAATATGAAAAAGATAATATTTACTAATGTGCTTGGGTTGGATTTTTTTCCGCCCAAGCCAGCAGTAAAAGAGGTACCAGACTGGTATAGAAATACACCAGAATATGTTGGTGAACAAGGCAAAAAAGTTGTTAATAACGGTAATACACCACATACAATTAAAAAATGTATACCCGTATTTGATGCTATAACTGCTGGATATATTCTTTATACTCAGGTAGATATACAAGTATCAGTAGAGGATGATTTACCTTACTACACTTGGTCCGACCAAGGTGCTATATCTTTTCATCCAATAGAACAAGCACCTTTGCATCCAGCAAGAAATGAAGCGCCATATCCTAAGTGGAATAATCCTTATGCGATTACTACCCCACCTGGATACTCAGTTTTATTTACTGCACCAATGCACAGGCAATCTGTGTTTACTATCCTTGATGGCATAGTAGATACAGATACATATAAAGCCCCAGTTAATTTTCCATTTGTACTTAATGATGTTAAATGGGAAGGGATAATACCCGCAGGAACTCCTATGGCTCAGGTAATACCATTTAAACGAGAGTCCTGGGAACACAAAATAGGCTCTGATAAAGAGCGTAGAGAGCAAAGTTTAGTAAGTTCAAAATTAAAAACTTTATTCTTTAATTCTTATAAACGACAATTCTGGTCACGAAAGGAATATAAATAGTGGCAGACACATCCATAACCCTGTACAGAGGTGCAGCAGCAACCTCTAATACAACGCTATACACATCACCATCAAGCATAGCCGTAGCCGTAACTAACATTGCTATTGTTAACGATACTACATCTGCTGCTACTGCAACGATTAACTTGGCTACCGTACCATTGGTATCAAGTATATCTATTCCAGCAAACTCTACTCAATTTATTGACTTAGAGCAGATTATTTACAATGGTGAAACTATTACTGGCTCTGCATCTACAACTGCAGTTGACTTCCATATTGCAGGTTACGAGGTCTACTAATGGGAAACAGATTTTTAGTTCCTAACCCAGTTCAAAGTGGTATGACTTTATTATCTACTACTACTTTATCTGGCGCATCAGTAACTATAAGTAATATACCACCTATATATAAATCATTAATTGGATATGTAAATAATTTATTGCCCGCAGATGATGCTACTTTCTTATATATAAGAGCAAATAGTGATTCTGGAACTAATTATCTTTTACCAGCAGCATCAGCAGATGCTCAAACAGTAAATGTTAATAGATGGACAGCATCTCCTGCTTCAGATAATGCAGTTGCTACTGCGGGATTTGGGGTATTTGAAATTTTTGATTATGCAAATACCACTCATTGGAAATTAATGAAATCTTCTTTTGTTACAAATAATCAAACTACAACTACTAATTTAAATTTTAGATTTCAACACGGTATTTGGAATCAAACAACCGCTATAAGTTCATTACAATTATTAATGAGTTCGGGAAATTTAACATCTGGAACACTTTTACTTTATGGAGTTAATTAATGACTAATCCAATAATTCGTATACACGATATATCAACAGACACAATCATAGACCGTGAAATGACTGATGAAGAGTTTGCTCAGTATGAAGCAGACCAAGCAGCCGAGGCTGCCCGTCTTATAGCCGAAGCAGAAGCCAAGGCAGCAGAAGAAGCAGCAAAGCAACAAGCATTTAATGATGCCGTAGCAGCAGCAGTTGCTGCAGCATTGGCAGCACAACAGACACCTGCTACTACATCAGAACCAGTAGTAGAAGAACCAGTAGTAACAGAAGAATAACTAGTTAGGGGACACAATGATAGGAAAAAATGACACAGTAGCCCTTGGTTGGTGTGACAATGGCACAACTGATGGCAAATTTACAGAAGGATTAACAACAGCAATTATTGCTGGAGCACCTAATGGTATGGTAATTAATACCAGTATCAGAGTTCAAGGTAATCAAATTGGTAGACAACGCCAAGTATTGTTTGACCATTGGGCTGATAAAATTAAAACAGACTGGTTACTATGGGTTGATTCAGACATAGTATTAAACCTAGATGCTATGAAGTTACTATGGCAGACAGCAGATAAAATTAATCGTCCTGTTGTTAGCGGTGTTTACTTTATATCTAAGGAAAATGAAGGCACATTGATGCGCCCATTTCCTGTTTTGTTTGACAATATAACTGAGTTTCAAATTAAATATCACCATCCATTGCCAGAAAATCAAGTACTTAAAGTTGATTGTGCTGGCTTTGGTTTTGTATTAATGCACAAATCTATCGTGCCAAAAATGCGTGAAGCACATCCTGGCAAGGGTATGTTTATGGAAACTGGTGATGGTCAAGATGACCATTTTATTGGCGAAGATATTATATTTTTCCGTAGAATGGAAAAGGCTGGCATACCATTACACGCTCATACAGGAGCGTTAGTTAAACATATAAAGCGGTTTAGTCTTGACTATGACTATTACGCACTGTACTGGGCTAATGAACATTTAAAAGAAAAACTAAAGGAACAACAACAGCAAGGAGAATAAGTGGCTGGTCGTGATATTACCGAAGGTCGTGCAACCCGAGCCATAGCCGTAGATGTAGGTGTTGTTGCAACCCAATCTATTTGGCAGAATACTGACATTGCTTATGATACCGCTCTTGGTGGTATGCCGTTTATATATTCTATTTCTGACCAACGACCATATATTCGCCAGACTGCTCCGTATAGAAAGGAACAGTTTGATAACCAAACTGAACCTGGTGAACAGTCTCTAACTGGGTGGTGGATAAGAAGCCAGTCCTCATTTCACGATGGGGCTGGCATTACTTTTTATGACCCTGCTTTAATTACTGGTGAAAGTACTTATCAGTTTAAAGATAGTCGTGGCGTTAATGTATGGAACAAAGGTGAAGTAACTTTATTAAAAAATACTAGTAATGCACACTATACAACTCATCCTCTTGATGATAATGGTAGAGCATTTCAAAGTGCTCGTAGTATAAAGTGGTCTAACACTGATGGTGTTTTATTATTAGATGGTTATGATGTAGATAAAATTGCTGCTGATGGAACATTAACTGATTTTATTGATTATAACGCTGGTACTGATGATAAAGTATTTGCTATTTGCGATGATGGAACTACTGCTTTTTGGGTAACCAATGATACTGGTCCATCTGGTAAATTAGAAGTAAATAAAAAAGCATTAACAGGTACTAGTTCTACTACTGCTACGCCTATGTTTACTGTTAATGGTGTTACAGTAACTAATGCGACTATGGAATACATTAAAGACCGTATTGTTATGGGCGCTAATAATAAGATATATGAGTTTTCAACTAGTGCTAGTACTACACCTACTGCTGTATATACTCATAGTGATGCTGACCACATATTTACAAGTATTACTGCATCTGGTACTGCTATATATGTATCAGGTTTTTCTGGTATACAATCTAGTATTTATAAGTTTGTTTTAACTGCCAGCACAGGTTCAATGCCATCGCTAACTACTGCTATTACAGCAGCAGAAATGCCAGCAGGAGAAAAAATATATAAGATTGCTTATTATCTTGGTTATATGCTAATAGGCACTAGCAAGGGTATTCGTGTTGCTACTGTAGATGATAATGGTTCTATTCTTTATGGACCACTTATGGTTGAAACTGACCAACCTTGTTATGACTTTGCATTTAGAGATAGATTTGCTTGGTGTGCTACTGGTGTAGCAGGTGAAGCAGGAGTTATCCGTATAGATTTAGGTAATGATTTAGGTGGTTTAAGATTTGCTTATGCAAATGATTTATGGCTAGACAATGGTGTTACTGGATATAATACAACAGCCTGTGCTTTTGCTGGAGAAACAGACAGATTAGTATTTGCTACAACAGCAGTAAACCGTGGCACAATTACAAACAAACAATTAACATCTGATGTTGCAACATTAACTACTGCTACAGCCCACGGATTAACTACTGGAGATAGCATCTGGGTAGAAGGCGTTGATGCTACATTTAATGGTAAATACACAGTTACATCAGCAACAACTACAACATTTAGTTATGCTAAAGTAGCAACTAACGTAGCATCTACGGCAGTATCATCAGCCACAGCATTAGTAAATGAAACTGGTACAATTAATATTGAGTCAAATAGTACGTTAATGACGGATGGATATATTCAAACTGGTTACATTAGATACAATACTCTTGAGCCTAAAAACTTTAAACGCCTTATAGGTAGAGGTGAATTTACCTACGGTTCTATGACATTAGAAACTGTAGATGCAGAGGGTACAGAGTATGACCTAGTTACATACGATGCTACTGTTGGTCCAGTTGAAGTAACAACTAGCCAACCAACTGGTAGTCAAGAGTATCTTGGGTATAAATTTATTCTTTATAGAGATGGAACTACAAATACTTTAGGTCCTACATTTAAAGGTTATCAAGCAAAGGCTACTATTGCCACCCCGCGTCAGCGAGTAATTAAGTTTCCTGTCTTTTGTTATGATGTTGAGACAGACAAGTACAATGTAATGGTTGGCTATGATGGTCGGGCAAAAGACCGTATTGCACAACTAGAAACCATTGAACAAAATGGTGACATAGTAACTTGGCAGGATTTACAAACTGGAGAATCACGACAGGTTGTAATTGAACAAATAACTTTTACTCGTCAAACTCCACCAGACAGAGGATTTTCTGGCTATGGTGGAATACTGGATATAATAATAAGGACCGTATAAAATGACACCTGCTGACTGGGCTGCTTTAGCCGTATCAATAACAACACTACTAGGCGCAATTGCTATGGGAGTAAGACATTTAGTTAAACATTATTTGTCTGAACTCCGTCCTAATGGTGGCTCAAGTGTTAAGGACCAAGTCAACAGGCTGGAAGAAAAAGTAGAATTTTTAACAGAGTTTGTGATAGAAGCATTCAAGAAATGAGGGACAATGACTGTTGCCAAGAAAGCCACACCTGCTGCAATTGCTGTGCTCCGTCAAGCGACGGCATTAAGACCGAAGCGGAAGAAAGCAAGCGATGGTCTACTACCATCTGCTGCCCACCTAAAACAGAGTCCGACCTCAGACCATAACACGGGATACGCAGCCGATTTAACTCACGACCCTAAGAATGGTATAGATTGTTTTGAAATCTATGAGAAATTAAAAGAAGATAAACGAGTTAAGTATTTAATATTTACTGGCAAGATTTGGTCAGCCAAAAATGGCGAAACTAAATACACTGGAGTCAACCAGCATAATAAACATCTACATATTTCCATCAAAGATAATTGCGGTGATGACACATCACCGTGGTTTGGCTGGATGGGAAAAGCAAAAACACTCAACAAGGTGGTAGCATCAGTAAAGCCACTACCAAAGAAGGAGAAGTAATGAAAGATTTAATCGCAAGATTAAAGAGCAAGAAGACTAAGGCAGCATTTAAGTCTTATCTTCGTGCAGTACTAGCCTCAGCAATCACTATGGGATTGGCACTTGCTGCTGACCTAGCACCTGAACAAGCAATTTTGATTGGCTCTTTAGCGGCACCATTGGCTAAATGGGCTGATAAGACTGAAAAAGAATATGGTCTAGGCTCTAAGTAGATGCCCCTAATTGGGCTTTAAACGCCCATTACAGACCTTAAACCCCCTGAACTAGTAGTAATACTAGGGATGGGGGTTCTTTTTTATTGCTTGTGCACTTCCAAATATAGACCCACAGTATAAAAATTTTAAGGGGTAGAAGCAAACTTTTGATTTACCTCTACCCCATCTATTAGTTTCCCCTGCTAATAGATATCTGTTAGTTTTCCCTGACCAACAGACTATTCATTTATTAGTAGATTGTGCCAATACTCTGGATAATCGTGAGCATTATAATATACTACTAAATCTCTTTCTTTAGTATCCCATCTTGTATGAAATACTGGTTCTGTTCCTGCTAATAATCTGGCTGGTATGACACTGATACCATCTGAATATCTAAAACAAATGCGATGATATGAATGTTCGTTATCTGTATATGGTGGGGCTATCATCATCTGTTGTAATTTATTAAATGGAAAGATGGCTGGCTTGCTACTATCTGTTTTAAGCCACTTAACTTCTAAGTCGCCTATGTAATTCTCTCTACCATTGCCCCATTGTAAGCAGATATGAAAATCTGAAAAGTAAAAGCGTGGAGTTGGATATAACTTCCAACCTTGAAAATAACTTTCTAAAGCACCTGCTGCTATTTTTTCCCGTTTACCGTCAGCATTTACCTGGCGTATAGGTTCTAGCATTTAACCACCCGTCTTGTAGAAACCAGTTCCTTTAAAATGTACTGGTGTTGATGAGTACAACCTAATCATTATCTCTCCACAAAGATTACAGGTTGGTAAATCCCTAGTATTTGTTTCTATAAGTGTAGCACATTGATTGCATTTAAATTCATAAGTCGGCATCATAATCCTTTGGTGTAGGTAGGGTAACCATACTGCCACAACTAGCACACTCTCCATCCAGAAAATAGAAAGCAACTTCTCCATCTACAAATCCACCCAGCATTACAAAAACTTCACAGCCACACACACAGATATCACCAATGGGAGTCTCTCTTAAATCCATTGCTTTGCTGTAATCAATTCGGCTAAACAATTCCCGAATGTCTTTGCTTTCCTCACTCATCTTCTTTAGCCTGCTGTACATCTTCATCAAAGTAAGGTTTCCATCCGCCTAAATTTCTTATTAAAGAATTAATAGCCCGTTGAACTTTCATTCTTGCACCATCAACTGTGGTGTTTAGGTCCTTTGCTATGAGATTCCATTCGCTGTTGTCTGTGCTAAATCTGGTTCTGAGAATGTTTTGTTTAGCCTCTGTTAGTTTGTAGAATGCGTTGGCTATGTCTGACCGTAGAACTAGCCAATTGTTATTGTCTGTTACTGATTCTGTTTTACTTACTTTAAAGTTTAAGTCTTTTATTTTTGTTGGTATTTCGTAGGATTCTGCAATAATAGTAGGCAGAAACACCTCTATCACAGAGGCATCATAATAATAAATATCTATCAGTTCATAGCCAACAGTCTTGGCTTTTTCTTTTTCACAATACTTGATTGCTGCATTTCTTAAAGACTTTGCTATTAATTTGTCTCTATCTTTTTGGTCTAACTCAGACCATTCTTTATACTTTAATGGATGGGTAACAAACCATAGCCATAGTATCTGTTGGATATCTAGCGTCTCAACCATAGGATATTTTCTATGGTATTCAGTTGCTAGGGATGCAACTAATAAATCATACTTGTCTATGTAATCGTTCATTTTATTTCCGAAACAGGAACCCTCCAGCCATCTATTTGAGTATCAGTATATTCAGCCCTCATATAATCATTAGCATTGAAACTGCCATAAATCTGGACAGATGAATAATATTCTTCATCTAAAACTTTAACACCAAAGATTGTTTTGTTTATATCTTTTTTCCAGAAAGGTATAGAGTCACGAGTTCTAACAGTTCTAATCTCAACATTGCCAACATCAGGTATATCTTTTCTATCCTTGTGTAATTCATTAGGATACCAAGGCACAGACCATTGAAGGTTGTATGCCTTTGCCACTGCCCATTCGGCTACATTGGCTCTGATGTTTGCATTTATTTCTGGCTCAAGTGCACCAGTTTTTTTACCCATTGCATAGTTAGGTCTATCAACTGAGCCAAACTTAGTTAGCCATCTTTCTACGGCTAATAAAGTGCAGACCCTAACTTCATCCTTCGTTAGGTGAACTATCACGGTTTTCGTTAACGCCCTTCCA
>Ga0315904_10013276_pt1 | contig 10322 bp, 10 predicted proteins | sample LakEriMetagenome_6_FD_203529 | JGI IMG/M metagenome (GOLD analysis project Ga0315904, IMG submission 203529) | Freshwater fungal communities from buoy surface, Lake Erie, Ohio, United States - Buoy 12 MA120 | ecosystem: Environmental > Aquatic > Freshwater > Lake | place: USA: Lake Erie, Ohio...
TGCGCCACCCGGTCACGGTGGCGCGGTCGCTGGCGACGCTCGCCCAGCTCGCTCCCGGGCGGGTGGTGTTCGGGGTGGGCATCGGCGGCGAGGACCGCCACGAGGTGGAGGTGTGCGGCGTGGATCCCCGCACGCGTGGGCGTCGGTGCGACTCGTCGCTCACCGTGCTGCGGGCGCTGCTGGCCGGTGAGACGGTCACCCATCACGACGAGTTCGTGTCGATCGACGACTGCCGCATCGTGCCCGCGCCCGTTCCGCCGATCCCCGTGCTCGTCGGTGGCCGGTCCGACGCGGCCGTGCGGCGCGCCGGGCGCTTCGGCGACGGCTGGCTGGGCGCCTGGTGCTCGCCGCGGCGGTTCGTGGAGGCGATGGGCATCTGCGCCGAGGTCGCGGCGGCGAGCGGGCGCGGCGCGGTGGCGTGGCGGCACAAGTACCAGCCGTGGGTCGGGCTCGGCGCGACCACCGAGGAGGGCCGCCGTCACGCGGCAGCGGCGATGGAGCGCTTCTACGGCCTGCCGTTCGCCGCGTTCGAGAAGTACACGCCGTGCGGCACGCCCGCCGACGTCGCGGAGGCGCTGGCGCCCTACGTGGCCGCGGGGGTGCGCGAGTTCGACCTCAGCCTGTGCGCGGCCGACACCGACGAGGCGATCGCGATGGCGGGCGAGGTGAAGCGGCTGCTCGCCGCCGGCTGACCTCGTACCCGCGGCGACGTGCCGCGTGGTACGTGTACCGGGTGGTGTCGGGCGACGGGCCCTCGGGCGACGGGGGCGTCGGGCGACGGTGGTGTCAGGCGACGGTGGCGACGGTGCGCGTGAGCGCGGTGAGCACCTTCGGACGGCCCGCGTACCAGCGGTGCAGTTCGTCCCAGTGGAATCCGGCGTCGCGGAGCAGCGTGGGGACGTGCCGATCCGTGTGGCAGCCGCCGGCGATCCGCTGCTGCACCGGGTCCCACCGACGCTGCCAGCGCTGCACGCGGGGCTCGTCGGCCAGGCCGTGCTCGAGCACGTGGAAGGTGCCGCCCGGTCGCAGCACGCGCCGCACCTCGCGCAGCGCCGCCTCGACGTCGGGGATCGTGCACAGCGTGAAGGTGGACACGACGCAGTCGACGCTCGCGTCGGCGACCGGCAGGTGCTGACCGTCGAGGCCGACGACCTCCACCGAGAACGCGGCTCGCTCGATGCGCGGCCGGGCGAGCTCGATCGCTCGCGCTGCGGGCTCCACGGCCAGCAGGTGCTCGACGCCCGTGGGGTAGTGCCGCAGGTTGAGCCCCGAGCCGAAGCCGATCTCCAGCACGGTGCCGTGCGTCCCCGCGAGCGCGGCCGCGCGCGGTTCGGCGAAGCCGGGTGATGCGCACGCCTTGTCGATCGCGACCGGGAGCAGCCGCTCCGCGTACCAGCGACCGAACCGGCTCACGCCGTCACCACCACTCGCTGGTCTGCGCCACGAACTCGAACGCCACCTGGGCGGCGAACGCGGCGTTGTTGCGCACGAGCGCGAGGTTCGCGTCGAGGCTGCGCCCCCCGGTGCGCTCCACCACGTTCGCGAGCAGGAACGGTGTGACGTCCTGGCCCACCACACCCTGGCGGTCGAGCTCGGCGAGGGCCTCCTCGATCACCTGCGAGATCTCGGCGGCGGGGATCTCGTGCTCGGCCGGGATCGGGTTGGCGATGCTCACACCGGTGTGCAGGCCGAGGTCGTGGCCCCACGTGGCGTGCAGGAGGCGAGCGATCTCCGCCGGTCCGTCGAGGCGCCGGGGCGCCGGGAAGCCGCTCGTGCGGGAGTAGAACGACGGGAAGTCGTCGCTGCCGTTCACCACCACGGGGATGCCCAGCGTCTCCATCCGCTCGAGCGTGAGCCCGATGTCGAGGATCGACTTCACGCCGGCCGACACCACGGCCACCGGCACCGCTGCCATCTCGGTGAGATCGGCGCTGATGTCGAACGAGGTGCCGGCGCCCCGGTGCACACCGCCGATGCCACCGGTCGCGAACACGCGGATGCCGGCGAGCGACGCGAGGCGCATGGTGGCGGCCACGGTCGTGGCACCGTGCCGGCCGGTGGCGAGCAGCCACGGGAGGTCGCGGGTGGTGGCCTTGTGCACCTCGGGGTGGGTGGCGAGCACCTCCAGCTGGTCGGGCTCCAGCCCCACGTGGGCGATCCCGTCCAGCACGGCGATCGTGGCCGGCACCGCGCCGTGCGAGCGGACGATGCCCTCCACCTCGCGTGCCATCTCGACGTTGGTGGGGTACGGCATGCCGTGGCTGATGATCGTCGACTCGAGCGCCACCACCGGCCGGCCGTCGCGGAGCGCGGCGTGCACCTCGGCCGAGGTGCGCACGCGCTGCACCGGGGCGGTCACGCCGCCTCCCCGGTGGGGCCGCTCTCGTCGGTGCGGGGCAGGCCGCGCATGTCGTGCACCGCGTCGGCGATCACCTGGTGGGTGCGGTCGCGCAGCGCCGGCAGGTCGTCGAGGGTGAGGCCCTCGGTGCTGATCGGTTCGAGCACTCGCACCTCGGCGTGGCTCACGCCGAAGCGCCAGTCGCCCTTCACCATCGCGTCGTACGCGCCGTTCACCGCGAGCGGCAGGATCGGCACCTGGTTCTCGATCGCGAGCCGGAAGGCTCCGTCCTTGAACGCCTTCAGCTCGCCGTCGCGCGACCGGGTGCCCTCGGGGAAGATCATCACGCTGGTCTTCTTCTGCAGTCGGTCCTTGCAGGCCGCCATCGCCTGGATCACGCTGTCGCGCTCGCCCCGCACGAGACGGATGTCGCCGGCCATGCGCATCATCCACCCCACCAGCGGGAAGCGGAAGAAGTGCTGCTTCGACAGCCACTTCATCTCCCACGGCAGGTGCGAGATCAGCAGGATGTCGACGAAGCTCTGGTGGTTGGCCACCACCACGTAGGGGCGGCGCGGGTCGGTGATCATCGTGCCGGTGCAGCGGAAGGTCCACAGCGGGTTGAGCACCTGGTGCACCACGGTGAGCTTGCGGAACAGGTAGCCCGCCGCGTAGTGGCCGCGGTCGAACGGGAGCGTGACCAGCCAGACCAGGAACACCATCGGCGTCCAGACGATGATGACCACGACGAGCACGATCCACGCCCAGATCGAGAGCACGGTGCGAGCGACCGCGTTGTCGAACCACTGATGGCGCCGGCTGGGTGCGGCGGAGGTCGTGGCGGGCGCGGTGTTCGGATCGGGCATAGGGCTCCCATGCTGGCAGACGACCGGGTGTTCCCACCTCCACCGGCGGTCGCGTGACCGCCTGCCGAACTGGTTCCCGATCCCCGCAGATGCGGGGTGGTGATCGAACGTGTGTTCGGTACATTGGTGGGTGTTCCGGGTGTTCCCGGGGTGTGATCGACCCGTTGGGTCCTGTGTTCGTGTGGTGTCCGGTCGTCCCGCGGCGGTGGGAGGGGGTGAGCTCGCATGCTCGATGCAGGTGGTGTCGCGGTCGCGGTTCCCGTGGATGGGGTGTGGTCGTTGGCGTGCCTGGATGCGGGTGTGGCGTCCGTGTCGGAGGTGTCGTCCGCGTTGGCGGATCTGACCGTGGTGCAGCGTTGGTTGCAGTCGGTCGAGTTGCGTCTGCTGCAACGCCTCGAGTCGCTCGCGGACGAACCGGGGTCGGGGGTCGATCCGGATGTGGTGACGGCGCGTGCGACGGGCCGGTCGGTGGCTGCGGCGGTGAAGGCGACCAAGCGCGCTCGCAGTGCCGTGAAGGCGCCCGCGTTGAGCGCTGCGATCGCACGTGGGGAGCTGGGTGTCGAGCACCTCGACGCGTTCACCTCGGCCGTGGCGTCGCTCCCGGCGGCGCTCCGCCCGCGACTGCTCGAACTCGAGGCCGATCTGGTCGCGGAGGCGATCCGGCGTGGTCTGACGGCGGAGGCGTTCCGTGACCGGTTGCGTGACGTGTGTCGTGGGATCGAGGGCGATGACGGTCGCGCACGACTGCAGCGTCAGAAGCGTGAGACCGGACTGCGCGCCTGGACGGGTCGGGATGGGATGTGGTGCCTCGCCGGCCGGTTCGACCCCGCGACTGCGTTGAGCTTGCAGCAGCGTCTCGCCGACCAGCTCGAGGCACGCTTCCGGCAGGCCCGACCGGCCGACTGTCCGGACGATCCGTCGTTGGCGCAGGACTGGCTCCGAGCCCACGCGCTCGCCGATCTCGTCAACGGGCTCAGTGGCGGTTCGGGTGCGCCCGAGGTGATCGTGGTCATCGATCAGGACACCTTCGAACGGGGACGGCACGAGGGGTCGCGTGTCGACTGCGGCTGCCCTGGGTTGGAGGTCCCGGTCGACTGGATCCACGACCTGGCGGGCCGCGCCCGGTTCGTCCCCGTGATCATCGACCGCGACGGTGTCGTGATCGCGCAGGGCCGACCCGTGCCGAGCTACGCACAACTCACCGAGTCGCTCGCTCGACCCGTCGAGCTCGATCACGGCCGCACCCGTCGTCACGCGAGCCGCGCGCAGCGTCGTGCGTTGCGGGCGATGTATCGCAGGTGTGCGATCCCGGGGTGTGATCGGCACGTGTCGCTCACCGAACCCCACCACCTCCGGTTCTGGGAACACGACGGAGGCACGGATCTCGGGAACCTGTTGCCGTTGTGCAAGCACCACCACGACCGGCTCCACGCGGAGCAGTGGGACGTCGAGATGGCACCCGACAGGTCACTGATCATCCGACGTGGTGGGGAGGTGATCATGACCACCGGACCCCCGAGCACCGAGTGGGCCTGACCCGCCCAGCCGTCGAGCACGCGCTCCACCCAGGGTCACCGTCTCGTCCGTCCCCGCCCGCAGCCGGCCGTACACCGGCACGGGCCCGAACCCAGGCGCGCACCCCGTCGACCACGACGGCCGGGGCACCCCCACCACCGCGTGGCCGCGCACCGCAGGCCCTTTGACAACCGAAGAACCGGCCGCCGGACCGCTCGCGGGTCGTGCGTTGACGGTCGTGTGCGCACTCGGTCGTAGTGTGAGCACATGGCCGCCGATGCGCACGATCCGCAGATCCAGGTCCTGTTCGACGCTGCTCGCGCCGTGCAACGGCGGGCGTACGCGCCGTACTCGCACTTCCACGTGGGGGTGGCGATCCGCGCCCGCTCGGGGGCGATCTACGCCTGCTGCAACGTGGAGAACGCGGCGTACCCGCAGAGCGTGTGCGCCGAGGGCGGGGCGTTGTCGATGATGGTGGCGGGTGGCGACCTGCGCGTCGACGAGGTGCTCGTCGTCGGTGACGGTGAGCTGCTCTGCACGCCGTGCGGTGGCTGCCGGCAGAAGCTCCGCGAGTTCGCCGACCTCGACGTCAAGGTGCACGTCGCCGGTCCCGAGGGCGTGCGGCGGACGTTCACGATCGACGAGCTGTTGCCGTCGAGCTTCGGTCCCGAGCACCTGGTCGACGACCACGGCGGAGCGGCCACCGACGAGGGCGACGGCCTCGACGCCGACGGCGGCTGATCCGCGGGCCGCCTCGGCGACGACGGGGTCGGGTCGCTCGCCGGCGCGTACGCTCGGCGCCGTGACCAGCAGTCGGGTTCCGCACCTCACGGCCAAGCTCCAGGGCTTCGGCACCACGATCTTCGCCGAGATGAGCGCCCTCGCCGTGGCGACGGGGAGCGTGAACCTCGGACAGGGGTTTCCCGACACCGACGGGCCGGCCGAGGTGCTCGACGCCGCCGTCGACGCGATCCGGTCGGGGCAGAACCAGTACCCGCCGGGGCCGGGCCTGCCGGTGCTGCGCACCGCGATCGCCGAGCACCAGCAGCGCTTCTACGGGCTCACGTACGACCCCGACAGCGAGGTCCTCGTGACGGCCGGGGCCACCGAGGCGCTGGCCGGCGCCCTGCTCGGCCTCCTCGACACCGGCGACGAGGTCGTGCTCTTCGAGCCGATGTACGACAGCTACCAGGCGTGCATCGCGCTCGCCGGTGCGACCGCCCGGCCCGTCACGCTACGGCCGCCCGACTACGGGTTCGACCTCGACGAGCTCCGCGCAGCGATCACGCCGAAGACGAAGCTGCTGCTGGTCAACACGCCGCACAATCCGACGGGCAAGGTGCTCGACCGGGCCGAGATGCAGTCCATCGCCGACCTGGCGCTCGAGCACGACCTGATCGTCGTGACCGACGAGGTCTACGAACACCTCTGCTTCGACGACACCGAGCACGTCGCGATGGCCACGCTCCCCGGGATGCGCGATCGCACGCTGAGCATCTCGAGCGGCGGCAAGACGTTCAACACGACCGGCTGGAAGATCGGCTGGCTGTGCGGGCCCGCCCCGCTGGTCACGGCCGCTCGCACCGCGAAGCAGTTCCTCACGTACGTGAACGGCGGACCCTTCCAGGTCGGCATCGCGGCCGGGCTGCGTCTCGACGCGTCGTACTTCACGGGCCTCGCCGCCGGTCTCCAGGCCCAGCGCGACCGCCTCGTCCCCGGTCTGGTGGCCGCCGGCTTCGAGGTGTACCCCACGCGCGGCACGTACTTCGTCACCGTCGACATCCGCCCGCTGCGCGCCGACGGTGACGGGATGGCGTTCTGCCGTGAGCTGCCCCACCGGGCCGGCGTGGTGGCGATCCCGAACGAGGTCTTCTACGCCAACCGCCACGAGGGCCGGCACCTCGTGCGGTTCGCGTTCTGCAAGCGGCCCGAGGTGCTCGACGAGGCCGTCGAACGCCTCGCCGCGCTCGGTGCGTGAGCCGGCGCCATCGTCCAGTGCCGGTCGTTCAGCGCCGGTCGTTCAGCGCCGGTCGTTCAGCGCCGGTCGTTCAGGAAGCCGAACCGCTGCCGGGTGGCGGCCACGTGGCCCGGTTCCACGTCGGCGAGCAGCACGGTCTCGCCCATCGCGCCGGTGGCGAGCAGCTCACCGAGCGGATCCACCACGCGGCTGTCGCCGGAGTACGGCAGGCCACCACCGGTGCCCACGCGGTTGCACCCGACCACGTAGGCCAGGTTCTCGATCGCGCGGGCCTGCAGCAGCGACATCCAGTGGGTGCGACGCGGCTCGGGCCAGTTCGCGGGCACCAGGTACAGGTCGGTGTCGTGGGCGAGCTGCCAGAACTCGTCGGCGAAGCGCAGGTCGTAGCAGACGAACAGGCTCACGCGGACGTCGTCGATCGTGACGGTGCGGAAGGCGTCGCCGGCTCGGAAGTGCTTGTCCTCGCCTCCGTAGCCGAACGGGTGGATCTTGCGGTAGCGGTGCACGGTGCCGTCGGGGCCGGCGAGCACGAAGCTGTTGAACGGTCGCGGGTCGCCGTCGCCGCCGAGCTCGGGGCAGCTGCCACCCACCCACACGTCGTGCTCGCGGGCCTGCGACATCAGGAACTGCGCGGACGGCCCACCTTCGGGTTCGCCGAGGCCCTCCTGGTCGACCGCGAAGCCGGTGGAGAAGGTCTCGGCGAGCAGCACGAGCCGGGCACCCGACGCAGCGGCGCCGCGGATGCGCGGCGCGAGCCGCTCGAAGTTCGCGTCGCGATCGCTCCAGACGATGTCGTGCTGTACGGCGGCGATGCGCATGGGCCGATGCTAGACGTGGGGCGGATCGAGCGGCAGGGCGAGCAGGCTGACGGTCTTGCTGCCGCCGTCGGTGTCCTGCTGGCCCACCTCGCGGAAGCCGAGCGAGTGGTGGAACGCGAGCGACCCCTCGTTCATCGGCCGGATGTTCACCTCACAGGTGATGCGCGGGTACTCGCTGCGGCTGCGCTCGACCAGCGCCGCGTAGAACGCCCGGCCGATCCCGTACCGGCGGAAGGCCGGATCGACGGCGAGGCGGTCGAGGTACACGAACCGGTCGTAGGTGCGCGAGAACCAGGCGTAGTTGAGGCTGGCATAGTCGACCCCGGGCGGTATCGCGATGCAGAACCCGGCGAACGTGCCGCCCACCTCGGCGGTGAGCGCGGTGTGGCTGATCGAGACCAACCGGGCGATCTCGGGGGCGTCGAGCTCGTTCAGCGCCGGGAGGTTCGCGTTGTTGAGCGCGAGCGCCGCGTGGAGGTCGGCGGCCACCGTGTCGCGGACGACGACGGCCGGGTCGGGGATGGGGTCGGTGGTGGAAGACGTCACGGCACGAATGTACGCCGGTCGTGCACCGCCGTAGCCTGGGCTCCAGCACCTGCGACCGAGAGGAACCCACCGTGTTCGGATCGAAGAAGACCCAGATGGTCACCCCTGCCGAGGCGCTGCCGGGCCGCACCGATCAGCGCATGCCGGTGCCCGCCGCGCACTACGTGAACGGCGCCCCGCTCATCGGCCCCTGGCCGGAGGGCCACGAGGTCGCCGTGTTCGGCATGGGCTGCTTCTGGGGAGCGGAGCGCAAGTTCTGGCAGACCCCCGGCGTGTACAGCACCGCGGTGGGCTACGCGGGCGGCTACACCCCGAACCCCACGTACGAGGAGACCTGCAGCGCGCTCACCGGCCACACCGAGGTCGTCCTCGTCGTGTTCGACTCGGCGCAGGTGAGCTACGAGCAGCTGCTGAAGGTGTTCTGGGAGGGCCACGACCCCACCCAGGGCATGCGCCAGGGCAACGACGTCGGCACCCAGTACCGCAGCGCTGCGTACACCACGACGCCCGAGCAGGCAGCCACCCTGGCGGCCAGCCGCGACCTGTTCCAGGAGCGGCTCACCGCGGCCCGCTTCGGCGCGATCACCACCGAGATCCGCCCGATCGACGTCGCCACCGAGTTCTTCTACGCCGAGCCCTACCACCAGCAGTACCTGGGCAAGAACCCCAACGGCTACTGCGGCCTCGGCGGCACGGGCGTGAGCTGCCCGATCGGCCTGTCCGCCTGACAGCGGATCCTGCTCAGCCCCACCCGCGGGTGCGGATGTCGTCACCGTCCGCGTCGAGCGGCCGGCCGATCCAGCGGAGTTCGCCCGGCGTGGCGCTCAGCTTCGCGATGAGGCCCTGCATGGGCAGGCCGTCCAGCTCGACGATCGCGTCGCGCGCCGCGTAGTGCGGGTCGGCCGAGATGTCGGCCATGTCGAGCACCGGGCCGATCGCTGCCTCGGCCTCGGTGAAGGTCCGCAGCACCTCGTCCTGGGTGCGCTCGGCGCACCAGGCGCGCATGATCGCCTCCAGATCCTCGCGGTGCGCCATCCGACCGGCGAACGTGGCGAACCGCGGGTCGTCGCCCACGCCGAGGACGGTGTTCACCCGCTGCGCGACGCTGTCGGCGCTGGCCGAGAGCCCGACCCACCGGCCGTCGCTGCACCGGTACGTGCCGCGGGGCACCGTGTACGGCAGGCCCGCACCGAGGCGCGGCTGCTGCTCGCCGGTCAGCCGGTACAGCGAGATGAGTGGTCCCATCAGCTGGAACAGGCTCTCGAGCAGGCTCACGTCGACCACCTGGCCGACACCGCTGTGCAGGGCGGTCATCGTCGCGAACGCGGCGACGAGGCCGGTCACCTCGTCGGTGAGCGCGATCGCGGGCAGCATCGGTTGGCCGTCGGGTTCGCCGCTGATCGACGACAGCCCCGACATCACCTCGGCGATCGTCGCGAAGCCGGGGCGCCCGGCGTAGGGACCGTCCTGGCCGAAGCCGGTCACCCGGGTGAGCACCAGGCCGGCGTTGCGGGCGTGCAGCACGTCGGGTCCGAGGCCGAGCCGTTCGAGCGTGCCCGGCCGGAAGTTCTCGATCACCACGTGGGCGTCGTCGACGAGCCGCAGGAACAGCTCGCGATCGTCCGGGTCCTTCAGGTCGAGCGCCAGGGTGCGCTTGTTGCGGTTCACGATCTTCCACCACAGCCCCGTGCCGTCGCGAGGGTCGCGCCAGGCCATGTTGCGCAGGCTGTCGCCCGAGTCCGGGCGCTCGACCTTGATGACGTCGGCACCGAAGTCGGCGAGGTAGCGGGCAGCGTTGGGACCGGCGAGCACGGTCGACAGGTCGAGCACGCGCAGACCGGCGAGGGGTGGCCGGGGTGCAGGGTCAGGGGTCACGGGTTCCATGCTGCCATCCGGGTGCGAGCCGGCACCGCCGTCAGGTGCGCAGTTCGATCGCGAAGCAGCGGTCCTCGAGCCGGCCGAGGGCGTAGGTCTCGTAGTCGACCCCGAAGTCGGTGTAGAGGTGCCGGCAGCGCTCGCTCCAGCGGAGCGCCTCGAGCGTGGAGACGCGGTGCACCACCTGCAGGATCCCGCCCTCGTGCACGCGGTACTCGGCCCACGTGCCGGGGAAGTCCTTCACGCAGCCGATCTCGATCGACGGCACGCCGCAGTCCATCAGGCGGCGCCGGTGGCGGTGCGTGTGGCCGGCGGCGTAGGCGACGATCGACCGCCGCCGGGCCGCGACGGCCGTGAGGCCGTCGCTCGCGTCGGGGTGCAGGCCG
>Ga0315904_10013278_pt1 | contig 10322 bp, 17 predicted proteins | sample LakEriMetagenome_6_FD_203529 | JGI IMG/M metagenome (GOLD analysis project Ga0315904, IMG submission 203529) | Freshwater fungal communities from buoy surface, Lake Erie, Ohio, United States - Buoy 12 MA120 | ecosystem: Environmental > Aquatic > Freshwater > Lake | place: USA: Lake Erie, Ohio...
CAGTTCGCAAAAAACATATGTTAGAAGCGCCTAAAACTTTGTTCTTTGCGCTTACTCAAAATATGACTCATGCTTATTGGATTAAAGGTGAACAGGCCCTAAATCATCCACAATGGCAGATGCAAGACGATAGCAAAGATGAGCTTTACTATGATGTTCCAATAAAATTGTTCAAATTCGTGGACTTAACAGAACCTTTTTAATGAACAAAGCCGAAAAAGAAAAATATGCTCATCTCGCTAGACTTGGTTGCATTTTATGTCGGCAAAACGAAGTAAAGAATATTGATGATTCACCAGTTGAGATTCACCATATAAGGCGCTTTGGTCAGACAAGGAGCAACTCTGAAGCTATTCCACTTTGTATGTGGCATCACAGATTAGGAAATCATTCGGTGCATAGCTTAGGACATAAAGGTTTTGCTAAGTATTGGGGTATGAGTGAAGAAGATTTATTAGAAAAAACAAAGGAACTGCTTGAGTTACGCAAAGAAAACTGATAACAACCATTCAGAAATTGTCAAAACCTTACGGCAATTAGGTTGCTCTGTCTTTGATACAAGCAGAGTTGCTGGAGGATTTCCTGATCTTGTTGTTGGAAGAAATCAGATTACTTGTCTAGTTGAGATTAAATCAGGGGAGAAGAAAAAATACACTCCAGCTCAAGAGCTATTCATGTTGAACTGGAGAGGATCAGCAGTTGTCCGAATCAATGATATTGATGGTGCAATTCGTTTAGTTAAACTACTTGACAACCATAGTGGATAAGCGAAAATAAAGCCTCGTATCCCATTTCTATAGGAGAAATAACATGGGCAAAATGGATTCAATGAAGGGAGTTCCTTCAGTTACTGGCGCTAAAGCTCCTGCTGGCGCTACTTCCTCAGATAAAACTGGTGAGCGTATGGGTCGCAAAACTGGTGGTGTAGGAATGGGTAAAGAAGATTATGTTGGCAAAGACAAACTCTTTAATACTGGTCGCACAGCAGGTATTTGCTATGAGCATACTCGTGGCGAATACGCTAAACAGAGTAAATAAAAAGCGAAATCCCCTAGCGTGAAGGTTCTAGGGGATCTCTAACCAAGCAACTAATCGGAGAAGTTGAATGGCTGTTTTAAATTCTAAAGATTCATGCAATTCCTGTATATATTTTCACTCACAAGAAAATGACTTTATGGGAACTTGCAGAAGATTCCCTACATTCCAAAACAGGCATGGTTCTGAATGGTGTGGGGAATTTGTCGTAGTTCCTCCAAATCCTGTCATTGAAACCATGATTCAGGACATTGAGATAGCAATCGAAACCGATCCTAAAGTTCAGCGCAAAAAGCTCATGGAAGAAGCAGGGATGCTTCAACCAAAGCCAAGAGGCAGACCTAAAAAGGTGGTCGAATGAAGCTCAAACCTTTAGCCGATAAGATCGTTGTCAAGCCTGAAGAACGGCTTAAAAGCTCTATTTTGCAAGTCGTAATGACTGAACAACCCAATATGGGAACAGTTGTGGCAGTAGGGCCTGGCAAGCTCATTAAAGGTCGCAGACAAGAAATGCCTGTAAAAGTAGGTGATTTTGTTCGTTACGGAACAATGGGTAATGACGAATACCTGAAATACTTTGAATATATGGAAGATGGTGAGCGTTACCTTGTCATGAGTTGGCAAGATGTCTGCTTTATTCAGGAGAAATCAGATGCAATGGTTTGAAATCATTACAGTTTTTCTTTTTGGTGTAATTGTTAGTATTATTTTTGACAAGATTTGGAAAAACCACAGACGAAAGGAATCAGAAATGGCAACGAAACCTGGCTTGTATGCCAACATCCATGCGAAGCAAGAACGGATCGCAAAACAAAAAGCCGAAGGCAAACCAGTAGAGAAAATGCGTAAGCCTGGAACAAAAGGCGCTCCAACTGCAGCAGCTTTCAAAGCAGCAGCAAAAACAGCAAAGAAGAAATAATCATGGCTACTAAAAAACATGACAAACCAATTCCTAGAAAAACGACAGGAAAAGACAAGACCTATAACCCTACAGATAAGGGAGCTGGCATGACAGCGAAAGGTCGAGCTGAATACAATAAAAAGAACAATGCCAACCTAAAGCCTCCTGCACCAAATCCTAAGACCAAAGCCGATGTTGGAAGAAAAGCCTCGTTTTGTGCGAGGATGGAAGGAGTTGTAAAAAAAGCTAAAGGCCCTGCTGAACGAGCCAAAGCCTCACTTAAAAACTGGAACTGTTAAATGCCTCTCAAAAAATCATCTACCGAAAAAGCATTTAAAACCAATCTGAAAACGGAGCTAAAGGCAGGAAAGCCTAAAGCTCAGGCACTTGCTATCGCTTACTCAGTAAAGCGTGAAGCATCTAAAAAACCAAGTAAAGGGAAAAAATGAGCATTACATTAAAAGACTTAGAAATCAAGGAAGTAGAATTTATCTTGGCAGCTTTGTCTAAGGGAGAATATGCCCTAGTTGCTCCTTTGATAGACAAGATCAAAGCTCAAGCAATTCCACAGGCTCATGCCATGATGCAAGCTGAGGCAGATGCAAAAGCTCAAGAATTAGTAGAGAATACGGAAAAGACAGCAGAAAGCAAATAATGACAGCTCCTAATGTTTATGTTCCTTACCCTTATCCTCAGAACTTGAGCGAATTGCAAGCTGATGTTCAGGCATTGGTAAACCAACCTGAAGTTCCATTGGAACTCAAGGATCAGGTGCTAAATGCTGAGAATAGCCCAACAGTTCAAGCTGATGTCGATGAGGCAGAAGCTAATTCGGATTCAATGGCAAATGAGTGAAACAGCAAATCCTGTAGGCAGACCTACCCAATACGATCCTTCCTTTTGTGAGAAGGCTATCGAGCTTGGATCTAAGGGTAAATCCTTAGAGCAGATTTCAGGTGCTTTGGGCATTACTTACAGGACTTTGTGTAATTGGCGAGATGAGCATGAGGAATTTTTTCATGCCTTGGAGGAAGCCAAAATTCGAGAGATGATTTGGTGGGAAGATCATGCCCAATCCTATCTTGTAGAGCATAAGGATGGGGAAAGATTGAATGTCGGTCTATGGTCTAGATCAATGGCAGCAAGATTCCCCAAAAAATATTCGGAGCGCATAAAGCAAGAGCTAACAGGAGCTGAAGGCGCTCCTTTGCTAAAAGGTGTGGAGATTAGCTTTGTCGAGCCAACTCGATCAGAAGATTAAGGATGCGATTTCTAGGATAAGATTTCCTAAGAAATTTGAGGCACTTTTCCAACCTGAAAAGGTTCGCTATCGCATCTTTTATGGTGGGCGAGGAGGCGCAAAGTCATGGTGCTTTGCCAGGGCTTTATTGGCTAAAGGTGTGAAAGCTCCTATGCGTATCCTATGCGCTAGGGAATTTCAGACCAGTATCAAGGATTCAGTTCATAAGCTGTTATCAGACCAAATCTATGCTTTAGGGATGGAATCCTTTTACGAGATAACTCAGACAACCATCCGAGGAATTAACGGAACTGAGTTCATCTTTGCAGGGATCAAGAATAATACCAATAACATTAAATCCATAGAAGGTATTGATATTTGTTGGGTGGAGGAGGCCCAATCCGTATCGGCAAACAGTTGGAATGTGCTGATACCAACCATCCGTAAGCAAGATTCTGAGATTTGGGTCAGTTTTAACCCTGAGTTGCCAACAGACGAAACATGGAAGCGGTTCGTTGAGAATCCTCCTGAAAGCTCTGTAGTTGTAAAAGTGAACTGGAATGACAATCCTTGGTTTCCTGAAACCCTTAATTTGGAGCGCCTATCCCTTAAATCTAGGGATTTGGCAGCTTATAACAATGTGTGGGAAGGAACAACAAGGAATACTGTAGATGGAGCTGTTTTTGGTAAGGAAATGGATCAGGCAGAGTTAGATGGAAGAATTACGAATGTTCCATACGATCCTTCTAAACCATGCCATGCTATTTACGATCTCGGATGGGCCGATAATACGGCTTGTTGGATTATTCAATTTGTGGGATTTGAGATACGAGTTCTCAGATATTTTGAGGATAGCCAAAAGACCATTCAGCACTACCTGAGCCTAATGCAAACATTTGGTTACATTTATGACACTATTTGGCTACCTCATGATGCTGCAGCAAAGTCATTAGGAACTGGAAAGTCCATTGAAGAAATAGTTAGGGCAACAGGATTAAAGGTGCAAATCCTTGACCGAGTTCCTATTGCAGATTCAATAAATGCTGCAAGAACAATATTCCCAAGATGTTATTTTGATAGAAAAAATACAGAAGAAGGTTTAAACTGCCTAAGACATTATCGCTATGATGTTGATGAACATGGAACTTTTAGCCAAAAACCTCTCCATGACATTTATTCGCATGGCGCTGATGCGTGGCGGTATATTGGATTAATGGTGAACGAGCCTAAGAAAAGGCAACCAGTTAAACAAACTTATGCTCCTGTAGGGAGTTGGATGGGATAAATATGGCAGATTATCAAAATCAAGATACTGGCGAAGATAGTCGTATTAATGAGGCTAAAAAGTTCCTCGATCTTTGTAATACTGTTGATTCTAATAATCGAGCTGAAGCTCTTGACGATGTAAGATTTTGTGCAGGGGATCAATGGCCTGTCGATGTGCAAAATAGTCGAGTTCTAGAATCTAGACCTTGCTTGACGATTAATAAGGTGGATGCTTATGTTCGTCAAATCTGTAACCAAATCAGACAGCAAAGACCTCGCATCAAAGTGCAAGGCATGAACAATGAAGCAGATGCCAAGTTAGCTGAGATTTTGAGTGGTGTTTGCAGACATATTGAATATCAATCATCTGCTGATGTTGCCTACGATACTGCCGTTGAATACGCAGTAAAGATGGGATGGGGTTATTTCCGAATCATGACCGATTACATTTCGGATGATTCTTTTGAACAAGAGATTTACATCAGACCGATTGATAACCCATTTACAGTCTATTTTGATCCCAACTCACAGCTTCCTGATGGTTCAGATGCAGAGCGATGCCTGATTACTACAGTTGTTAGCAAAAAAACTTTCAGAGCCATGTATCCAGGCAAGGATGATGGTCAAGGCTTTAACAATCGTGGAACTGGTGATTCGGATGCCGAGTGGGTTACTAAAGAAGATGTTCGGATTGCCGAATATTTTTACACAGTCAAAACTCCTACCAAATTAGTCCTTCTATCCGATGGCACTAGCGTTTTTGAAGATGAGTTGCCAAATAAAGAGGCTTTGGAAGAAGCAGGAATTACGATTGTTGAGCGTAGAGATACCTACAAAAAGCAAATCAAGTGGTGCAAAGTAACTGCTATGGAAGTGCTTGAAGAAGGAGATTGGGCTGGTAAATACATTCCGATTGTTCCTGTTTATGGTCAGCAAGCTGTAATTGATGCAAAGCATAAGAAATTTGGCTTAGTCAGAATGGCTAAAGATCCACAGCGTATGTATAACTACTGGACTACAGCTCTTACAGAATCTGTCGCATTAGCGCCTAAAGCAAAATGGTTATTGGCAGAAGGTCAAGATGAAGGTCATGAAAATGAATGGGCGCAAGCCAATATTAAGGCTATGCCTGTATTGCGTTACAAGCAAACAGATACAGAAGGCAGAATTGCTCCTCCTCCAACTCGCTTACAACCTGAGCCTCCTCCTGCAGGAATCGTAACGGCTACTCAAGGAATGAGTAATGACTTGATGACAGTTGTTGGTATTTATGATCCAAGTCAGCTCCCACAAGGAAATATATCAGGCAAAGCAATTGCAGGACAGCAACAGCAAGTGGATATGGTGAACTTCCACTATTACGACAATTTAACTCGCTCTATTGCCTATTGTGGCCGAATTATTCTTGACCTGATTCCAAAGATTTACGATACAGAGCGTGTAATGCGGATTATTGGAGCTGATGAAAAGCCTGAAATCGTTACCCTAAATCAACGAGTAACTGATGAACAGGGAGTTGAACGAATCCTCAATGATGTATCTGTTGGTCGCTATGATGTTGTAATGGATACAGGGCCTGGCTTTGCTACCAAGAGAACAGAAGCTGTCGAGAATATGATGACTTTGTTAGCTGCCGATCCTAACCTGATGGCAACTGCAGGGGATTTAATCTTCCGAAATATGGACTTTCCAGGCGCTGAAATTATTGCCGATAGACTTGCAGCTTCCAACCCACTTGCTCAAATTGACGAGAAATCAGATATTCCTCCTCAAGTTCAGATGCAGTTGGCACAAGCCCAACAGACTATTCAGCAGTTGCAACAAGAAAAGCAGATGTTGGCTATGGACATCAAATATGGCGCAACGATGCAACAAGCCAAAGAAGATGCACATACTACTCGCACTCTTATGGAAACAACGGCTAGAGCCTATAACACTCAGACGATGGCAGAAGTTAAGGTCAATGACCAAAATACTCGCTCAGTTACAAGTCAAAATAAGACCGAAATTGATGCGATTGTTAAGCTACTTATTGCCAACCTTGATACAAGGCAGTTGGAAGCCGAAATTCAGCGTAGAAATGAAGAACAGTTTGCGTTTGCTAGAGAAGCTGCTAGGGATATTGGACATGAAGCGAATCCCTTAACTGGAGCGCCTCAGACCAATATTCCTATGCCTCCACAGCAACCAGTTTTAGAACCTATGCAACCTCAACCCCTACAACAACCCATGCCTCAAGGAGTTCAATAATGCCTTTAGTTACTAGCGAAAACAGAGAACAATTTATTAAGTCAGAAATGGCTAAAAAGGCTGGAAAGCCTAAGTATGATGAGCCTGATTACGACAAAATGAGTCCAGGCGCTAAAGAGTTGGCGCTTCATGCCGATAACGATCAGCATTTGTATCGCTCAAGTCATATTCCTATTGTCAAAAACTTACAAAAGAAAATGAAAAAAGGTGAATATGAGCAAGACAAAGCTCGTAAGTTATGGGGATACCATGCAGACCGAGCAGCTCAGTCTTATCACAAAGAACATGGCACTCCTGATACACCTTGGCACAAAATGTTTTCACCTTCAGAGCGTAGAGAAGCTGCTCATCATTTTGAAAGTGTTCATAGAGAGCAAGTTGAAGATGATTCAAATTTTAAATAATATTGTTTTTAATATTGTTTAGTGGTAAAAAATAAGTGTTGTAAACCTACCATTGGGGTCAATGGGTAAAATCTTGAGGAAAACTCATGGCAGAAGCACAAGCAGTAGAAGCAAAACAAGCTAGTAATGTAGTAACTAGTGAAAATTTAGCCGAATGGACAATGAATCGTCTTGGTTTAGCTACCGAGGAAGCTCCTGTTGAGGCTGAGGCAGTTGAGGAATCTCCTGAATCAGAGCCGATAGTTGAAGCTGAAGGTGAGAGTGAACAGGATTCTGAGCCTGAAGCGAAAGTAACAGAGGAACGGAAACAAAATCCTAAACTCGAAAAGCGGTTTTCAGAGCTTACTAAGGCTCGTAAATTGGCAGAAGAACAAGCTGCCAAGGCACAAGCTGAAAAAGAGGCTTTGGAGGCTAAACTTAGGGAATACGAAGAACGGAACGCTCCACAGCAAAAGGTGGAAGATCCGATTGGAGCAGAACCTAGGGCTGATCAATTTGATGATGCTTTTGAATACGCAAAAGCCTTAGCAGAATGGTCAGCAGAAAAAGCGTTGTATGAAAGGGATCAGCAAGAAGCGATTCGCAGAGCTGAAGAAGAACGCTCAAAAGTCCTAAAGACTTGGAGCGAAAAACTAGCAAAAGCGAAGCCAAATCTAGCTGATTTTGATGAAGTAATTGAATCAACTCAAGTCGTTGTCAGCAACGAAGTGAGAGATGCAATTATTGAATCGGATGTTGGGCCTGAGATTCTTTACCATCTAGCTAGTCTAGATACTGAAGAAGCTGAGAAATTCCAAAATTTGCCTGTTCATAAAGCGCTTAGAGAGATTGGGAGATTGGAGGCTAAGTATGAAAAGCAAGCGATTGTTGAAGAAAAGCCTGTAAGTAAGCCTGTTACTCAGAAGTCTAAAGCTCCTGCTCCTCTTAGCCCTATTAAGGCTACTGGAAGTGCAATGGAAACCCCTATTGGCTCAGATGGTGAGTTTCATGGGTCTTACCAAGCATGGAAAGCAGCTCGTAAGGCAGGGAAGATCAGGTAAACCATAATTTCTTCTTTAAGGAAAAGAGAAAATGAGTAATACCTTATTAACCATTAGCAAGATCACCAACGAAGCGTTGATGGTCTTGGAAAACGAACTTACATTTACTTCTGAAGTAGATCGTAACTATGATGATCAGTTCGCTGTAGTTGGTGCAAAGATTGGTAACACAGTCAATGTCCGCAGACCTGGTCGTTTCATCGGAACTACAGGCCCTGCATTGAATGTTGAAGATTTCAACGAAACTTCAGTTCCTGTAACTCTCTCTACCCAGTTCCATGTGGATACACAATTCACTACTCAGGACTTGGCATTGAGCTTAGATATGTTCTCTGATCGTGTTTTGAAACCAGCAGTTGCTGCTATTGCCAACAAGATTGACCTTGATGGCTTAACAATGGCTAAAAACGCAACCTACAATACTGTAGGAACTGCAGGAACTCCTCCAACTGGCTTGATCACCTTCTTGAACGCTGGTGCTTACCTTGATTCTGAAGGCGCTCCTCGTGATGGTCGTAGGTCTTGCATTATTGATCCATTCTCAAGCGCAACCATCGTTGATAGCTTGAAGGGTCTTTTTGTTCCCCAAGAAGCTATTGGTGAGCAATATCGCAAAGGCTTGATGGGTCGTGATTCTGCTGGTATGAACTGGAAGATGGATCAGAACGTGGTCAATCAAACTTACGGCAATTTTGCTGGAACGGCTACTTGCAATGTAACCACAGCTACTGGTTTCTTAACTAGCGGTTGGGCTTCCAATGCAAATATCACCTTGACTTTGACTAACACAGTTAGCCTGAACCAAGGCGATACCTTCACCATCGCTGGTGTATATGGTGTAAACCCACAGAATCGTCAGTCCTATGGCAAATTGCGTAATTTCGTAGTTAATACTGCAGTTAGCGGAACTGGTGGAACAATTACTGTCAATGTATCTCCTGCTCCTATTTCTGCTGGTCAATTCCAAAACATCAGCGTAACTAGCTCAGGCGCACAAGCAGTAACTTTCTTTAACTCTACTGGTGTTACTAGCCCACAAAACATCATCATGCATCGCAATGCGTTTACTCTCGCAGTAGCCGATCTTGAGTTGCCTGAAGGTGTTCATTTCGCTGGTCGTGCAAGTGATAAGGAAATTGGTCTGTCAATGCGTGTGGTTCGTCAATACACCATTAACAACGATTCGATTCCAACTCGTCTAGATGTTCTCTATGGTTGGGCCCCACTCTATCCTGAGTTGGCTTGCCGTATCGCATCTTAATTAATTGGATAAAGAAAGGAACTAATATGTCTAATCCAGGCCCAGCATCAACAGTATCAGCAGTCTATCTATTCAACGGCAATGCAGCCGATGGTGTAGCTCTAGGTGTAGCTGGTGGTAAAGTAGGTTTTTATGGCGAAACTCCAGTAGTGCAAGCAGCAGCGATTACAACGATTGCTACTAACGCAACTGGAACAGCGATTTCTGTAGCAGTTAATGACATCATTACTGCTTTGAAGAATATCGGTGTAACAGCCTAATGTAGTTGTAAACCAAAGCTCACCTCTAAAAGGGGTGGGCTTTTTCTTTTGTGAAGGGAAGAAATGCACATAACTATTGCAATTCCAGCCTATACAGGCTCTGTTTACATGGCAACCATGAGATCCTTGGTAAATGATCTCGTAATGCTAGTTTCTAGGGGTGATACATTTACCCTGATTGATGACATTGGAAGCGCTTACATAGCCGATTGTCGAGGCGCTATAGCCTCTAATTTTCTAAAGACAGAATCCGATTGTTTAGTTTTTGTGGATTCAGATGTTGCATGGGAAAAAGGCGCTCTTTTAAGGCTTGTAGATCACAAAGTTGATTTAGTAGGTGGTATTTACCCTTATCGAGTTGATGAACTGGGTTTTCCAATTAAATACCTAGATAAACCTGAACTATGGGCAGATCCTGAAACTGGCTTGCTAGAAGTCGCTGCCATTCCTACAGGATTTATGAAAATTAGTCGTAATTGCCTAGAACAAATGGTGAAAGCCTACCCTGAGCAATACTTTCATGATGGAGCTAAAGACAATCTTTTTTATGACCTTTTTGCTCATATAGCCGATGGCGATAAAAAATATGGAGAAGATTATTCCTTTTGTTTTCGATGGAGCAAATTAGGTGGTAAGGTTTGGTGTGATCCTGAAATAAAGATGGG
>Ga0315904_10013279_pt1 | contig 10321 bp, 9 predicted proteins | sample LakEriMetagenome_6_FD_203529 | JGI IMG/M metagenome (GOLD analysis project Ga0315904, IMG submission 203529) | Freshwater fungal communities from buoy surface, Lake Erie, Ohio, United States - Buoy 12 MA120 | ecosystem: Environmental > Aquatic > Freshwater > Lake | place: USA: Lake Erie, Ohio...
CGTGGTTGAAGTCATATGGTAATTTTTCGTTGAGGGTAAAACTGGCTCAAAATAAAGATTATTCCCAGATGAGCAATTCCAATGCTGCGTTTTACTTTCGCGCAGCATTCAATCCCAACCTCATGAATATCCTTTTACTTGGTTCCGGCGGAAGAGAACATGCACTGGCATGGAAAATGACACAAAGCCATCATTGCGATCAGTTATTCATTGCACCCGGCAATCCCGGCACTGCATCGCTGGGCACCAATATTGCCTTGAATATGCTCGATTTTGCCGCTGTAAAAGCATTCTGTATCGAAAACCAAATTTCGATTGTGGTGGTAGGCCCTGAAGAACCGCTGGTAAAAGGCATCACTGATTACCTGATGGATGCATCAACAGGTGCGTGGAAAGGTTTTGTAGTAGGTCCATCAGCGAAAGCTGCGCAGTTAGAAGGCAGTAAAGCATTCAGCAAACAATTTATGCAGAGACATGGTATTCCCACTGCAGCTTATGCAGAGTTTACTGCTGCTAATTATGAAGAAGGCAAAGCTTATATCGCACAACACAGTTTACCTGTGGTATTGAAAGCAGACGGATTGGCTGCAGGTAAAGGTGTGGTGATTGCAGAAACACACGAAGCCGCATTGCAATGTTTTGACAACATGATTCTACATCAGCAATTTGGTGCAGCCAGCAGCAAAGTAGTGATTGAGCAATTCCTTACCGGCATTGAAGTGAGCGTCTTTGTCTTAACGAATGGGGCGGACTATCAAATCATTGGTCATGCAAAAGATTACAAACGCATTGGTGAAGGTGATACCGGATTGAATACTGGTGGGATGGGTTGTGTAACACCAGTTCCATTCATGGATGATGCATTCATGCAAAAAGTAGAACAGCGTATCATTCAACCAACCATCAATGGTATTGCGAAAGAAGGTTTAGTGTACAATGGTTTTGTGTTTTTTGGTTTGATGAATGTGCAGGGCGAACCGTATGTGATTGAATACAATTGTCGCATGGGCGATCCTGAAACAGAAGTCGTAATGCCACGTTTACAAACAGATTTAGTAAGCATGTTTGCAGCAATGGATAATGGCACACTAGCTGATGTGAACATCAATTATCACGATGATGCATTTGCAACAGTAATGGCAGTGAGTGGTGGTTATCCCGGTGATTATGCAAAAGGAAAAGCTATGGAAATTGGTGAAACAGGAAACAGTATCTTGTTTCACGCAGGCACGGCTATAAAGGAAGACACACTAGTTACCAATGGCGGCAGAGTTATCGCTGTAACAAGCAAGGGCAATACCATTACAGAAGCGGTAAAAGCATCTGCAAAAGCCCTGGAGAATATCCGTTTTGAAGGCATGTATTACCGCAGGGACATCGGTTATGAATTTGGCTCCTGAGCCAGATCAGACAAGCTATCTACTGAATCAGCACGGAATCGCCAAAAAAAGTATTCCCAAAGCCGAAAGTCCGGCTGTTAATTTCGCCTCAAAGCCCGAAAAATCAATAGTTTCGGCTTTGTAATTATCATTTATTTCTCACACCTTTGCTGGCAACAGTTGAGAACTATCTAATTAACCATACATGGGCTTATTTAATTTTTTTACACAGGAGATCGCGATTGATCTCGGAACCGCCAACACCCTGATCATTCACAATGAGGAGGTGGTGGTGAACGAGCCATCCATCGTGGCCCTGAACCGCAACAACCCCAAAGAAGTGCTGGCCGTGGGTAAAAAGGCCTTGATGATGCACGAAAAGACCCACGAAAGCATTCGCACCATCCGCCCCCTGAAAGACGGGGTGATTGCCGATTTCAACGCCGCCGAACTGATGCTGCGTGAAATGATCAAGATGGTCTACCCCAAGAAGCCCCTCTTCCCGCCCAGCTGGAGAATGGTGATCTGTATCCCTTCTTCCATCACAGAAGTAGAAAAGCGTGCCGTGCGCGACAGTGCCGAACAAGCCGGCGCCAAAGAAGTATACATGATTCACGAACCCATGGCTGCTGCCCTGGGTATCGGTATCGACGTAGAAGAACCCGTTGGTAACATGATCATCGACATCGGTGGAGGTACTACCGGTATTACCGTAATTGCCCTGGCAGGTATTGTCTGCGACCAGAGTATCCGTATCGCCGGTGATGAGTTTACCGCCGACATCATGGAAGCCCTGCGCCGCTACCACAGCTTACTGATTGGTGAAAGAACTGCCGAGCAGATCAAGATTCATGTGGGTGCAGCCATGAAAGACCTGGACAATCCACCAGATGATATTCCTGTTAACGGCCGCGACCTGGTTACCGGTATTCCTAAGCAGATCATGGTTTCTTATCAGGAAATCGCCGAAGCGCTGGATAAGAGCATCTTCAAAATTGAAGAAGCCATCCTGAAAGCATTGGAAACCACGCCGCCCGAGCTGGCTGCCGATATCTACCGCAGAGGTCTGTACCTCACCGGTGGTGGTGCCCTGCTGCGTGGTCTGGACAAGCGCCTCAGCGCCAAGATCAAACTGCCTGTTCATGTAGCAGACGATCCGCTGAAGAGCGTGGTGCGTGGTACCGGTATTGCCCTGAAAAACTATCAGCGATTCCCCTTCATCATGAAATAATCTAACAGGCTGCTCTACGCAGCCTGTTGAATAAAGGCTCTCTGTGAAGAACATATTTCTGTTCATACGTCGCTACTTCATCTTTCTCAGCTTCTTAGTGCTGCAGATCATCTGCATCGTTACGCTGAGTACCTATAGCCGTACACATGAAGCCTTTTTCTCTACTGCGGCCAATGAAGTAACCGGCAGAATCAATAGCCAGTACAGCGGCGTCAGCACTTATTTTAACCTGAAAGAAACCAATCGCCAGCTGGCCGAAGAAAATGCCCGCCTGCGCAATATGCTGGCCCAGAATTTTCAAGCGCCCGACAGCAGTGTTACACAATCAACCGATTCCAGCTATCGCGACAGCACTACCCGCTATAGAAAATTCACCTATCTGCCGGCTCGCGTAGTAGGCAATTCTGTGAGCCTGCCTGCCAACTACCTCACGCTGGAAAGAGGCAGCAAACAAGGCGTTGAAAAAGGCATGGCTGTTACCGGCCCACAGGGTATTGTAGGTGTAGTGGTTGCTGTAAGTGATAACTATGCCAAAGTGATGAGCCTGCTGAACCGCAACAGCAAGGTAAGCTCCATGCTGAAGAAAGACAATGTAACCGGCAGCGTAGAATGGGATGGCAATGATCCCTCTTACCTCACTTTGAAAGGCATACCCAGAAGCGCGAAAGTGGTAAAAGGTGATACCGTGTTAACGAGTAACTACTCAGCCAACTATCCATCGCACCTAATGGTGGGTACAGTGGCTGCGGTAAACTCAGACCCGGCCACAAACTTCTACACCATCAAGGTAAAAACTGCCACCAATTTCTTCAGTATCCAGTATGTAACCATCATTGCGAACAAACTCTACAATGAACAAACCGAACTGGAAAACCAACAATTAAGGAATCAATGAGCAGCCTGCTGAAAAATATCATCCGTTTCATCCTGTTCATTTTCCTGCAGGTCTACGTACTCAACGAAGTACCGCCCCTGCATGAGTTCATCGTTCCTTATCTCTACTTTCTCTTCATCCTTTGGCTGCCTTACTCATTGGGTAGATTCGGGCTCCTGCTGCTGAGTTTTGCCTTTGGCATGACACTGGATTATTTTACCGGCACGCCGGGATTGCACGCCGCACCCTGCACCCTGATTGCCTACCTGCGCCCCTTCTTATTGAATTTGCTGATTCCACAGGAAGGCAAGGAACAGAGTTATGCCGAACCTAGCCCGAAAAGCATGGGTTGGGCCCCCTATGCATTGTATGCAGGTTTGCTCACTTTTATCCATCACTTTTACCTGGTGTTGATTGAGTGGTTGCAGTTTGGCGACTTCCTCTACTTCCTCGGAAAAGTAACCGGCACCACCCTCATCAGCTTACTGCTAATCCTGTTGTCTGAACTGATCTTTTTCAGAAAAGCCAAGTACCGTACCAACGCCGCTTAGGTTTTACACATTTTTAGAAAAAACATTTCTGCAATACCACACTACATGCAACATCTTTGCGTTAGTAGACTAATCTCCGCATTCGTACCGTTTTACTCCAGTTATGCCGGCATTTAATCAAAGCAGAAGTATGGTGATCCGACTCATCTTCGGATCCGTTTTCGTGATCATTGTGCTGCAGCTGATCAACCTGCAGATATTTTCTACCAAATACAAACTGGCAGCAGACAACAATGCCTTCTACCGCAAAGTGATTTACCCCGATCGCGGTATCATTTTCGACAGAAAGAAAAAAGCCATTCTGGAAAATACCATCAGTTATGACCTGGTGGTTACCCCTTCTGAAGCCAAGGGAACAGATACACTAGGTCTTTGTCAGCTCCTCGGCATCGATACAGCAGAATTCAAAAAACGCATGCGCGAGGTAATCTTCAAAAACTCATATGTAAGACCCAGTGTTTTTGAAGCCCTGCTTTCGCCGGAACTCTATTATAAGTTATCGGAAAACATGTACCGTTTTCCGGGCTTTGTATTGAATGAACGCTCCATCCGCTCTTACCCATACAGAACAGCCGCACATGTGCTGGGTTATATTGGCGAAGTAGACACCAATTTTCTGAAAAAGCACAAAGACGAAGGTTATGAAATGGGCGACTATGCCGGCCTTGCGGGATTGGAACGCACTTACGAGACTGTGTTGATGGGACAAAGAGGTATCAAACGCTTTATTCGCGACAACAAAGGACGTATTCAAGGTTCTTGGGAGAATGGTTTATTTGATACTGCTGCTATTGCAGGACGTAATCTCTACACAGCCATGGACGTAGAGATTCAGCAGATGGCAGAGAAAATGCTCACCAACAAAATTGGTAGTGCCGTAGCCATCAATCCCAAAACCGGTGGCATTATTGCCATGGCATCTGGCCCGTCTTATGACCCCAACCTCTTAACAGGAAGTACGCGCAGAAGAAATTTCAGCCGTATGTTCCTCGATACTGCCAAGCCTTTGTATAACCGTGCCATTAAAGGACAGTATCCGCCGGGCTCTACTTTCAAACCCATGGGCGCCATCATTGCATTGGATGAAGGCATTATTGGCCCATCATTCGGTGTGGGTTGTGGCGGTGCATATTTCGGTTGTGGTAGTGTACGCGTGGGCTGTACGCACAAAAATGCCGGTCACGCATCCAACCTGCGCGATGCATTAGCCAACTCTTGTAACTCTTACTTCTCGCATATCTATCGCATGTCTATCGACAATCCAAGATTGCAAGGCAAACATGCAGGATATCTTAAGTGGAAGGAATATGTGAACTCATTTGGCCTTGGTGTAAAACTGGGTATTGACCTGCCTTCTGAAGACAGGGGCAGTATTCCGGATACAGGCAGATACAACCGCGATTTTGGTAATGACAGATGGGGCAGCTGCTTCAACCTCACTTTGGGTATTGGTCAGGACCGAATGACAGCCACGCCCTTGCAGCTGGCCAATATGATGTGCGTGATTGCCAACAAAGGCTATTTCTATACCCCACACCTGGTAGACTCGATAGAAAGCGAAACGGCTGAAGACAAAGCCATGATGCAGAAGTATCGCAACAAACATGAAGTAACCCATATTCCTGATACCACTTTCCAGATCATCCATCGTGCGATGCAGGATGTAACAGAACGTGGTACTGCAACCAATGCCAGAATTGAAGGCATCAATATGTGTGCAAAGACCGGTACAGCGCAAAACCCACACGGTAAAGACCACTCCATCTTTGTGGCATTTGCCCCAAGAGAGAATCCGCAAATTGCGGTGGCTGTAGTAGTGGAGAATGCAGGCTTCGGTTCTACCTGGGCTGCACCGATTGCTTCACTGATGATTGAAAAATACCTGCGCGATACTTTGTCACAAAGAAGATTGGCTGAAGTAGACCGCATCAGCAATGCAGACCTTTTGCCCGTAGCCATTAAAAGATGGTATCAACGCAAGGATTCTATCCGCTTAGCTAAACAACAAGCAGCCATTGATGAGAGCGCACAGATTGAAAGCAAGCAGGAAGACCGCAAAGTCACATACGATCCTGAAACAGGTACCAGAACAGACGGTCCGGCAAAAGACAGCGCCAAGCCTAAACAGCAAACACCTATGCTGAGGCCGGATGATAAAAAGAATGCCATTAAAAAAGCGACGACCAATACCAGAAGATGAGCAAACAACAACGCAGCATATCACAAGGCATTGATGTTACAGTTGTATGGCTGTATGCCATGCTTGTAGTCATTGGTATTCTCTGCATCTTCATGGTAGAGTATCGTCAGGGCACAGATTGGATTCAGGCTTTTATCGGTGGCAAAACCAACTATAGTAAGCAATTGATCTTTGCAGGCTTTTGTGCACTTGTTGCTACATTCATTATTCTTACAGATAGCAAACTCTTCACGGCTTTTGCCAACCTCATGTATGCATTTGGTATACTCCTGATGCTGGCCACATTTGTGATTGGTAAAAACATCAACGGCTCCAAAAGCTGGATACCGCTGTTTGGTGGATTTAACCTGCAGCCGGCAGAAATGTGTAAGATCTTTGCAGCACTGGCTTTGGCAAAATTTCTTGCCCGACAAGAAACAGATTTTTCCAAATTACGCTCTCAACTGATCGGCGGTGCTATTGCACTGGCACCTGCTGCACTCTCAATTCTGCAAAATGAAACAGGACTTGCATTGGTGTATTTCTCTTTCTTTATGGTGATGTATAGAGAAGGTCTGCCACCTGCAATGCTGGTGATTGGTTTTTCCTTTGGTGCATTGGTGGTAGCCACCCTCTTATTAGAGCCCAACACGCTAGCTACAATCTTAACCATTATTGCTGTTTTATTCTGGTACATACTCAGGAAACAGATTCGCAGAAACAAACGCATACTCGCATTGATTGTAGCGTTATGGTTTGTGTGCGTAGGTGTGCAACGTTTTGCCGTTCCGTACATCTTCAACAATGTATTGCAATGTTACCAGAGTACACGTATCTACAGCATGGTGGGTAAGGACTACGACTGTTCGTTGAATGCGCATGCTGCGAAGCGTACAGATAAGCCCGCCAAAAAGCCCGATGACTATAACGTACGTCAGAGTAAGATCGCTATTGGCTCTGGTGGATTCTTAGGAAGAGGCTTCTTAAAAGGTACCCAAACCAGAGGTAAATACGTGCCTGAGCAACATACAGATTTCATTTTTACATCCCTTGGCGAGGCATTTGGTTTTGTGGGCAGTTTTATCTTTCTGGCAATTTATTTCCTTCTGCTATGGCGCGTCATCACCATTGCAGAGAGGCAGCGAAGTACCTTTAGCCGGGTATATGCATATAGTGTAGCGAGTATCCTCTTCTTTCATATTGCCGTGAATGTGTGCATGACCATTGGTCTCTTCCCCATCATTGGTATTCCACTGCCATTGATCAGTTATGGAGGCAGTTCACTGCTCACTTTCACCATCCTCATCTTCATTCTGTTAAGATTGGATGCCGACAGGCAAATGGTTTTGCGTTGATTCAGCTTTTCTGCAGAAATTCGCGCCATGCAAATCATTCCCCTGTCTGAAGGTTCTTTTACCATTGATAAAACCAAGGTCTTTATTCCGTTTGATACCAGCAAAGAGCAATTGAATGATCGCCCCATTGGTAGTTTATTGGTAGAAATTCAACCATTCCTGGTAATTACCAAAAGAGATGTGGTTCTGCTGGATACCGGCTTGGGCTATAATTTGTCTGATGGACGCCCGCAGATTTACCACAACCTCGAAAAAGCAGGCATTAATCCCGCACAGGTAACCAAAGTATTGATGAGTCATTTGCACAAAGACCATGCGGGTGGTATTACTTACACCGATGCACAAACAGGTGAGCACTTTATCAGCTTCCCCTATGCCACTTATTTTGTGCAAAGAAGAGAATATGATTATGCCATGGGCATTGGCAGCGCATCATATATCACTAAAGATTTTGAGCTGCTGGATGAATTCAGCAAAGTAATCTGGCTGCATGAAGACAGTGGCACGATTGATGGCTATATCCGATACGAACTTACACAAGCACATAGCCAATACCACCAAGTATTCTGGATTGAAGAAGATGGTGCTACCATTTTCTTTGGTGGTGATGATGCACCACAGTTACAGCAAATGAAAAGTAAGTTCGTTGCTAAGTATGATTTCAATGGTAAGAAATGTATGGAATTGAGGCAGCAATGGTGGCAAGAAGGTAATGAGCAGCATTGGACTTTTTTATTCTACCACGATATTCAATCGCCGGTATACCACAAATAAAAACCTTCCCGAAGGAAGGTTACTAATTCATGTGCATATAAGCTTTTGTAGCAACTGATTAATTGCCGCCTGGTCTGCCACCACGCATAGGTCTGGCGCCACCGGGGCCGCCCATACCATCGCGCAGTTGACGGCGCTTTTGCCATTCTTCTCGCATCATCATACCAAAGTTTTTATCGCACTGAAAAACCTTGTTGGCTCTGGCTTCATCATTGAATACTTTGCCAAACTCACCACGATACTGCTTTCTTACATTCAATACTTTCTCTTCAAAAGCCAGTTCATCGGTTCTGTTTTCTCTGCGTACACGCTTTACTTCATCCATATACTTGTTGTACACCGGCCAGAATTTTTGTGCTTCTTCGGTATTCAGTCCAAGTTGTTTGGTCATGTAAGCGATCTTGATGGCTTCTATGGAATGGCCTGGGCCGGCAGGACCGGGCTCCTGAGCTGTTGAAAGGGTAATACCCATCGCCCATACCATCCACACCAATAGTATCTTTTTCATTTTATGGGTTTTAGGAGTTCTTTTTTTCTATAACGGGGTTATCGTTCACAAAATTACTAAGTTCTTCATCTGAGATAATCTGCAAATCATTGCTTTCCAGGTTTCCGGATTCCTCTACCACATCTGAGCCACTCAATGAAGCATGTGCTTCCATATATTGAATGAGGGCTTCATCGGGTAAATTCTGTACGGCAGCCTGGGCATCAATAGTTTGGTATTGTGCATAGTCAAGCACCTGCTGATGCTGGTCAGTAAATAGAAAAGCACCTGTAACCAAAACGCCCATCGTAACTGCAGCAACTGCCAGCTGCATCCAACGTCTTGAGCCACCCATTTTCACCACTTTAGCCACCGGAACAGGGGCTGAAAGCTGGTTGAAATAGCCTTCCGGAACTGCGTAAACGGGTGCTTTACTGATGGTATTCAGGAGTGGCGCAATTTCGTTCAGCTCTGCGGCTACTTCATTCTGACCAGCTTTGATTCTGGCCATAACCAAGTTTGGCAGTGCATTGAAATAGCCCTCAGGAACCGCATAAGTAGCTGATTTACTGTTATTTAACCGAATTTTGCTCAGCACAATCTCAGGCAGTGAATCAAAATAAGCCTGCGGAATTGTGTAGGGCATATCACCCCTCAGTGCCGCCAATGCAGGTGCGGTTTCTGTTAATTCCTGCAATATGTGCTCGCTTCTGTTCATAACGATCCGTGTACTCTAAGACTGAATTGGACTAGTTGCGTTTAATGGTTTTTGATAAAGTCTTCTATTTTCTTGGCCGCATGGTGATAACTGGCTTTCAATGCCCCTTCACTGGTGTCTAAAACCCGGCTCATTTCTTCGTAAGGCATTTCGTCATAATACCTGAGTGTAAACACAACTCGCTGTTTATCAGGTAATTGTTGAATTGCTAATTGCAGTTTCCACTCCAGTTTATTGGCATCAAAGTTTTCTGAAGCTTTTACCTGCTCGCTCAAGCCATCCTGAATATCCTCGAAGCTTACAGCACTACGCTTTTTCTGCTGCTCCAGAAAGCTAAGACACTCATTGGTAGCAATCCGGTACAACCAGGTATAGAGCTGGCTGTCTTCCCGAAAATTTTCCAGCCCGTTCCAAACCTTAATAAACATGTTTTGCAATACATCATTGGCATCTTCATGCTCTACCACCAACCTGCGTATATGCCAATACAGACGTTCCTGATATTTTTTCATCAGCTCCGTAAAAGCCCGCTCTTTGGTTTGCGGCTCTTTGAATTGTTGCAATATGGCCCGGTCTTCCGTATGCATGCAGGGTTATTTGTATGGCTTGGATGGGTACAACGCTAAATGGTTTAAAATTATAAGGATACAGCCGTACCTGTTGCCACCACCATCAGCATACTGCCATTGGCACCAATGGTTTCAAAATCCAGGTCAATACCCACAACGGCATTGGCACCCAATGCAGCTGCTTTTTGTTGCAGCTCATTCATA
>Ga0315904_10013280_pt1 | contig 10321 bp, 8 predicted proteins | sample LakEriMetagenome_6_FD_203529 | JGI IMG/M metagenome (GOLD analysis project Ga0315904, IMG submission 203529) | Freshwater fungal communities from buoy surface, Lake Erie, Ohio, United States - Buoy 12 MA120 | ecosystem: Environmental > Aquatic > Freshwater > Lake | place: USA: Lake Erie, Ohio...
TGACCAGCGGCTGCGCCACGATGGCCTCGCCCTGGAAGGCGAAGAGCAGCACCAGCGTGGCCAGCAGCGCCGCGATCGACCACGGCCCCAGCCGCGCGAGCATGGCCTCGAGCGCCTGCGGACCGCCGGCGAGCAGGCGGCGGCGCCAGCCTTGGGCGATGAGCACCGGGATCAGGATGTAGAGCACGACCGACGCGAGCAGGGTGTCCCAGGGTACGGTGATCGACGACAGCCCGAGCAGCAGCGCGACGATGGGCGCAAAGGCGAACAGCATGATCGCGTCGTTCAGCGCCACCTGGCTCAGCGTGAACAGTGGATGGCCGTCGGTCAGGCGGCTCCAGACGAAGACCATCGCGGTGCATGGCGCGGCCGCCAGCAGGATGAGCCCGGCCACATAGCTGTCGAGCTGATCGGCCGGCAGCCAGGGCGCGAAGACCTGACGCACGAAGACCCAGGCGAGCAGCGCCATCGAGAAGGGCTTGACCGCCCAGTTGACGAAGAGCGTGATGCCGATGCCGCGCCAGTGGCGGCCCACTTCGCGCATCGCGCCGAAGTCGATGCGCAGCAGCATCGGCACGATCATCACCCAGATCAGCAGGCCCACCGGAATGTTGACCCGCGCCACCTCGAGCCGGCCGAAGGCCTGCACGGGGCCGGGCAGCAGCTGGCCAAGGGCAACCCCCGCGACGATGCACAGAGCCACCCACAGGCTGAGGTAGCGCTCGAACAGGCTCACGGGGCGGGCTCGGCTCGGTGGTGCGCGGGGAGCGACGAAACAGGGGGCGCGGCGGGCGCGGCTAGCGCTTGCCGATCTCGGTGATCTCGCGCTGGATCGACATCCGGTCGAGCGCGGCCAGCGGCAGCGCCAGCATCAGCTCGATGCGCCGGCGCAGCACCATGGCGGTGTCTCGAAACACCTTGAGCCGCTGAGCCTCGGTGCCCTCGAAGGCGGCCGGGTCCTCGACGCCCCAGTGCGCGGTCATCGGCTGGCCCGGCCAGACCGGGCAGACCTCGCCGGCCGCCTTGTCGCAGACCGTGAACACGAAGTCGAGCGCCGGGGCGCCCGATCCGGCGAACTCGCCCCACGACTTGCTGCGGTAGCCCTCGGTGGGCAGGTTCATGCCGGCCAGTGTGGTCAGCGCCAGCGGATGCACGGTGCTGGCCGGATGGCTGCCCGCCGAGTGCGCCCGGAAGCGCTCCGCTCCCAGGGCGTTGAGCATGCCTTCGGCCATGATCGAGCGCGCCGAGTTGTGCGTGCAGATGAACAGAACCTGATGGATGCCGTCTTTCATGCGCGATCTCCGGAGGTGGGCAGCGCGAGCGTCACCAGCCAGCACGCGATCAGCATCAGCGCGGAGCCCGCGAGGGTGACGCCCAGGCCGCCCCACTGGTAGAGCAGGCCCGAGAGCAGCGTGCCCAGGAAGCGGCCCGAGGCATTGGCCGCGTAGTAGAAGCCCACGTCCTCGGCGGCCTTCTCGGAGCCCGCGTAGGCGAGCACCAGGTAGGAGTGCACCGAGGAGTTGATCGCGAAGGCCACGCCGAACACCGCCAGCCCGCCCACCACCACCCACTCGCGGTGCGCCACATCGGCAAACACCAGGCCGGCCAGCACCAGCGGCACCAGCGCGAGCAGCGCCGACCACAGCCGCGCGGCCGGCACCTCGGCGCTCAGGCCGTCGTCGCTGCGGCGCACGAGCGAGGGCGCCGCCGCCTGCACCGCGCCGTAGCCGATGGTCCAGAGCGCGAGAAAGGCGCCGACCATCGTGAAGTTCCAGCCGGCCGAGTACAGGAACACCGGCACGCCGACCACGAACCAGACGTCGCGCGCGCCGAACAGCGCCAGCCGCGCCGCCGCGAGCAGGTTGATGCTGCGGCTCTTGGCGAACAGTTCGCGCGCCGAGTCCGAGGCCTTGCGCTTGCCCATGAGGGCCGGCACGAAGGCGATCACGCCGGCCAGCACCAGCGCGAGCAGCGCGGCCATCGCCCACAGCGCCTGCTGAAAGCCCAGCGCCTGCAGCAGCAGGCCGCCCAGGAAGAAGCCCGCGCCCTTCATGGCGTTCTTGCTGCCGGTGAAGAAGGCCACCCAGCGAAACAGCTGCCCCGAGGCCTCGGCGGCGGTCAGCTTGATCGCCGACTTGCTCGCGGTCTTGGTGAGGTCCTTGGCCACACCGCATACGCCCTGCGCGAGCACCACCCAGGCCACCGACATCGCCGCCGTCCAGCCTGGCGACAGCGCCGACAGCAGCAGGAAGCCGGTGATCTGCGTGGCCAGCCCCACCGCGAGCATGCGCGCGATGCCGTGGCGCGTGGCAAGCCAGCCGCCCACGAGGTTGGCGACGATGCCCATGGCCTCGTAGAGCAGGAAGAGGAAGGCGAGCGTGAAGGGCGAGTAGCCGAGCTGGTGGAAGTGCAGCAGCACCAGCATGCGCAGCGCGCCGTCGCTGAGCGTGAAGCCCCAGTAGGCGGCGGTGACGATCGCGTAGTTGCGGGTGCCGGCGTGCATCGGGCTCGGCCCGGGTTCAGAAGCCCAGCCGCTGCAGGTGGCAGGCGAGGTCGACCATGCGGCAGGCGTAGCCCATCTCGTTGTCGTACCAGGCGTAGACCTTGAGCAGCGTGCCGTCGGTGACCAGCGTGGAGGGCGCATCGACGATGCTGCTGCGGGTGTCGCGCGCGTAGTCGGCGCTCACCAGCGGCCGCTCCTCGTAGCCCAGGATGCCGGCCAGCGGGCCCAGCGCGGCCGCCTTGAAGAGCGCATTGACCTCGGCTGCCGTGGTGGCGCGCGCCAGCTCGAACACGCAGTCGGTGAGCGAGGCGTTGAGCACCGGCGCGCGCACGGCGTGGCCGTCGAGCCGGCCCTTCAGTTCAGGGTAGATCAGCGCGATCGCGGTGGCGCTGCCGGTGGTGGTGGGCGCGAGGCTGAGCATCGCGCTGCGTGCGCGCCGCAGGTCGGCGTGCGGCGCATCGACCACCACGTTGGTGTTGGTGGGGTCGTGGATAGTGGTGATCTGGCCGTGCCGGATGCCCAGCGCCTCGTGCACGACCTTGACCACCGGCGCCAGGCAGTTGGTGGTGCACGATGCCGCGGTGGCGATGCGGTGGCGCGCCGGGTCGTAGGCCGATTCGTTGACACCGACAACGATGTTGGGCACGTCGCCCACCTTGACCGGCGCGGCGACGATCACGCGCCTGGCGCCGCGATCGAGGTGGCCCTGCAGGGTTTCGGGGGTGAGGAACTTGCCGGTGCATTCGAGCACCAGATCGACGCCGAGCTCGCCCCAGGGGATGTCGGCCGGCTTCGCATGCGCCGAGTACCCCAGCCGGCGTTCGCCGATGCGGATCGCGGCCGCGTCGGCGGCGGCGATCGGGGCGCGCCAGCGGCCCTGCACGCTGTCGAAGGCAAGCAGGTGCGCGGTGGCTGCCGCGCCGCCCTTGATCTCGTTGAGGTGGACCACCTCGAGGCGGTTGCCCGCGCGCGGGTCGTCCGTGGGCCGTTCGGCGGCGCCGAAGGCCGCTCGCAGCGCGAGCCTGCCTATCCTTCCCATTCCGTTGATGCCGACGCGCACGGGCCTGTCCTTGCGGAGGAGATCAGACAATTCGACGATTCTGGAAGCGACGCATGACAAAACGATGACAGCGTGGCCGACCGGGCCGGTGCCGGCCGCCGCCGTGCCTCAGCAGGCGCGGCCTTGCCGCGCGGGCCGCGCAGCGCACGGCTCGCCCTGGCAGCAGTGGTCGGTGAGATAGGCGAGCAGCGCGTTCATGTGCTCGAGCGCCGGCCGGTAGTGCAGCTTGCGGCCTTCGCGCTCGGCGCTGGCCAGACCGGCGTGCACGAGCTCCTTGAGGTGGAACGAGAGCGTGGACGGCGGGATGTCGAGAACTGCCGACAGCTCGCCCGGCGTCATGCCTGCCGGGCCGGCACCGACCAGCGCGCGGAACACGCGCAGCCGCGCCTGCTGGGCGAGAGCGGCAAGCGCGATGACGGCGCGGCTTTCTTCCATGAACCGATGATCATGGAAACGTCCGAGGCGGGCAAGCGGCGGCCCGCCCCGCCCGCCGGGGTGGCGCGCGGCGCGCGGTGCGCGTCGGGCAGGGCGGGGCGCGCCTGCCGCCGCGCTCAGCCGCGCGAGACCGCCGCGCCCAGCACCTGCGGCCGGGTGACCGGGGCGGTGGCCCGTGTGAAGGCGAAGTCGACCTCGGGCGTGAGGCCCGAGACGATGCGCGCGATGCTCTTGCCCGAGCCGCAGGCGTGGGTCCAGCCCAGCGTGCCGTGGCCGGTGTTCAGGTAGAGGTTGGGCAGCTTCGTGGCGCCGATGACGGGCACGTTGCTCGGCGTGGCCGGCCGCAGGCCGGTCCAGAACTGGGCCTGGCTCGCGTCGCCCGCGCCGGGGAAGAGTTCCTGCACGCGGCGCACGATGGCCTCGCAGCGCACGCGGTTGAGGTCGCGGTCGTAGCCGTTGAGCTCGGCGGTGCCGGCGATGCGCAGCCGGTTGCCCAGCCGCGAGAACACCAGCTTGTATTCGTCGTCGGTCAGCGACACCTGATGCGCCTTGTCGGCATCGAGCACCGGCATCGTCACCGAGTAGCCCTTGGCCGGGTAGATCGGCAGCGCGATGCCCAGCGGCTTGACCAGCAGCGGGCTGAGCGAGCCCATCGCCACCACGTAGGCATCGCCGCGCACGCGCTGGAAGCGGCCCTCGTGGTCGGTGGCCTCGACGTGGTCGATGCGACCGCCGTCGGTGCGCAGCGCGGTGATCGTGTGGCTCATGCGAAACACCACGCCGTCGCGCTCGCACAGGGCCACCAGCTCGCGCGCGAAGCGGTTGGCGTCGCCCGACTCGTCCTCGGCGGTGTAGGTGGCGCCGGCGAGCTGGCCGCGCACGTGGGCCAGCGCCGGCTCGATGCGCACCGCCTCATCGGCCGATATCAGGCGGCGCTCGCAGCCGAGCTCGCGCATCTGCGCGGCCGGCGCCTCGGCGGCCTCGAACTCGGCCGCGCTGGTGTAGAAGTGCAGGATGCCCTGGGTGCGCTGGTCGTACTGCAGGCCGGTGTCGCGGCGCAGCTGCTGCAGCGTGTCGCGGCTGTAGGTGCCCAGGCGCACGATCTGCGCGATGTTGTGGCGGGTGCGCGCCGGCGTGCACTCGCGCAGGAACTGCAGGCCCCAAAGCCACTGGCGCATGTCGGCGCGCAGCCGGAACAGCAGCGGCGCGTCCTCGCGGCCCAGCCACTTGAGCACCTTCAGCGGCGCGCCGGGGTTGGCCCAGGGCTCGGCGTGGCTGACCGAGATCTGCCCGCCGTTGGCGAAGCTGGTCTCGGCCGCGGCGCTGGCCTGGCGGTCGATGACCACCACGTCGTGGCCGAGCTGGCGCAGGAAGTAGGCGGAGGTCACGCCGAGCAGGCCGGCGCCAAGGACGATGACTTTCATGGTGGTTTTCCGGGGAGGCTTGGGGGTGGCATCCGAGGGGGCCGCCGTGCTCGGGCAGGCGGCGCTGCCCCGATGACGGCGGTTCCCGCCTGAGGGTTACTGCGGCTGCAGATTGATCGCGCGGGCGATCGCGCGGAACTGCGCGGTGCCCTCGGCATAGGCCTTGCCCACCGCGTCGAGCGGCAGCGGCTCAGCCAGCAGCAGGCTGTGGGCGTCGAGCCCGGCGCGCACCGCCGGGTCGTTGAGCGTGTCGGTGATCGCCTTGTGCAGGCGGTGCACCACCGCCTCCGGGGTGTCTTTCTTCACGAAGTAGCCGGTCCAGATGTTGAAGGCGAACTCGCGCAGCAGCTTCGACTCGCTGATGGCCGGATAGGCCTTCACGTTGTCGAGCCGGGCGCGGTTGAGCATGGCCAGCAGCTTCAGCCGGCCCTGCTTCGCGTAGTCGTCGTAGCGCCTGCCGTAGGGCGCGAGGAAGATGTCGACCTCGCCGGCGAGCAGGTCCTGTTCGGCCGGCTGGCCGCCCTTGTAGGGCACGTGCACCATCGGGATGCCGGTGATCTTCGACAGGTGCTCGCCGAGCAGGTGGTAGAACGAGCCGATGCCCACGCTGGCGTAGGTGATCGGCTTGCCGGCGGCCGCGGCCTTGCGCGCATGCTCGACGAACTCGTCGACGCTGGTCACCGGCAGGCCGGCGCGCGCGAGAAAGGCGATCTGCGCGGTGGCGATCATCTGCACCAGGCGGAAGTCCTCGCTGCGGAAGCGGATCGCGGAGATGGCCAGCGGCGCCAGGATCAGCTCGTTGGGCGAACCCTGGAAGACCTGATGGCCGTCGGCCGTGGCGGTGAGCACCCGCGTGGCGCCGATCGAGCCGCTGCCGCCGGCGACGTTTTCCACCACCACGGGCTGGCCGAGCTGCTTGCCCAGCGCCAGATTGACGTTGCGCGCGATGATGTCCGACAGGCCGCCGGCCGGGTAGGGCACGACGATCGACACCGGGCGGCTCGGATAGGCCGGCACGCTGGCGCGGGCGGGCAGGGCGAGCCCGCTGCCCAGGGCCGTCAGGCCCAGGAGGGTGGAACGTTTGGTCGGGTTCATGGCGGGCCTCGGCAGGTGGGAAGACGAGGAAAGGGCCGCGCGGACGCGGGGATGGGATGCGATCCATCGTGGGCTCGCCCGTTGCATGTGTCCAATGCATTATTCTTCTGGAAACCAGTTATTTTTTGACTGCATTTGCGATGAACATCCGCGCCCTGCGGCACCTGCTCGCCATCGCCGAAACCGGCTCCTTCAGCCGCGCGGCCGAGCGCTCGTTCATCACCCAGTCGGCGCTCAGCCGCAGCATCCGCGCGCTCGAGGACGAGCTCGGCGGCCCGCTGCTCGATCGCATCGGCAAGCGCAACGAGCTCACCGCGCTGGGCCACGACGTGGTGGCCCGGGCGCGCGCGATCGTGCTCGGGGCCGAGGAGCTCGTGCGCAGCGCGGCGCGATTCTCCGGGGGCGACGGCGGCGCCATTCGCGTGGGCCTGGGCTCGGGTCCCGGCGCCATGCTCATGACGCCGCTGCTCGTGCACGTGGCCACCCGGCACCCCGGCGTGCGGGTGGCCATCGCCCGCGGCTCCACCGAGCTGCAGCTCACGCAGCTGCGCTCGCGCGAGCTCGAGGCGCTGGTGGTCGATGCCCGGCGCATCGCGCCGGCACCCGATCTGCGCATCGAGCCGCTGGGCGAGATGCGCACCGGCTTCGTGTGCCGCGCCGACCATCCGCTCGCGCGCCGGCGCAAGTCGCTGACCATCGCCCACGTGCTCGAATGGCCGATCGCGACCACGCCGCTCTCCGACGAGGTGGCGCGCCTGCTGGTCGAGCAGTACGGGCCGCGCGCCGATCCGGCCGCGATGGCCACGCTGCGCTGCGAGGACATCGGCAGCCTGATCGATGCGGTCATCGACACCCGGGCGGTGTTTCTGGGCATCGTCGCCGCGGCCCGCGAGGCGATCGCCGCCGGCCGCCTCGTCGAGCTGGCGCTGCGGCCGGCGGTCGCCGTGACCGCGCGTTTCGCCTACGTCACGCTGGCCGGGCGCACCGAGGCGCCGGTGATGCGGATCTTCCGCGCCTTCGTCAACGATCAGCTGCGCGATTGACGGTGCCCCCGCGCGGCCGCCTCGGGCGCCGTGCGGGCTACCATCGCAACACCCGAGGCGCCGGCAGCGCGGCGCCCGCACCCGCTCCGGAGTTCCCGCCGATGAACGCCCCCGGCCGCACCCCTGAAGTTCGCCCCGCCCCCGAGGCGTGTCCGGGCGGCCCCCACGAAGCTCGCGCCGCGGTCGCCGACTGGCTGCATCGCTTCGAGCAGGCGCTGGCCGGTGGCGAGCCGGCCGCGATCGCGGCGCTCTTCCTGCCCGAGAGCCACTGGCGCGACGTGCTCGGTACCGCCTGGACGCTCAACACCGTCAGCGGCGCGTCGGCGCTGGCCCGCTCGCTGGCGCAGGTGCCGCCGGCGCGCCGCCCGCGCGCGCTGGCCTGCGCCGATCGCCGCGCGCCGCCGGCCTGGGTCGATCGGGTGGGCGAGCGCACCCTCGAGGCGCTGATCGCCTTCGATGCCGGCGTGGGCCCCGGCGAAGGGGTGCTGCGCCTGCGGCCCGACCCCGTTGATGGCGCGCTCAAGGCCTGGACCCTGCTCACCGCGCTGGTCGAGATCCGCGGCCACGAGGAGCGCCACCGGCGGCCGGCCGTGCCGCAAGCGGCGTCCTCGCGCAGCTTCCTCGGACCGAACTGGCTCGCCCGCCGCGAGCGCGACGCCCGCTACGACGAGCGCGATCCGGCCGTGCTGGTGGTGGGCGCCGGCCAGGCCGGCCTGTCGCTCGCGGCGCGGCTGCGCCAGCTCGATGTCGACACCCTGGTGGTCGACCGGCAGGCTCGCGCCGGCGACAACTGGCGGCTGCGCTACAGCGCGCTGGTGCTGCACAACCAGCGGCAGGTCAATCACCTGCCCTATCTGCCCTTCCCCGACACCTGGCCCACCTACATCCCCAAGGACATGCTCGCTTCGTGGTTCGAGCACTACGTGCAGGCGATGGAGATCAACCTGTGGTGCGCCACCGAGCTCGCAGGCGCGCGCTGGGATGCGGCCGCCGGCCGCTGGGAGGCCACGCTGCGCCGCGACGGAGGCGAGCGCATCGTGCGGCCGCGCCATCTGGTGCTCGCCACCGGCGTGAGCGCCATCCCCGATCGCAGCCCCATCGCCGGCCTGGAGGCCTTCGCGGGCACCGTGATGCACTCGGCCGACTACCGCGGCCCCGAGGGCTGGGCAGGCCGGCGCGTGGTCGTGATCGGCACGGGCACGAGCGGCCACGACGTGGCCCAGGACCTGTGCGAGCACGGCGCGCACGTGACCATGGTGCAGCGCAGCCCCACCATGGTCCAGAACGTCGAGCCCACCGCGCAGCTGCCTTACGCTCTCTATGGCAGCGGGCTGTCGCTGGCCGACTGCGACCTGATCACGATGGGCACGCCGATGGCGCTCTACGAGGCGTCCAACCGCATCAATCTGCGGGTGGCCGCCGGGCTCGACCGCGAGCTGCACGAGGGGCTGGCGGGCGCGGGCTTTCGCCTCGACATGGGCGAGGACGGCACCAACTGGCAGATGCGCTACCTCACCCGCGGTGGCGGCTACTACTTCAACGTCGGCTGCTCGGAGCTGATCATCGCCGGGCGCATCGGCATCCTGCCGCTGGCCGACGTGGCCGGCTTCGAGGCGCGCGGCCTGCGCCTGGCCGATGGCCGCCTGCACGAGGCCGATCTCATCGTCACGGCCAGGGGCTACCTCGGCCCGTCGGCGATGGCCGCGCGCCTGCTCGGCGACGGGGTTGCCCGGCGCGTGGGGCCGGTGTGGGGCGTCGATGCGCGCTCGCAGGAGCTCAACAACCTCTGGATGCCCACGCCGCAGCCCGGGCTGTGGTTCACCGCCGGCAGCCTCGCGCAGTGCCGCATCTACTCGAAGGTGCTGGCGCTGCAGCTGCAGGCGCGCGAGCTCGGCCTGGCCGGCTGAGGGCCCGTCCGGACACGCCCCCGGGCGAGCCTCGCGGTTCGGGGCCCGCGTCCCGCAGCCCGGCTACCGGCGGCGCGGCTCGCGGTGGCGCGGCTCAGCCCAGCCGGCCGTCGCGGTAGTCGGCCAGGGCCTGGTGGATCTCGGCGGCGCTGTTCATCACGAAGGGCCCGTACTGCGCGATCGGCTCGTGCAGCGGCTGGCCGGCGATCAGCAGCGCGCGAGCCTCGCCGCCTGCGTGCAGCACCACCCCGTCGGCATCGGCCTCGTTGGCGAGCAGCGCCATGCGGCCCGCCGGCACAGCCTGCCCGGCGATCGCGAGCTCGCCCCGGTACACGTACACGAAGGCATTGTGGCCGGCCGGCAGTGCCTGCTCGAAGCCGGCGCCGGCCGGCAGGTGCAGATCGAGGTAGAGCGGCGCGGTGGCCTCGCGGCGCACGGCGCCCGTCACGCCGTGGCTGTCGCCCGCGATCACGATGACGGTCACGCCCTGATCGGTCTGCGCGCGCGGCAGGTCGGCCGCGGCGAAGTCGCGGTACCAGGGCTCGCACAGCTTGTCGCGCCCCGGCAGGTTCAGCCACAGCTGGAAGCCCTCCATGCGGCCGGCCTGCTGCTGCGGAATCTCGGAGTGGATCACGCCGCGCCCGGCGGTCATCCACTGCACGCCGCCGGGCTCGAGCAGCCCCTCGTGGCCGGCGCTGTCCCGATGCAGCATGCGCCCGGCGATCATGTAGGTGACGGTCTCGAAGCCGCGGTGCGGATGGTCGGGGAAGCCGGCGATGTAGTCGTCGGGGTCGTCGCTGCCGAAGGCATCGAGCATCAGGAAGGGGTCGAGGCGGCGCTGCAGCGGCTGGGTG
>Ga0315904_10013281_pt1 | contig 10321 bp, 19 predicted proteins | sample LakEriMetagenome_6_FD_203529 | JGI IMG/M metagenome (GOLD analysis project Ga0315904, IMG submission 203529) | Freshwater fungal communities from buoy surface, Lake Erie, Ohio, United States - Buoy 12 MA120 | ecosystem: Environmental > Aquatic > Freshwater > Lake | place: USA: Lake Erie, Ohio...
GATAAGTTATGTACTCAGTAGCATACCGTAAGATCTGCTGCTGAGTCATTTATAGTCAGGTGGCGTAATTGGTAACGCCTTGGATTAATCCGAGAGATACAGGTTCAAATCCTGTCCTGACTACAAAGGCTAACCAACATTAGCCCATTATCGCAAGGATAATAAAGTTTAGTTTTCATTCTGAAAAATACATTATTTGTTTTAATCTGAAAGAGAGAGGTGTTGGACTCTCTTTTTATTTAACTCTAATTCGGAAAATTATGACATTTAAAATAGGCAAAAACCTCGAAATCATTAAAACACAGACATTTAAGGGAGCATTTATTCTCTCTTTAAGTCTAAATCTTATTTTATTAGGATACATAAGCTATTTGTATCAAGTGGATCCTATTGTAAGAACTGTTAGAACTCTTGTCCCTTATGATAACCATAAACCAGAAGACATTAATTTAAATGATTCTGATATTTTATGCGAGTTAATGCGGGAAGGGAGTGTGCTGCCTAGTGTAGCCCTAGCACAAGCAAAAATTGAATCAGCACATTACAAGTCTAAAGTCTGTAAAGAAAACAAGAACCTGTTTGGTATTAAGTATCACAATTGTCCATTCGTAAAAGGACAGAACTTAAACCATGCTACTTATGGAACTTACAAAGACAACATCAAGTGCTACATTCATATTCAGAAACATTATTTAGGCAAAATTGACGGACATTACGCACAAGCCAAAAGTTACGTAGAAAAAATCAAATCATTCAAAGACTAATTCAAAGACTAATTCAAAAACTAAATCATCGCAAAACTATTATGAAAAACTCAAAAATCGCAAGCACAAAAGAATTAATTAAAAACGTAATTATACAAAAATCGACTAGCCCTAAACAAAAAATTACTGAAATAGAAAAAGCTTACGTTGAATATCAAACAGCTGTTGCTATTGATATTAACTATCCTCTTAAGAATTTACAGTTTATACCTAGTTCTATTCCTTTAAAGTCATTAGAAGGATTACAAAGACCTATTATTACTACTCATGGCAATACATTAGCTAAATCTATGAAGAGTATGGGCAATATTCGCCCTGTTATTGTAGTTAAACTAAAAGAAAAGAACAATAAGTATGCTTACTATGTTTTAGACGGTCAGCATAACTATACTGCTTTGCTTAGTTTAAAAGTTACTGAAATTCCTATCGTAGAAATAGTAATAAAGGACATCCCGAACTTAGTACAAACTATTGCTTTGCTTAACTCTTCATCTAAGTCATGGAGTTTAAAAGACTACGTACACGCTTGGTCAAACATTCACCCAGATTACAATCTACTTAAAGGGTTATATGACAAGTATGATATCGAGTTAAGTATTGTAGCTGCTGTATGTACAGGTGCTAACTTAGGTAATGCGACTCCTGCTACTAGATTAATTAAGTCAGGAGAGTTTCGTATTCTTAACTTAGTAGAGTCTGAACAGAAACTATCAGATATTAACGAGATTTTAAATGAGCTGCCTCGTATGGATAGAGCAGCTAATCGTTATTTTATTTTATCTTTGATAAGTGTATTTAACGAGATTAAGTACGGTAGAGTAGAACATAAAAAACTTTTAAACTACGTAAAGAATAATCGTGAGATCTTAAAGTTTGCATTAAATAACGTAAATCAACTTAAAGAGTATCTTTTAAAAGCATTTAACTAATGACACGCGAAGAAATTCAGAAAAAAGCCTTACAAGCTGTTTCTAGAGTAAAAAGAGCTGGGTTATCTATATCAATGGGGGTCGGTAAAACTTATATCGGCCTCCAATATATAGATGAGCATCTTATTAACGGAGAAGTTCTTGTAGTGACTCCTAAACGAGACATCTTTCAGTCTTGGATAGACGATGCAGAGAAGTTTAATCTAAGCCATTTATTAGATAAGATTACCTTTTCTACCTATATCTCTCTAAACAAACAAGACCCTTCTAACTTTAGTATTGTAATCTTAGACGAAGCTCATAGTACAAAAGGTTCTCACACAGAGTTTCTAGATAACTATAATGGACGTATACTTGGTCTTACAGGTACGCCTCCTAAGTGGTTACAGTCTGAAAAGGGAATGATGATGCAGCGTTTCTATCCTATTGCTTATTCGTATGAAGTTGACCAAGCAGTTGAGCACTCTATTCTTAATGATTATCGTATATTCATTCACAAAGTAGAATTAAGTACCGCTAACACTCTTCAAACTAAACAAGGGTGGACTACCAGCGAAAGAAAAAACTACGAATGGTTACAACGTCAAGTAGAAGATGCTCCTAACGATAAACAAATGTTCTTTAGGCGGATTATGTGCATCAATGCTCTTAAACAGTACGAAAGCAAAGAACACTACGTTAAAAAGTGTTTGGCTCGTATTCCTCAAGATGAGAAATGCCTCATATTTGCCAACACAATAGACCAGGCTGAACGTCTTTGTCCTAACAGTCATCACTCTAAGAAAAAGAACTCTACTGACCTAGAAGAGTTTAAACAAGGAGATATCACTAGATTATCTGCTGTTGAACAATTAAGCGAAGGTGTAACTATTCCAGGACTCAAACATATTATCATTATGCACTCTTATGGCAATGAAAAGAAAGCAAGTCAAAAGATAGGTCGTGCGCTTCGTTTGAACCCTACAGAAACCTCTAAAATCCACGTATTAATGTACGAGAACACTATAGATGAAAAGTGGGTAAAAACAGCACTAGAAGAATTTAATCCAGATAAAATCAAAATAACTAAAATTTAAACAAATGGAACTAATCAGATTAACACCAGAATTTTTAGAAGAAATAGGATTCAAGAAAGTATCCTATGTAAGTGAAGAAACTAACAAAGAGTACTTTCACTATGAATTGCCACTTACTAGAAAAAACGACTACACAGACTTCTTACTAATAAGTAATGCTAGTGATGAGCCTGATTTCCCTGTTGTGCAGTTTTTTGGCGTAGATGAATACGAATTTCACCATCTTGAGCCTCTAGTTCTTTTAATGAATTTGCTTCAAAGTGTATGTGTAGCAGAAGACTTTAAACTAGACGAACAATTCAAAGACGAAAGCAATGAAAACAATTAAAAAGCATGCAGACAAGTCTTTTGAAGAAGTCTTAAAAGAGTTAGATGATATGATTCTCCAAGATATGATTAAGTTTAAAGAGTTACTTAATAAACTATCTATTAGGGAGAATACAGATGAGCTGTTTGAACAAGAAATTCATCTTGTTGAACAGTTTGAAAATCCAGAAAATATTACTAATTTAGCGGACAATGACCTCCACAATGATCCGCTCACAGAGTCAAATAGAGAAAGAAATTCTTATGTCTAAAGTAGCATCTTTGACTAACAAAATGGACGCTAAATTCATTGATTACTGTAATCTAAACGGAATAGATTTAATCAAATGGTATAGATGGCAACTCCATTTATTGTGGGAACAAAGAAACATTTCGCGCATCAACTCAGGTTATTTTAAGAAAACTAAAAGATAAAGATAAAATGTATAAAGTAGTATTTGAATTTGACCACGATGAGGTAGACATTGTTCAGGTTTTAGAAAAACAAGGACAAGACTGGATTTTACTTAAAGATGAAACATTGTTAGAAAAAATAGAAAACAAGTTTTTATCTACTAGAAGTCAGAATCCAAGTTCAAAAGGTTACGGTCAGGTTGTATACGGGCCTAATCTCAATTACATAACTGGAACTTTTGAAATCATAAAATAATTATGGGATACGATGAATACTTATTTAGCTGCCTTCTTAAAGAATATGATGAAGAGTTTGCTAACCTACCTTTCGACGAACAGTTCGACAATTTACCAAGACTTTATAAGGAATTTGAAAAGTCTTCATTTAACGAGAAAACAGAGCCTTTGTACGCTTGTATTGAAAGATACTTATTAAGCAGGGAGGCTAATCAAATGGATGTCGACGAAGCTGATCTAGATTACATTATCTAAAATAAGGGCACTGGAGACAGTGCCTTTTTAATTTAAACATTATGGACTTATTAGTAACACACCCTGTAAAGAAATCTGACCTAGGATTTCATGGTAATCTTTTTGGCGGCAAACTCCTCGCATGGGTAGATGCAGCATTAGCAGCCTACGCAATGGAGAAATGCCACACACAAAGTATGATTACTGTATCTATAGATCAGTGCGTATTTAAGAAACCAGCTAAAGAAAAACAGCTAGTTAAAATTTATGCTGAACTATTAAAAATAGGTAACACTTCAGCTACTTTCAGAGTAGAAGCACGTGTATACAACGTCTTTAGAGGAGATGAGGCTATTCTCCTACAGACCTGTATGACATTTGTGCGAGTAGATGAGGAAGGTCAGCCTATTCCTATCTCTAAACAAGTTAAGGAAAACTTTTACCCACCTAATCCAAAATTATGAGCCAAGATTTAGAATTAGAATTTTTTGATCATGATGTTACAGACAATGTAACAAAACTTCTTATTAAGCATCCAAGAACAAGAGATGACGATATGTTGCTAGTGGCTACCTATTATTATGTTTATTACCCAAACTTGGTAAAAGGCAGCGCTTTAGATTTCCTAAAAAAATTCTCTGAGTCTAAATTGGTTTCTTCTGACTTAATTACAAGAACCCGTAGAAAGTTACAAGAACACAATGTACACTTACGAGGTACTAAATGGAAAGAAAGACACCAAAAACAGGCAGAAGTTAAATCAGACTTAAAAAAAGTAAATCACTTTAGAAATTCAATATAATGAACAACAATAAACCAATAATCGCAGCACTACTAACAATGGTAGTAATATACCTACTGATATCGTTTGCTATATGGGACTTAAACGCTAAACACTGGGAAGTACCAGCAAGGGTAATGTATGCTCTTTTTAGCCCAATATTCGCAGGGTTAGTATATTCGGGAGTTAAAATAGATAACAAATGAAACTATACACAGAATTCGAAGTAAAATTTGCTATGGATATAGCAAGATGTCAACCCGATAGAACTTTTGATGACGTGTTAGACGAACTAACCCCAATCGAACTACCAAGTGATGAGGAGATACAGAATATGGGAAAAGATGTAATTGTTTACAACGATACCAAGAGAGGATGGTTTGTAGAGGGATTAAGGTTTATGCGTGATAAAATACAAGGAGGTAACAAATGAACAATAAACAAAGTAGCAGCGTAGAGTGGTTTGCCCAAGAAAGTTGGAAACTACGTATTGAATTAGAGGGTGGCAAAATATCTATTGGTGAATATGCCAATAAATATTATCAATTAAAGGAACAGGCCAAAGAAATGCACGAAAAGGAAACCATTAATTTCGCGCAAACATGGGCAGCACCTAGTGTTAATAAAGAACATTTAGAATATTTTTACAACGAAACATTTAAGAAACAATAATGAAAAAACTAACTTTAATTACAACTATTATGCTAGTTATGGGAACTAGCTTTGGTCAATGGATTACTAAAACTATTGACAATGGACTTGATGCGCCTTACAAAATTGCGTATTGTGAAAACTCAACTAAGAATGCTCTACTTAAACTAGAGCAAACAGAAGAAGGAGTAGCGTTTTATCTTACTGGAGGATACCATTGTGATGATTACCCTAGTGTAGATTTAGTTATTATGGTTAATGGAGAACCTCAACGTTATAACTTTAGTTGTACTAAATCTAGTGATGGTACTACAGTCTTTATTGTTATGAACTTATTAGATACAGAACAGGCAAGTTTTCTAGCAGATTTTAAGCGCGGATCTTCCATAGTTATGAGAATTAATGAAAGCCATTGCGAAGACGATTACTTTAAGTTTAGTATGGCAAACTCTACCAAAGCACTTGAATTTATGTCATTAGGATTAAAATGAATAATACAGTAGAACTATTAGGCTATTATGGCGATGACAAAATAATAGCCCAATCGGCTTGGACCAGTACTTCAAGAGACTTAAGCGAAGATAAGATTGCACGTATTCCTAAACTTATCGAGATGTTGTGGTCAGAAGGACACGAAACTCCATTTGAGAAGGCTAACGTACACTTCTTAGTAACTTGTGACATAGCTTCACATATCCACCTTTTAAAACACCGTATCGCAAGCATTAACGCTGAATCTGCACGGTATAAAGAATTAAAAGAGGATAAGTTTTATCTACCTGAAGACTGGAACAATGAGAACAGTACGAGTATTGATTGGTTAGACAAGCTTGAAGATTATACTAAACAAGGTAATCAGTTATATCACCAGTGTTTAGAAGATCTTACTCCTGTATTAGGACGTAAACGTGCTAAAGAATCAGCAAGGTTTTTTAAAACTTACAACTCTCAAATCACAGCGGACGTACAGTTTAACATGCGATCATTTGCTAACTTTCTTAAACTTAGGGCTTCAGAACACGCCCAGGTTGAGATTAGAGATATCGCTTGGGAAATGTGTAGACTAGTAGAAAATATTGAAGGTAATCCTTTTGAGCACACGTTAAAGATGATTAAACCTAATGGAAAATAAACCAACAATTTATCTTACAGATATAGATAGAAACATTTATCCTTTAACGGATTTATGTACACCTATGCATTTTTCATATGCGCATGGACAGTTAGAAAATATCACAGGTTATGACATTATTTACGGAAATATCGAGGCTATATTTCTATTATCTCACTTAGGTGAACACGAGTGTGTAGCAGTAGACATAGAAGGAAATAAGTACAATTGTATCTTATTTGTAGGTTACGATAAAATAAAAAAGTGTAACCGAGGATTAGTTTGTCTTTCTACTTCAGAAGAAATAATGAGAACAAGACAAACAATGGAAATTTTTAAAGAAACAGGAATATTATAAAAACAAAGAGATGGCAGTACAATCGTATAAAAACGCAGAATTAGAAAACGTAATCTTTAATGTAGAAGACCAAGACGAATGGAAGCAGTTAGCTGCTGATTTAGGATTAAACAAACAAATGGAATTTGTACAAGGTTCTAAATCACCGCTACCTTATCCAGTTATTAATCAAAGTATGAAGAATATCTTTGAAACATTGTGTCCTAAAAAGGTAGATTTTAAGTCTTATGATAAGACTCCTATTCCTTTAGAAGTTCTTAAAGAATTATCTTTTTGTGTAAAAGAGAATTATTTTAGTCAGATTAATATTTGGTCAGATGACAAAGCACCAGATCCAATTGCTGTAGGTACAACTACACGTTATTCAGTAAGTTATTATCTTACTCAAGAAGCTAAAGACAAAGCTAGTTGGACTGACCGTAAATCTACTGAGTATGAGTTTACTTCTAAAGAACAAGGTAAAAACTGGTGCGAGACTATGGGTTATGTCTATAACGACTATCATCAATCCACTAATGAGTATCTTATTGCTAGATGGGCGGATGAGTTACGTCCTATGCCTGAGTTAAAAGCTTTGGCTTTAGATAGACTAAAAGACAAATACATGAGTGAGTGGACAAAAGCTATTAAAGAACTTCAATCTAAAGTTAACACAGCTTCTGAAACTCTTAACTTGTTTCTAATGGGAGAAATCTCAGAATGGGATCTACGCAAAAATTTGTAGTAGAACCATCCAACGTATACCTTATTGAAATTTTAAAGCCAATCGCTTACCTACCTTTAGACATGTACATTCAGTATGCGTCTAAAGGACCAGGTGAGCGATTTTTTATTCGTAAGGGTGCAAGAGGAGTAAAATCTATAAGTGCCAAGAGTGTAGAAGTCTTAGCACAATGCATTATTTATTTTCCAAATAAAAACTAAATTTATGTTATTCGATGATCCACTAAGCGCAGAGTTTAACGAAGTAGCTCAGCGTATAAAAGAAGAAACTTTAGCTTTACTACCACGCAAACACAGTAGAGTTGCAGCAGTAAAGCAACCCAAACAAAGATTTTACATGTCCAAAGAGTTAAGGGCACGTTTACAAGAATTACTAAAGAGACAACTTGAAGATAATGTTGTCGCCACAATATGCAAAAGATTATTAAATCTAAAAATGGTTCCATTAGACTCTATTAACTATTTAGGTTTATCTAATGATGATTATTCTAAAATTTCTTATATAACTCCAGAAAGATATGAGCGAGTTCAAGGACAAACATTTGTAGAAAAGTACATTACAAATAGAACTAGAGTTGTAATTAATAGAATTGAGTCGACTAGTGTCTATCAACCTGATGGAACAAGAATTTGGAGAGAAAATCCAAGACAGCTAATTGCTCTTTTTCAAAAAAAAGACTTAGAAAACGATGGAAACAAAGGAATAAAACTAGTAAGGAGTAAAAAGTACAATGAAGAAGAGTCTCAAAAACAAGGAACTAACGTTTATGATATTACCCACCACCTAGATAAACAATTTAATAGAACTTATCATCTGAACTCTCCTTACGGCTACAGTATTTTCAACGACGTTTTACTAAACGCTATGGGGGATGAGCATGCTGATTGGTTTATGATTAACCTTGAAGAAAAAACTATAGACTCTGTTTGGGACTACACTTTACGTTACCATCAAAGCATCCATAAGATTCTATCAAAGTTATTTGGAAACGAATACAGTGAAAGAGAAAAGAATATCTTTTCAGAACAATACTTCAAATTAGTAATTCCTAAAAAGAAAGGAATAGAATTTGACGTAGTTGATGGAGATGATTTCTTAAAATACTATTTAGAGACTAATTACTTTAGACCAACAAATGGTTCTACTTTGTGGCAGTCTTGTATGAGATATGAGAATACCCAAAAGTTTTTAAAGTTTTATCTAGGTATTCCAGGCACTAAGCTCGCAGTACTTAAAGAACAAGGAAGAGTTATTGCTCGTTCTATCTTATGGTATGTAAACGAAAAAGTATACTATGATCGTATCTATTACTACAACGAAGAAGCTTTAGCGTTTATGGAAAACTATCTACAGAGTGTAGGCTTTACTACTATGCGACAAGATCATGGGTCAGGAGTACAAGCACATCAGCATATCCGTATACCTTTATCTTACTCAGATTTTATGGACTTTGATTATTATCCGTATGCAGATTCTTTGCGTTATTATTATCCAGATAAAGAAATTCTTACAAACGAGTACATATCAGGAGAAACAGTACATAAACTAGAGAGAACAGACGGTAGTTATGATTCGTGGCCAGAAGAAGCTGATAGTGAAGAGTACTACTGTGAGGAATGTGATTTTAGTTCACATGATCCTGACGATATAACTAGTGTAGAAAGAGGTCCTGGAAGAGGGAGATGTGTTTGCGGAGAGTGTGGTGTTTGGTCTGAGGAGTATAATGAAACAATCTTAAGAGATAGTGCTTCTTATTGTGATTATAGTCAATCATACGTATTAGATGAAGACACGGTTCGTTTAGCCAACGGTGATTATTGTTATAATGAACATATTCACTTACAAGAGTATGAAAATGGCTTTGGGTATTTTGTTACTTCAGAAGACGATTACGTTGAATTAGACGGAAAATACTATCACCCAGAAGACCCTGCACTTGTACAAGAACAAGAACAGGAAGAAGAAGAACAAGAAGAAAATAATATTATTTAAAATGATGTACAAAACAAACGACTACAAACAAGTATTAAAGAGGACTATAGTAAAAGACTTTCCTATTAATTATGAGGTCTTTTACTCAATTATGTATAAACAGTCTCCTACTTATGATACTGGCTGTCAACAAAGAAAAGCGAAATTTCTTCTTGATTTATTCAGAAAATATGCAGGAGTTCAAGGCACTTTGGACAAACAAGACAACCTTTACTTTATAAAAGGAGAGGCAGACTTGTATCCTACTATAGTGGCTCACTATGACACAGCACAAGACTATCATCCAGGACTTACTATTCAGCAAGCTGGTGATTGGATTTATGGCTTTGACACAACAACAGGTGGTCAGTGTGGTATAGGTGCAGATGATTCTGTAGGTATCTATTTTGCTCTCGAAATGATAAAGAAAATGCCTGCCTGTAAAGTAGTTTTATTTTACGGTGAGGAGAGAGGTTGTATCGGCTCTAGTAGTTGTGACATGTCATTTTTCAAAGACTCTTTACTAGTTAGTCAACTAGATAGACGTTCTTTTAAAAACGACTTCATTGTACATACTAATGGAGTTACAGTATTTCCAGACGAGCATATCGAGGTTATTCAAGATATCTTGGACACTTATGATTATGTAGAAGCAAACGGCAGTTGCACAGATGTAGGTGCTTTACGTAAATCTAAACTAGAAGTTGCTTCACACAACACAGCATGCGGTTATTTCAACGAACATACAGACGAGGAAATTATTCA
>Ga0315904_10013282_pt1 | contig 10320 bp, 8 predicted proteins | sample LakEriMetagenome_6_FD_203529 | JGI IMG/M metagenome (GOLD analysis project Ga0315904, IMG submission 203529) | Freshwater fungal communities from buoy surface, Lake Erie, Ohio, United States - Buoy 12 MA120 | ecosystem: Environmental > Aquatic > Freshwater > Lake | place: USA: Lake Erie, Ohio...
GTAAATTTGCCTGCAGCAAATACTTTAACCATATCTAATGGCAAGTTTGTATTCCGCAACGAAGGCAAGCATGTTCTTGGGGTAAGAGATAACGCAGGTAATTTAATTGGCGCAATTGGACCAAACTCTACTGCAACTTGCTATCTATACGATATTTCTACGGCAGCGGGTAAATGGTCCATGGTTGGTGATGACGTACGCCCATTTTTTGTTGCAAACGCGAATACGTTACCCCAAAGCGGCACAGCCGTTGCTGATACTTTGTTATCAACTCAATATGCTTTAACAGTAAGGCTAACGCCCACACTGTACGTAGTTATTCACAGTGACAACACCGCAACTAACCAACAAGTTATTGCTTACGCTGTTGACACATCTACAAAACCCGCAACTATTGGTTCACGTACTGTTTTAGCGGCTTTAAGTGCTGCGTCTGGTGTAGCAACTAACGCGCCTCCATGCTTTGCTTACGCAACAAGCGCTAGCACTGTTTATGTAGCTAACGCGTCTTCCACAACATCTCACGTCATACTTACTGTTTCTGGTACAAGTATTACTGTTAGTAACACGATTGCCGGAACATTTACAACTAACCCATTGCAATTTAACCCTGTTCTTGGGGAAATTGTTAACGTTCAACGTATTACAGATGATCTCTTTTTGTTTGTTACTGCGCCTAGTGCAGCCGCAATTTCGTATCAAGCAGTTAAGATTGATGGCACAACCATTCGTATTTCTACAGCAGTAACGGCAACAACGCAAGCCACTGGTATGGCTGGTTGGGTAGATATGCGTTTATTGTCATTTAACGCCGGTACTGGTGTTGGGCGTGTTGGCTTAGTACACCCCACCGCTGCCGCCGCTCCGTTCGGTTTGACATTTAACCGTATTACGGTTACTAAAAACCCAGCCGGTTCAGCGCCCACAATAACTAGTCCTGTTGATAGTTTAGCGGTCACTGGTGCAGCAATGGCTGCTACCTTTAACTTTGGCTTTGCGGTTGATACAGCAGATCCTCAATACGGTTGCGTGTTTTATTATGCAAATAGCACCGTGTTCCCAACGTACAACGGTATTTATAACTTAGACTCAGGAACCATAACTTCCACTGCGGCTCAAACAATTATTGCTACTGCAGGCGTTGCCACTGGATTCCAAAGGTTCGCATCTACTACTGCCGCTGGCGCAGGTACGGCTTCTGCAACAACCGCTGGTTTGATTGGTAATGCTAGGGGTTTGTTGTTTGATAGTTATGGCCCAGGAGCTTGGCGTGCATATTTAATCACTGCAACGTCTACCCGTTTTATAAAAATTTCTCACGTAACTACTACTTACACAGCAACGCTTGCAGACTATGCTATTCCAGACGGCACCAACACCGTTAGTGGTTTAACAATTTTAAATGGTACTTCTGGGCGTATGCTAAACCCAACATCTGCAGGAACAAGTCCTGCGTTTGCGGTATTAAGTAACTCTGCAATGGTTCCTGCAGCAGGTCAAGCAGGTGGTGCAAAACTATACCTTATGTATGACCAAGCAAATAAAGTTAACTTAATTGATATGTACGCACCAAGCACATTTTCTATTAGGGATTCAACGCCTACGTTGATTGGTTTGCAGATACTTCAAACTCAAACTGGTTATTTTGCCCTTCCTGTTGGTGCCCCAACTGCTACCACAACTAACCAAGGTTCCTTTAATACTTGGGCGTGGTTTAAGATGGGCACAAACGGGCAGTTACGTTATTTTGGAAACTGGCCCTTACCGATTAAGAACTTTGGTGAAGTTGTGTTTAGTAGCCAGTTTGGTATTCCTGATAATGGCGACTTTATATACAGCACGTCTAACGGCATTGAGTTTGACCAAGTTTTAGGTATTCACTATCGTAAGTTCATGTTAATTCAAACTGCTACGGTGAGCTAATGATTTTTGGCGTAACCGCATTCGGGCAAACACCGTTTTCAACGCTCCCTTTATTGGGAGCAACGTTAATTGGTGTATCCGGAATGCAGTTAACCACAGACTTAGAACGAGTTCAAGTTACTACGCCGTTTAACATTAACGTTTCAATTAGCCCAACTGGAAATGAATTAACAATGGTGTTAGGGGGATTAGCTGCTACTTGGATTCAAGTAGATACCTCTAATAACACAACTTGGACCCAGATTATTACCTAAGGAATTGCTATGCCCTCTACTTTTTCTCCATTATTACGAATTGAACTTATAGGCCAAGGCGAACAGTCTAATACCTGGGGCACGACCACCAATACAAATTTGGGAACTTTGATTGAGCAAGCAATTGCTGGCGCTGTAACAATCACACTTTTAAATGCAAACTATACCCTAACCGAAAGTGATGGATCCTCGGATGAATCCCGGAGGGCCATCATTCTTGTGTCTGGTACACAAACACAAGAACGAACTATCCTCATACCGGACACTTCTAAGGTCTATATTTTTCGTAACGTAACTTCTGGGGGTTTCCCAGTACGCATTCAACGCCAAAGCGGCGGGGGTTTTGTTTCCATACCAAACAATAAGACAGCACTTGTTATTTGTGATGGTTCTGATGTTGCTTCGGCAGTGCAATATCTTGTTGATCCCGTCATCACTGGGGGCACAATAACGGGCCTGTCATCCCCGCTTGCGGTAGTCTCTGGAGGTACCGGGGCTGTAGATGATACTGCCGCTAGAGCAAATCTCGTTGCTGCTAAATCAGGAATCAACAATGATATCACTGCTCTCCCAGGGCTCGTTACGCCACTAACGGTGGCCCAAGGTGGGACTAACGCTAGTAACGCCAATGCGGCTAGGGCAAATCTAAGCGCAGCAAGATCTGGAGCAAATACTGACATTACGTCTCTTTCCGGTCTAACAACACCTTTGACTCTTGCCCAAGGTGGAACTGGGGCTTCAATTTCTCCGATAACCGGAGGCGTAGCATTTTGCACCTCTATAGGAGTTTTAAATTTAACCGCCACCCCCACTACTACCGGGATGGTGTTAACGGGTGGGCCCAGTACTATAAGCTTTCAAACTCAAGTTGTAGCGGCCTCTGTTATTATTGATGGTAACGGGGCACCTTTTAGCACTGGGATAAAAGCTTACTTGCAAATCCCATTTAATGCCACGATTACATCAGTTACTTTACTTGCTGATCAAACAGGTTCAGTGGTCGTAGATATTTGGAAAGATACCTACGCTAACTATCCTCCTACTGTAGCAGACTCAATTTGCGGTGCTTCAAAACCGACAATTACGTCTTCAAATAAATACACCGACTCCACTTTAACTGGGTGGACAAAAGCAATCACCGCAAACGATGTACTTGCGTTCAACATTGATTCTGTGACAAGTATAGTAAAATTGACTATTTCACTTACTCTAGCGAGAGTGTAAATGGCTAATAGGTATTGGGTCGGCGGCTCTGGACAATGGGATCAAAACAACACAAATAATTGGTCTACTACTTCTGGCGGGGCATCGGGTGCGTCTGCTCCCACAGATGTAGACGATGTTTTCTTTGATGCTAACTCCGGCACTCCCACAGTTACTTGTAGTGGAACTAGTGTGTTTGGGTACTCAGACGCCAAATGTCGAAATTTTTCCCACGCAGCAGGCACCGCAACTTTTACTGGTCCTGGAGTACTTGTTTATGGGGGTTTAACCTTTTCCGCAGGGACAACATATTCAGCCCAAAGCGTATACTTTGTTGCACCTTCTGGATCACATACAATAACTCCAGCAGGAAAAACCTTTACTCAAGTTTGGGTCGGGGTACCGTCAAGCACAGCAACTTGGACTGTATCTGGAGCACTTTCGTGCAGTTTTGTTAATCTAGGTAACAATGCCTTTTCTTACACCGGTACTTTAGTCTTAGGAACTTCATTAACAGCCAATTCGTTACTTGTTGATTCGGGTACAACGCTTAACCTAGCTTCTTCTACTGTTACTTTAACAGAATATTTCTACGTTGCTGAAGGCGCAACAATCGCAAGCACTGCTCCTTCTCTTACATTTAATCCCTCTAGTCCCAATGTATTTGATTTTACTCACGGAGGTAAAACATATACAAACGCTACGATAGCTGTTAACGGGGAAAGAGTAAATTTTATAGGAGTCACAGCACAAACATTTACTTGTGGAAGCCTTACAAGAACAGGTGCTGCTACCGTCTATTCTTTTTTACGGTTAGTAAACACAAACATAACGTGTACTTCTTCCATATCGCTTGTAGGCAACAGTTTAACAAATCGGTTATTTGTGTTGGGCGTAAATGCTCAACAAACTTTGACGGCAAGCACTAGAACTTTAACTAACGTAGATTTACGGAACATAAACGGCGCTGGCGGATCACTGCCTTGGGCTGCCGGTACTTCTGTTGGAAATGCCAAAAACAATGCAAATATCACATTTACGCCTGCTGTAACACGTTACGCTAGGGGTAGTGGCGCGTGGGATTCAACGGCAGTTTGGTCGGCTACATCGGGTGGGGCAACAGGAGCAACTGTGCCTTTACCACAAGATGACGTTGAATTTAACTCGGGATCTGGTGCAATTAACGTAACTACAGGAACGCGTCGTTTTTTATGCAATAACTTATCCATATCTAACTTTGTTGGCACGCTTAGCGTTAACGCCAACACTGCTAGCGGAGGCGTTATTGTTAACAACCAAATATTTGGTAATTTATCTTTACTAGATAGTTCTGCAACAATTTCTAGCTCTGACGCATCCAGTTTAAATTTTACAAGTGCTTCAACTTGTTCAATTCTTTTGAATAATGGCCTAAGTGTTGATACTATTTTAAGTAGTCCAGCTACAACCTTTAATTTAGGGGCTAATTTAATTTCATTAAATTCAGTTTCTGCTAGAAAGGGAGCGGTATCTCTAACTTCCTTTAACGGATTCATTAGCGTTTTTTCCGCTGGCGCTTCATTCGGATCTTCTACTACTGTGGATCAATATTATCTTGATAATATTCCTAGCGCATTGTCTATAGATTTAACCGCAACAAGCCAATTAAGAACATACGACTTTAACGCTCCGAGTGTTACCATGGTTCCGGGGACTTCAACTGTTGAAGTTACTTCAACTCCCCTTGCTCCACTTTCAAATATTTATGGTACTTTTTATAATCTTAATTTTATCAATAACGTAGTTGACAAAACTATTTTAGTAGGTTTTACAGTCACGAACAGTTTTGTAACGACAAATTCGACACAAACTGCAAATATTTTGGGGCAGATTACTTGTACGGGTAATGGTCGTTTTAGGCCCGGTACTTTTAATGTGCCCATGGTATTTTCTTCTTTTACGTTGACAAACAACACTTCTTTTCCACAAGAAACGCAATATGCTTACTATGCATCTAGCCTAGTAACTGGAACAAATCCAGAATTGCGTGCTTTTGGCGCAACAAATGTTACTAATAACACGGGTATAACATTTCCTTCTCTTATTAAAGTTGCCGCTTTTACCAATTTTTCTGGTTCTTGGCAGATCCCAAATGACTTTGGCGGGTCGTTTCAATTAATCGCTGTTGGAGGCGGGGGTCAAGCGGGTGTTCAAAGCTCAGGATCGGTTCAAGGTCGTGGAGGCGCCGGTAGCGGAAACGCTTCAAATAATTACGGAATAGGTGGAGTTCTTCGTAATCAAAATATTTACATTCAAGCAGCCGGTTCAACAGGTAAAAATCTTTCCGTAGGTTCTGGCGCAAACGGCTCTGAGTCTTTTGTTAATTTATTGAATATTAATGCTGTTCCAGCTTCACTTGCGCAAGGTGTTAGAGGACGAGAAGGTTTGGGATCATCTAGCGCTTCTGGTGGTTTAAGTAATGGTGGTGGGTTAGGTCGTATCAGTAGCTCAGGTGGCGGTAGTAGTGGGGGTTCTAGTTCCTTTACAACTACTTCTGGTGGAGGTGGTGGAGGAGGACTTCAAGCTTTTTCCTACGGAACTTTTCCAGCTTCACTAAGTAGCGGCGGTTCCAGTTTTTCTGCGGGGAACGGCGGTGGCGGTGGTGCGGGCACTACTGGCAGTGGAAACAATGGCACTGCTTCAGGTGGTGGTAATGGGGGTTCTCCTAACGGCGGCCTTGGCGGAACAAACAGCCCTGCCTTGGATGGAGCTAACGCTGGCGTTGGTGGTGGCGGTGGTGGTGGCGGAATTACTAAGAGTGGCGGGAATGGATCAAACAGCACTTCTTGGACATATAACTACCTAAACGGTGTTGCTGCTTCCGGAACTATTGGCGTTGGTGGTGGGGGCGCAGGTTCTGGATATCAATCAGGGGCAAACCGTGTTCAGGGTGGTGACGGCGGAATTGGCGCTGGCGGTGGTGGGGTAGGCTATTACAATAGCGCAACAAATCCATACGGCGGCTCCGGGGGACCCGGACTTGTTTTGTTCGTGTACGCTCCCGGTATTGAAGACGTTAGCACACAATTAATTGGGTAAAATCAGGGACAGGGGAATGAATTTTGAGCCAATTGCCAGATCCGGGAAATCCGGCAGAAGTCGCCCGTTCGGCGTTAGGTGGCATAAAAGAAGCCATCAAGGTTGGTCGAGAGATCAAGGACACGGGCAGGGAAGTCAGCAACTTCTTGGACGAGGAAGCCAAGGCTAGGGTTGCGTGGAAAAAGAAGCAGTTACAGTTACAAAGGCGGGGCGATTTAGTATTTGTTGATGCGGCCAACGAGTATCGTGAGGTCCGTAAAATACGTGCAGCCGAAGAGGGCATGTACCAGGAAATGGAGCAAGAGTTTGGCAGGCAGGCGGTAACGGAGGTAAAAGCTTTAGTTACCCAAATGCGTAAGGAAAGACAGATATTGGACCATGAATTCCAACGTCTTCGATCCGAGGAACGGTTGACTTGGATAATTATTTTTACTCTTTCAGGAATTATTTACGGCGTTTTTAAAGCAATGGGAGCGTGGTGATGTTACCAATAGCAGCACTATTAAGTATCGGGGAAAAGGTTTTAGACAAGGTTCTCCCGGATCCGGCTGCAAAAGCAGAGGCTCAGGCCAAGCTTATGGAGATGGCGCAAAAAGGCCAGTTAGCCGAGCTTGAGGCGATGACCAAGGAAATGGATTCGGCTCGCAGGCGCGAGATCGAGATTGCCACCAGCCAGTTCGCTCCAACCATTAATAAGATCATTACGCCCGTTTTAGCGCTTGGAACGGTCAGCCTAACCTTTATTTTGTTTCTGGTAATCATTTTTGCCGAGGTCAATGCCAATTCAAAGGACATCCTGATCTACGTTCTTGGCGCCCTGACCTCTGCTATGACTATGGTTTTAGGCTACTACTTTGGATCTAGCCAGGGCAGTAAGGAAAAATCCTTACAACTTGACGAAATCATGGACAAGAAGAAATGAATTTAACCGCTAACTTTACTTTGTCTGAAATGGTGAAGTCTGATACTGCACTGCGTCATGACATGGATAACACGCCTGGGGAGGCAGAAATTGAAAATCTTAAAAGACTATGTGAAAAAGTTCTTCAGCCTATTAGGGAGCATTTTAAGACTGGGGTCAAAGTCAACTCGGGCTTCCGCCATCCGGACGTCAATGCCAAGGTCGGAGGCTCGAAAACGAGCGATCACTGCAAAGGCCAAGCAGCGGACATCGAAATCCCAGGCATCCCGAACGCGGACCTTGCAAAGTGGATCACAGAAAACCTCAACTTCACGCAAGTCATCCTCGAGTTCTACACGCAAGGTGTCCCGGACAGCGGCTGGGTCCACGTCAGCTACGACCCGCAAAACCTCAAAAAACAAGCCTTGACCGCCGTCAAGCAAAACGGTAAAACTGTTTATTTGCCGGGGCTGCAAGCATGAAAGTTAAAAAAGACTCTGGGGGTCCAATTACATAATGGGTTACTTTCGATTAGCCTTTAAACCTGGGATAGATAAACAAAATACCGAGTATGGCTCGGAAGGCGGATGGATTGATTCCGATCATGTCCGCTTTCGGTTTGGCCTTCCGGAAAAAATGGGCGGCTGGGAACGACTTGTTTCTCAGGCGGTTATATTGCCTGTCCCAGGTCCAGCAAACGATCCCTTGTCTTTAATAGGCCAAGCAAGTGATTTATTTACTTGGAATGCCTTAGACGGCACTCCTTACGCTGCCATAGGAACAAACAGAAAGTTATATATTTACACCGGCGGTCAATATTTTGATATTACCCCAATCAGATCAAGTAGGACTGGTCTAACGTTTACTACGGTAATAGGTAGCGCAACCGTAACCGTTAATTTAAGTAATCACGGCGCTATCCCAGGCGATTTTGTCACTATTAGTAACACTACTGGCAACCCTGGCTTACTCCCTAACTCTACGTTTGATCAACAGTTTGAAATTCAAACTGTCATAGATTCGAGTAGATTTACCATTCTTCTTCCTACCCAAGCATTGTTTACAGACACTGCGGTGGGATCAGCAAGCGCTAATTTTGAAATTACTGTTGGAAATGATGTAAGCTTTTTTGATTTTGGCTGGGGAACGGGCACTTGGGGTTTATCTACCTGGGGCACCCCCCGTCCTCCTGGAATTGTTAATCGCGGGTCACAAACCTGGCAGTTTGATAACTACGGAGAAAATTTAATTGCTGGAGTGGTTGATGGTCCTGTGTATCAATGGTCGCCAACAATTGGAACTGCAACAAGAGCTCAAATTGTGAATGGAGCTCCAACTAGAAGCCGTTTTTCTTTGATATCCACTCCAGATCGTCACCTCGTATGCCTTGGAACAGAAACTATTATTAATGACAGGCTTAGCATTGACCCCATGTTTGTACGGTTTTCTAGCCAAGAAGACATAAGCCAATTTAGTGAATCTGCCACAAATACTGCGGGTGGGCAACGTTTAACTGATGGAAGCAAAATCTTATCGGGAATCCGTTCTCGTGGCCAAATCTTAATTTTCACCGACACCTCTTTGCATGGCATGCAGTACATTGGCCCTCCATACACTTTTGGGTTTCAACAACTTGGGGCAAATTGTGGAAGCATCTCGCCCCACGGAGCAGTAGACGTTAACGGTTTAGCCTTTTGGATGGGCACAGAGTCTTTCTACGTATTTGATGGAACAGTCAAGAAGTTGCCTTGCACAGTGCAAGATTACGTATTTAAAGATCTCAATATTATCCAAGGGGAAAAAGTATATGCAGGCGTTAACAGCCAGTTTAACGAGGTAACCTGGTGGTATTGTTCCTTTACCTCTGACTACATAGACCGATTTGTAAGCTATAACTATGTAGAAAATTGTTGGCACATTGGAACAATGCCCAGAACTGCATGGTCAGACATCGGCACATTTGATCGACCACTGGCAACTCAGTATTTTGAAAACGCTAACTACCCCATTCCTTCTCCACAAGTACAGGGATTAACCGCTGGCAGAAGTGTTGTTTATCGACAAGAAACTGGTTACAACGGGGATAATTCGGCGATAAATGCGTATATTCGCTCTGGGTATTTTGACATTGGCGATGGCGATCAAATGTTGTTTATGAAACGGTTTGTACCCGACTTTAAAAATCAAGTGGGTAATTTGACTGTCCGTTTGTTGCTGCGTCCATATCCTCAAGCTAGCGCCAGCCCCAGTTCATTAGATCCTTATGTAATCACTCCAACCACTCAAAAAGTGGACACAAGAGCGCGAGGGCGGCAGGTTAGCTTAGGAATTGAAAGTACAGCCCTGAACACAAACTGGCGATACGGCACGTTGCGGGTAGATATACAGCCCGATGGATTAAGATGAGCAAGATTACTAACGTTCGTTTGCCTAACGCAAACACATTAACATTTGATCCGCGACAGTTTAACCAACTTGTACGATCTCTTGAGCAAATTGTTTTACAGCTTAACAGTACTTACACGCCGAACACGACCGAAGACAAAGACCAGGCTCAGTCTTGGTTTTTTTCTGGGGCAACTGGGGCCAGTAAATATGATCTTACTGCCGGTTTAGCCCTAAAAGTTAATAAGGCTGGCGACACGATGACCGGTAATTTAACCGTGCCGTCTATAACTATTGGTGCTTTTACTATTCAAGAAACTGCCGGTAAATTGACTTTCTCAGTGGCGGGCAACCCTATTGCTTCGCTAGATACGTCTGGCAACTTTACCGCACTGAACAACGTAACAGGCTTTGGTACACCATGACGCTAAATGCTTCCGGTCCTATAAGCCTTGGCGGTCCTGTTATTGGGCAGTCAATTCAGTATGAGATTTACGAGACGACCACTAATTTAATTACGTTAAACGACCCTAAAGTACGCGCTTTAGCGCAGGTGCCCTCTGGCGCCATCGTCAT
>Ga0315904_10013283_pt1 | contig 10319 bp, 16 predicted proteins | sample LakEriMetagenome_6_FD_203529 | JGI IMG/M metagenome (GOLD analysis project Ga0315904, IMG submission 203529) | Freshwater fungal communities from buoy surface, Lake Erie, Ohio, United States - Buoy 12 MA120 | ecosystem: Environmental > Aquatic > Freshwater > Lake | place: USA: Lake Erie, Ohio...
AAGGCAGTCATCACGCCGCCTCCTGCAGTTCAAGCTCATCCAGGAAGCCCTGGATGAACAGCTTGTGCTGCACCTGGGTGATCAGCTTGCTGATCGTGCGCTCGCTCTGGTCCACGTTGAAGTGGGAGCGGAAGGCAACGGTGAACTGCTTGCGCGCATCAGCCGGCAAGGCCTTGAGCATCGCCACGCAGGTGTCGTGGTCTGCCTTGCTCAACTCCACAAGCTGCTCAGCCGGCACCTGATGGTCTGGTGAGCCCTCGCCAATCAGGTCAGCGGCATCGTCGTCTGCATCGCTGGCATGGTCGGCCTGCTCGATCAATGCCTGCAGTTCCTCGCACACCTCTGGTTGCTGCTGCGCAGTAGCAACCGCTGCATTCACGCGAATGCCAAGCAGGCCAGCCAACAGCAGTCCGGCCGCGGCAAACGGGTCGGCGGCATCGGCCGCGGCCAGGGTGATGCTGCTGGAGACATCCCAGCCGCCGCGATGCATCAGCAGCACCTCAAGATGCCGGGCATCATCCGATTGCTGGAGCTTGCAGCTGTAGGCAAAGCCGCGGGCAAAGGCCGGTGCCATCGCCTGCAGTACATCGCTGAGCTCATGGCTGGCAGCCACTGGAGCAGTCGCCTGGAAGGCAGCCAGATCAGCCGCCATCGCTCCATGCGCCTGCATCCATGCACATGGATCAGGATCGCCAGCGCCCCTAGGGGGGCCGGCTGTTGGATGACTCATACGGTCAGTGCTGTGCAGCCCTCGCTGCTTAGCGGCCACCTTAGCGGCTCAGCATTCATAACCGCAACCCGTGGTTGCGATCCCGCAACATCCTTCTAGGCCCCCTGCTCAACCCTCCCGCGGCACCCTCCCCAAATAGGCAAGAACACTCACCTTTCTTCGACTTGCAGGTTCTGCATAGCCCACTTGTCAAGTGCGCGCTGCGGGAGCCAGCCATTGGCCCAGCCCGCCACCAGCTCCACTGCCGTGTAGCTCACGCCAGGCATGCCCAGCACCTGCCGCAGCCGCTTGCGCTCGCTCACGGGTGCATGGCTGCTGATCTGCTGCAACGCTTCTGCCGGGTCCAGATCCAGTTGCAGCACCAGTTCATGCACCTTGGCGCGCCACTGCTCACTCAACTGCGCCGCCTTCTTGTCATCCATGCCCGGCGGGTCCTCATCCTCCTCAGCCAAGGCGGCCGGCACTGGCTTCAATCCCACCGAGCAGGCCCACAAATCAGTCGGCCCCCACAGCTCGCCGTCATCCCCCACCAGGGGCTTGGCATTCTTGAGCAGGTCCTTCAGGTCATGCCGCTTCACTGGCCCCCAGTCATCCTGGGCCAGCCGGCGGTTCACATCCGACAACGCAAAGAATGTGGCAGGACGCAGGTTGCCCGCTTTGCCGTGCTCGATGTTCGACAGGTTGCCCGGTGCAATGCCGTGGAACCCTGCCTCCTCGGCCCACTGAGACACCACATATTGCGTCCAGCCATTGCGCACACGCCATGAGCGGAGCATGCGCCCGAAACGACGCAGGGCTTCATCGCGCTGGGCGGTGTAGCGCTCAGTCGTCAGCCACCCGGCCCCAGCCGCCATTGCGAAACCTCAATCGGTTGTTATCAGGACGCTAAGACGGATTGGCTGTGATGTTGCAGGTGCTGCATAACTGCACCCTGCTCCCATCCGCCCATTCCACCCCCGCAACCCGCTTCTCCACTGGGTTCACCACCACCTGACGCACCATCAGCCGTAGGTCGGTATTCCGCTCCTCCTCCTCCCGCTCAAACCACCCCACCACATCCAGCACCCGCCGCCGCAATGCGGTCATCGCCTCCGTATCCGGCTGGCCACTGCTCAACCCACTGCTGATCAGCCCCTGGAGCTCCGCGATGCGCGCCTGGTCGGCCGGCTGCCGGAACTCCACAGGGATCGCCTCACGCACCTGCAGCTCACGCCGCCACTGCACCACCTCAGGCGATGGCATCACCAACCCAGAGCGCTCCGCATGCTGCTCAATCAATCGCCCGATATGCGGCCCCAGCAGCCCATGCAGCTCACGCTCGAGCAGTGCCGCCCGCACCATCGGTGCACCACAGTCATCCCGTGGCGTCTTGCACCGCACGTACGCCGTGCCGTTCAACCGCGCCATGCTCATCGGCTGGCCGCATCGCCCGCAACGGCACAACCCTGACAACGCACGCACCTGGCCGCGGCTCACCTTCCCGACACGCACACGCCGGGCCAGCAGCGCCACCACCTGCTCCTGCTCCGCAGCCGTCACCAGCGCCGGCCAACAGTCACGGATCACCACCTCCTGGGCAGTCCCCGCCCGCCGGATCATGTGGCCCTGCAAGGCAGGCATCTGCAGCCACTGCTTCGCACTGGTCGCGGTACGCAGCACCTGATGCCTGGACCAGACGTACCGATGCACGTCAGTGGCACCCCACTGCCCCGCTAGCACCTGCTCCACGGCATACCGGGCATCCGGCCACCCCTCGCCCTTGATCACCTCATGGCGGCTGCCAGGCGCGCGCTGGAGGTGCCACGGAATCGCTGACGCTGGGCATGCCGGGATGCCCTGGCGATGCAGCCCTTGGTACCCATGCCGTACGTTCTCGCTCAGCTGGCGGCTGAAGTGCTCAGCAAATACCAGCTGCATCTTCACGTTCAACCACCCACTGGCTGAGCTGGTATCCACCAGGCCGGTGGACAGGCTGACAAACTCAACCCCATGGCGCTCGCAGTGCTCAGCCAGCTCAAGGACAATCGCGTCACGCCTGGCGTAACGGTCCAACCTGGTCGCCACCAACCGCAGCAGGTGGCCGCTGGCAATCGCGCGCCACATCAGCTGGAACTCAGCCGCCTTGCGTCGCTGCGACAGCTGGTACCCCGACACCACGTCCTCGTAGAACACCGTGCAGCCGGCATCCGCCAGCCGCTGCCGTTGGGACGCCGGCGAGTCGGATGCATCCCGTTGCCGCTTGCTGCTCACGCGGATGTAACCACCGACCACCCTGTCCAAACCCGCCGCCACCACTGCATTCCCCGGCATCATGCCAGATGCTTCTTGTCTCTGGACGGGAAGCTATCTGGCATGTAGTGTTGGGAGGTGATCAGCAGGCCGAGTGCGCCGCTGTCACCCCACTCGCCCGGCACTGGCCGGTTCCATCCATGTCCATCACCTGCCTTCTGGCATGGGCTGCAGTTCTGCTGCTCCTGCCCCTGCACCTGATCCTCTGGGCGACCGAATCACGCCCGCAACGCATCCAGCGCTGGCGCCGTCAAGGCCTCACCTGGGCCGCATGCGCCGCACGCCTCGGCTGCTCACCATCCACCGCGCGCCGGTGGGCCATGGCATAGGCACAAAAAAATGGCGGGTCCTCTCCCCCGCCATGCACCCTCCTTTGCGCAGTCACAACCTACCCAGACCCCTCTGACCCGCCATCCACCAGCTGCCGCCGCAGCGCCTGCAAGCTGATTGCATTCAGCCCGGCCCTGCCCAGCTGCTCGAGCTGCAGGTCGATCAATGCCACCACCCGGCCGCGCTCCTCCTGCCGGCCACACCGCAGTGCCTGCTGAACGGCAATGCTCTGGCTGAGCTCCTCGGCTGCCCTGGCCACCTCGGCCTCTCGGCGTTCAATCTCGCGTTCAACCTCTACATGATGCTGCTGAATTTCGGCTAGTAGCTCATAGATCCTCTGCGTCAGGCTCATGACCAGCTCCGCAGCGACGGGCCGCTCACGCCAGACCAGCTCACCAGCTCTGGCTTCACCACATACTCCGGCTCCTGCAACGTGAACCACCGGTGTCCACACCCTGGACACACACGCCGGCGCACAATCTGCCCGCCATCCTCTGCACCACTGCGCACCACCTTGGTGATCAGCTGCCGGCACTTCGGGCAGGGGCACTCAACACGCTGCCGCCGGCCATCCTCGCGGTAATGGATCTGCATCATCACCGCTCCACACCATTCAGCCGATCAGCTACCAGCTGGGCATAGCCCGCGATATCGACCCAGGAATCGGCATAGCTGGGGTCACCACAGATGATCCGGCCGATCTTGTGGCAGATCATGTCCAGCGCTTCGCGTTGGTCAGAATCGGTGAACCCAACAGGCTGCCGCCGCAGGTAGATCCTGATGACCGTCTTCAGCTGCTGTGTCGCCTCAGCGTGTTCGCTGAACTTGCCGTAACGCTTTCCGCGTTCCTCAAGGATCTCGTTCAGGTCAGTGCTCATCACCCCACCCCCTGCTTGACCAGTTCTTCCACCTGCCGCTGGATGTAGTCCGGCACCATCGGCTTGGCCGGTATCCAGCGCGCAGCATTCCACCCGCTGCCAGTCCAGTCGCTCACCTGATCGAGCAACTTGTGGCCACGACCGCTGCCGCTGTACTTCACCCAGCGGACCAAGTTGGGCAGCTTCTCGCTATACCGCTGCACCATCCAGTTATTGCCCCTGTGGTCCTGGCCAACCCACAACTCACGCGCATTCATCCCACCACCTCCTTCACCCGCCGGCGTGCAGTAGGCCTGCTCTTGCGGGCCACCTTTGCCAGATCAGGCACCAACGCCAACGCCTCATCAATCTGCGGCCAGCACACCGCACGCTGCAGCCGCTGGTCCAATGCTTCGCGCTGCTCCGTGCTCAACGCAGCAAGCGGATCAATCGAGCTGCCATCACCAGTCCATCGCCGCTGACAACCCAGCTGCCAATCACGGCCATCTGGTGACCATGCCGCCAGCGTGCTGGTCAGCCCCGCACCAGGCATCCGCCACAACGTCACGCGCCACAGCTTCTGCGTCGTCAACGACACGACCGCCGGCGCGGCCACATCCATCGGTCGATCCAAAATCAACCGCGATTCCGGCTGCGCAGCCGCAACCAAGACCGCTTCAATCTCCGCTGCATCGCAGCGCTCAGGAAGCTCCATACCTGATCAGCAAAGGGGTTTCGCCACCAGCAGCAGCACCGCTACGGCAGGTTGCGTGATCGCAGCCTACCCCCTAGGTTGTGAGCGCGCAACAGCGCCGCACACTCGCGCACAGCCGAATGCCTGGGCAGTCGATCTATCAAGCCACCACCTTCTCCCTTCATCCCCACCAGCTCGCTTGGCTAGACGCACGCCGCCGCCGCGGTTCCCTCACCCGCTCTGCGGCCCTGCGTCAGCTGCTGGATCACCTCATTGCCACGGAGCCACTGGTTTCGCATACGCAGCCGCAACCGCTCGATGCCTGACCGCCGCTTCCGGTCCAAGTACGGCCAGGTCACAGGCCCTGAATACTCGCGCCTTCGCTTCCAAGAGCAGCTCGAGGACTGGCTGTCGCTTGAGGCCCTCCATTACGTCTTCACCCGCACGCCGGCAGTCAACGAGCAGGGCAAGCCGATCAAGCACTCCGACTTCGAATACCTCGTCCAGGTCGCCCCTGATGCCGCTGCCAATCAGTTGATTGATGAGGCCGCGGCGTTCTTCCAGGGCCTGCCAGAGCGCGACCGGCGCCGCGCTGAATACGCCGAGCAGCAACGCAAAGAGAACAAGGCAGCTGTCGCTGCACACGTCAAGCGCAAGCGCACCTCCACACCAGCTCACCCACTCCTCCCCGGCATGTGATGCCATCACCAATCGACTGGGATGCCGTTGGCGAGTTCCTCGAGGCCATCGGCCGTATCGACTCGCCCATCGTCCTTGCCATCTTCCCCCCCAAGCAAGGGCCCTGCATTCACATCCGGTGCTCGCCCCTCGAGATCCCCACCGCTGACGTTGAACGCATCCTCGCCGCCAGGCCCCATCACTCGCTGGGCATGGTCATCAACCCGGCCATGCCCCAGCCATCCGACTGGGGCGACCATGACGACCACTACACCCGGCGTAAAGACAAGACCCGCGGGCGCCTCAAGGCATACGGCGCACAAGATGCCCATATCGATCACGCCATTGCCATCTGGGCTGAATGCGATGGCACCCTCTCCCTAGAAGCACAGGCGGCGTTGCCACTGATGGCCGGCCTGCCCGAGCCATCCCTGTCCGTCTGGACCGGCGGCAAGTCGCTGCATCACTACTGGATCATCAGCCCGTCACAGCAGCTGCCGCTGCCGGTGTTCCGTGAGCTCCAGAAGCGCCTCGCCTATGCCTTCCTGCAGGTTGACCCAGAATCCAAACCGGATGAGTCCCTATCCAATCCCAACCGCTTGATGCGGCTGCCGGGTGGCCTCCACCCTGCCACCAGACAACGCGCACGCATCCATCACAACAGTGGTGAGACGTTCACCATTGATGAACTCGACCTGGCGCTGCCAGACCTGCCGGCAACCCATGCCAGTGGGTATCAACCTGATGCTCAGCCAGGTGATGGCCTGCGGGCCCGCTGGTTTCACTCGCTGCCGCCCACCACCCAGCGCGAGCTTGCGACTGAGCTGCTGTCGCTGCTGCCCCCACGCCAAGCACCCGGCACCGGCACCTATCCCGCTGCCTTCTCCACCCTCGCCGCGCTGGTCCATCACTTCGGGCCAGATACTGCCGTCGAAATCTGCACAGCCGCCGGCTGGTGCAATGAGCACTGGGATCCAGCCGCCAAGGTGCTGGATATCGGCCCGGCCCGGCTTCGGGCCAGCATGGGCAAGCTGGTCGCCCGCGCAGAAGACGAGGCCGGCTGGCGGCGCCCTCCTCACCTGCCGCCATACCCCTACCCAGATGACGACGACGGAAGCGTCATCGATGGCTTCGATGAGCACGAGCCCACAACCGCCGCGCCGATCCCAGAGCCGGAGCCCCCCGTCTACACCAGGCACCACTGCAGGCAGCGGCTCGAGCAGGCCGTTGAAGACGACATCTCGCCAGCCGACCTGGAGCTCCTCATCCATGAGATCAGCTCCAAGTCCGACCTCTCGCCATTCACCCTCCGATCACTGCATGCCGCGATCCGCCAGCAGGCGGAACAGATGCAGCTCATCGAGGCGGAAGCTGAAGCCATCGCCACCGGCACGGCCCCTGCCCCACAGGACCAGTTCAGCCTTCAGCAGCTCCTGCCGCCGCTCACCGCCTTCTCTCTCCAGAACATCACCCAGCACCTGCCATACAGCGACAGCAGCGTCGCCATGGCCTTCCTGGCCAGCATCTCAGGCCTGACCAAGCTGGGCACCAGCGTCTGCGGCAACCCTCTCACCCAATACATCGTCCCCACCAACCTGTACGTCTGCACCGTGGCTGCGACTGGTCAGAAGAAGACCCCCCTGCAGAAGTTGGTCGTAGACATCCCCACCAAAGGCATCAGGCGTGATCTCGCCAAGGAGAACAGCCGCGCCATCGACAACTGGCGTGAGCAGTGCCAAGGCATGAAGAAAGACGAGCGGCCCCCACAACCCACGCCGATCTACCTCCATATCCAGGACTACACCGGCGAAGCCCTGGCCGCCCAGCTGCAGGCCCTCGAGGCCCGCGCCCATGCCGTGCTCATCCTCCGTGATGAGCTGGCGGGTCTGTTCGGCTCCATGAATCAATACCGCGCCGGCCGCGGCGCTGATGAGCAGCAGCTGCTGGAGCTATTCGACGGCACCCCACACGCTTCCCTGCGCATCAGTGCCGGCGACCGCTCCTATTCCCGCTGTCATGTCTCCATCTATGGCGGCATCCAGCCTGAGGTGCTCAGGGCCCTCATCAAAGACGGTGACCCCACCGGCAAGTGGGCGCGCTTCATCTTCTCGCCACTGCCCCAGCGCACGCTGCCCCTGCCGACCACCATCACCCCAGAGCAGCAGGCGGATATCGATACAGCCAACGAGATGCTTGAAACCATCGCGCGGGCCGTCTACGCCATGCCGCCGCGGCTCTATCACCTGGATCGAGAGGCTGTCGTCGCCTTCTCCCTGTATGAGCACACCAAGCAGCAGCAAGCCCTCAAGGCCCGGCTCCGGCCCCAGCAGGCCATCAAAGGCAAGGCCGCCGGCAAGGTCCTGCGGGTTGCAGGCCTCCTGCACGTCCTGACCGCAGCAGAGAACTCCAACACCCCTGCCGCGACCATCTCGTACGCCACTCTCCAGACCGCTATCGAGATCGTTGAGGCGCACGATTATTGGGCGCTGACCCTTCATGACACCGATGCCGAGGGTGAAGCCAGCGGGGCCATCAGCCAGCTCATGCGCCGCATCCACGCCATCAGCCTGAAAGATGGCGCGGCGCTCTCCTGGCGGGAGATCAGCCGGCGGCTCAAGAGCACAGAGCGGCAGGGCGTCAACGTGACGGTGGCTGAGGCCGCCATGAAGGCCCTCGCCGGCCGCGGCTTTGGCGAGCTGATCGAGGGCCCACGCGGCGGCTTGCGCTACCTCGCCACCCAAGAGCTGCCAGTCTCATGACTGTCCCAGCGGCAGCGCCCTTATGTCGGACGTCGGACTTTATGTCGGACCGCCAAAAGTCCGACATAAGCCGCAGGCAAAAACCCAGTCATAGCAAGGGATCTATATATATCTCTCCCTTTATGTCGGACTGTCGGACCAACTTTTCACTTTTTTTCTCGCGCCCCTCCCCGCCTTGCGGTTTTGCGCCATTTACACGCGCAGACGCAAAACCGGTCCGACAGTCCGACATAAGGGCCAGACGCATTGCAATCACTGGATTTGTATGTCGGACTTTTGGGGTCCGACATACAGGTCCGACGTCCGACATAAAACCGCGCTGACCCCATGCCCTGGCTCAGTCCCATCCCTGGTCTCATCCGAGACGACACCTCGCACACGTACCAGCTCCATGGCGCTCCCTTCCTGGCATCCGTCACCGGCGTGCTGCGCATCCAAAAGTCCGACTTCGCCATGGCCAGAATCCAGGCCACCACTGCGATCTGGCAGCCACGCGGCCACAACACCCACCGCGCACTGGAACTTCACCTCAACAGTCTCAGCCAGCCGCTGTTACAATCTGGTCGATTGACAAATCGGCCAGATGTAACAGACCTGGTTTCAGAGCTGGACGCCCTGAAGCATGGTCCACATCAGGAATGGATCAACCCGCTCCTCGACCTCCCGCTGTGGTCTGAAGTGGAGGTGATCGCCTCTGAACGGCCCACCTGCTGCCTGCAGCGCAACGTCGCTGGCACCTTCGACCTGGCATACCGCAGCGCCGCTGGCGTGGTCTTGGCCGACCTCAAGACCCTCGGCACCGCCTCCAGCCACACCTATTGCACCCGCGCGCAGCTGGGCGGCTACATGGCGCTGGATGCCACCTGGGGCCATCACTACGACTATGGCCAAACCATCTGGGCAAGGCCCGGCCAGGCCAGTGTCAGCACCCTCTACAGCCGCCGTGAATGCCTCCTGGCATGGGCCGCAGCATGGACCCGCTACCAGGCCAGCAAGGGCTGGACAGTGGCGCCGCATGCCGCCGCCGACTCTTGTTGCGCAGTCGCAACAGGCCGCTAAGATCACGTCGAGGTTCAACCGGGGCGCACTGCGCCCCTTTTCAATGCCCTCCTCCATTGCCGTTGCGCAGCCGCAACACAGCTCCTCCGACCTAGACCATCTCCTCGCCCTGGTCGCCTCCCTCAAGGCCCAGCAGAAGGTCATCCAGGCCGAACTGGATCAAGCCCTCGATCAACTCACCGATGCCCTTGAGCGCGGTGATATCGACCCTTCCTTTTCCCACGACGACTGGCGCTTCTCCTACTCAAAAGGCCGCACCACCGTCACCTATTCCGACAAGGCCAAGGCCGCCATCAAGACCATCCAAGAAGCCGACCTGGCCTCAGGCCGTGCCATCCAAAAAGAAGGCGCCGGCTTCTGGACCATCAAGGCGCCTTCCCTTTGACCCATGGCCAATCCCCAGAAGGCCAAGGGTTCCGCCTTTGAACGCCTCGTAGCGGACTACCTCGCGCAATCCTTCCCCTGCGAACGCATCCCGCCTGGCGCCACCCTTGACCGTGGGGACCTCTGGACCCCAAAGGCTGCCATCCAGTGCAAGAACCACCGCACGCTCTCCCTTGGCGCTTGGCTTGATGCGACTGCGCAGCAGCAACAGCACGCCGCCAAGCCGTACGGCTTCCTGGTCGTCAAACGCAAAGGCACCACTGACCCCGCCCAGCAGTTCGCCATCTGCTCCCTCGAGCAGCTCCGCACCATCCTTCCCCACCTCCCATGAAGCTCACCCTCGCCGCCTTCGCCCTGGTCCTTGCTGCCATGGCATACGCCGGCCCAGCTGAATCCCACCACGATCACCACTGCCCCAAATACGCCCCCACTGGCGCTGCCTGCGCTCGCTGGTAACCACCCCACCCCCATCCGGCGAGCCTTCGCAAAAATCCCCCGGGGGGTGCTCAGCCTGTACCTGATGCCACGCCGCACATGGA
>Ga0315904_10013284_pt1 | contig 10319 bp, 10 predicted proteins | sample LakEriMetagenome_6_FD_203529 | JGI IMG/M metagenome (GOLD analysis project Ga0315904, IMG submission 203529) | Freshwater fungal communities from buoy surface, Lake Erie, Ohio, United States - Buoy 12 MA120 | ecosystem: Environmental > Aquatic > Freshwater > Lake | place: USA: Lake Erie, Ohio...
CGGAGTCCATAAGGAACGACCATGCCCAGCCCTCGGGAGCGCGCGATCAAGCCCACGGACCTACGCGGGATCCTCCGCTATGTCCCGATGTTCCGGGACCACGTCTTCGTCATCGCCGTCGACGGCGCGGTCGTCGGGCACGAGAACTTCGTCAACCTCGTGACCGACATCGCCGTGCTGCGCAGCCTGGCCATCAAGGTCGTCCTCGTCCACGGCATCGGCCACCAGCTCGCCGAGCTCGCCGCCGAGCACCGCATCACGCCCTCCGACGCCCACGGCGAGGGCCCGACCGACGCGCCCACCATGGCGCTGGCCCGCGAGGCCGCCGCCCTCGTCTCCCAGACCATCCTCGAGCACCTCTCCCAGGCCGGCCTCCGCTGCGCCATCACCAACGCCGTCCGCGCCACCCGCACCGGCGTGATCAAGGGGCGCGACCACCACTTCACCGGCAAGGTCGAGAAGGTCGACACCGCCCTCCTCACCTCGATGCTCGGGCAGGACATCCTCCCGCTCGTCACGCCCATCCTCTGCGACCGCGAGGGCCAGTCCCTCCGCGTCAACAGCGACCACCTCGCGGCCGAGCTCGCCGTCGCCCTCGGCGCCTCCAAGCTCATCTACCTCACGCCCCACCCCGGCCTCACCGTCGACGGCGAGGTCAAGGTCAACCTCCCCGAGGACGAGCTCGCCGCCCTGCTCGCCAACCGCAAGTCCGGCCTCGAGCCCCGGCTCCGGAGCAAGGCGCAGCACGCCGCCTTCGCCCTCGACGAGGGGGTCCCCCGCGCCCACATCCTCGACGGCCGCGTCTTCGGCGGCCTCCTCATCGAGATCTTCGACAAGGTCGGCCTCGGCACGATGGTCCACGCCAACGACTACGACCGCATCCGCCCCGCGCGGAAGAAGGACGCCCAGTCGCTCTACAACCTCGCCCGCCACGGCGCCCGGGCCGACGCGCTCGTCGCCCGCTCGCGCCAGCAGATCGAGCAGTCCATCGCCGACTTCGTCGTCTACGAGATCGACGACTCCATCATCGGCTGCGCCGCCCTCCGGCGCTTCGACAGCCAGCCCGCCCTGATGGAGATCGGCGCCGTCTACGTCCAGCCCTTCTACCACGGGCGCGGCGTCGGCACCAAGCTCGTCGAGTTCCTCAAGCGCAAGGCCAAGGAGGCCGGCGCCCGCAAGCTCGTCGCCCTCACCACCCAGACCCAGGGCTTCTTCACCGGGTCGTGCGGCTTCGAGGAAGGCTCCGTGGCCGACCTTCCCGCCCAGCGGCGCAAGGAGCTCAAGGCCAGCGGGCGCAACTCGCGCGTCCTCACCTTCCCGCTCTCGCGCTTCTCCGGCAGCCCGCGCTGAGGCCGCTCAGCGGTAGAAGCCCCGCTGGCGCTCGCTGATGGGCAGCCCCAGGCGCTCCATCACCGCCAGCAGGTCCTCCCAGAACTCCCGCTTCACCTTGGGAGAGGGATTCCGGAGCAGGTACGACGGCAGGTAGGTCGGCAGCAGCGGGATGCCCATCGCCTCGCGCCACGCACCGCGCTCCTGCGTGATGCGCAGCGGCCCGCCGGCGCCCGCCAAGGCGTTGAGCGGCACATTGCCGAGCGCGACCACCACCTTGGGCGCGAGGATCTCCACCTGCGCCCGCAGGAACGGCAGACAGTAGGCGATCTCACCGGACGTCGGGGGGCGGCTCCCGACGCGCGACGGCAGCACCGGGCGCCAACGCAGCACCGGCGCCACATGCACCCGGTCCACCCCCAGGCCCATCGCCCGGATCGCCTTCCCCAGCAGCTCGCCGGAGGGACCGGCAAACGGGTCGCCCGACACCTCCTCGCCCTCCTCGGGATGCTCGGTCACAAAAACCAGGTCCGGCTGCGTCGAGCCGTGGCCGACAAACGGCGACACCCCGGCGGGGCGGCGCCGACGCGCCTCCTCGCACTGCCCTAGCCTCGCACAAAGGGCCGCCCACCGCTCCTCCCTCGACCCACCGGCGGGCAAGTCCAAGACCGGGGGCGCAGGCATCGCCTCCGCCTCGGTCGCCGCCGCCCGAGGCTTCGGCGGGCCGGCAGGCGGTGCCTCCGCCGCAGGCGTCTTGACGGGGGCGACATCCGGGGCGCGCGTCGCGCCCAGCCTGGTCGCCGCCGCGGGCGCAGGAACCCCCGCCGCCACCCCCGCCGACCGAGCAAGCAGCTCCCTCAGACGCTGTTCCGCCTCCGCACCCATGGACACCGAATCCACCCCCTCCGAACGCAACCGACGAAGCTCGGAAAGGAGTATCTCGATGGCAGCGGACGCGTCCACCCCGGCACCCTGCACCACCCCGAGCCCCCGCGCAAGCGCCGAGCCCTCGCCCATGGCGACCAACCCAACCTTCTCCACGGCAAGCCGTTAGCAGGGGTAATCCCCCGGGTAAACAACCCTAATGTGAATAAACTTGCCTTAGGGACCTGATCGACGAGTGTGAACCCGTTCCCGCTAACTTAATCAGGGAACACCGCAGGAAGCCGGTGGGTTGTCGGTCGCAAGCGATGGCAATTTGAAATCCGAGGTCGGAAACGGGCAATGCGGAGTCGGTAAAAGAAAGAAAAACACATGGAAAACAAACTGTTTGTCGGCAATCTTGCGTGGGCTTCCACGGAAGACGACATCCGCAACCACTTCGCTCAGTTCGGCGAGGTGACCTCTGTGGAAGTCATGCGCGACAAGTTCACCGGCCGCGCCCGCGGATTCGCCTTCGTCACGATGGCGTCCAACGAGGCGGCCCAAGCAGCCATCGCTAAGACCGAAGGCGTTGACTTCATGGGTCGCCCCCTGAAGGTCAACGTCGCCCGTCCCCGCGAGGACCGTCCCGCCTTCGGCGGTGGCGACCGCGGCGGCTTCGGCGGCGGCGAGCGTCGCGGCGGCTTCGGCGGCGGCGGCGGTCGTGGCGGCTTCGGCGGAGAACGCCGTGGCGGCTTCGGCGGCGGTCGCGGCGGCTTCGGCGGCGGCGACCGTGGTGGCTTCGGCGGCGATCGCCGCGGCGGCTACTGAGCGACCCTCGGACAACCCAACCTGCCAAAAGGCGCACCCAACGGTGCGCCTTTTTTTGCGCCTCGCTCCAGCCTTGCCGGACCTTTAGCCAAGACACCATGCGCATCACCGCCCTCCTCGCGGCTCTCGGCGCCGCCCTGACCCTCCCCCTAGCCGCCGCGGGGGAGCTGCGCGGCATACCGACCGACGTCGACCTGGCCCTCAGCATCTCCTACGAGACCGCCGCCAAGTCCCGCCTCCGCCCCGCCCTGCAGGCCATGCAGCGCCGACTCGAGAAGCTCGCCGAGCAGGCCGACCCCGAGGCAAGCCGCCGCAACAAGGCCTTCGCCGCCTCGCTCGGCGTCACACCCGACAGCAGCCGCCACCTCGACCTTGGGCTGCGCCTCCAGGACGGACCCGACGGCCCCGACCTCGCCCTGTTCGTCGCCGCCCACATCGACATGCGCAAGGCCGCCTTCGACGCCTTCGCCAAGAACCAGGGTGTCTCGCCCGTGGCCGTCGGCGAGCTGGCCGGCTGGGAGCTCAAGTCCCTCTTCCCCGCCCTCTTCCAGGCCGTCTCCGGCAAACCCGACGAGGCCGGCCTCTCCGCCGAGATGCTCGACGGCTACGCGGTCGCGATGCCGGCCGACAACCTCATGCTCGTCGCCCCCATCCGCGAGCTCGGCAAGAGCCACGACACCTGGCGCGGCAAGTCCCCCGGCTACGCCTACCCCGAACCCGTCCGCCGAGCCGCCGCCGCCGTCCCCCTCTGCCACACCACCCTCCACGCCAACCTCGGCCGCATCCTCTCCACCGCCTCCGCCGAACCCGGCGCCTCCGGCCAGGAACCCGCCGGCGGCCTCCAATCCGTCTCGCTCCACCTCGGCGAGGACAGCAAGGACGTTCGGGTCGTCGCCCATGCCACCTACCGCACCGAGGCCCAGGCAAAGCTGGGCGCCGGGCAGCTCCAAGCCCTCATCCCCGTCGTCGGCGCGGCGGCGATGCCGGACGACGCCGACGACGAGGCCGCGCGCTTCCTCAAGCCGGAGGTCGCCGCCTTTGTCGCCAGCATCAAGGTCGAGCAAACGGGCGCCAGCCTCCGCGTGACCGCCACGCATCCCATCGAACGGCTGGAAACCTTCCTGTCCAAGGCCGAGACGCTGCTTGGCGAAATCGCCTCATCCGTCGGCGCCGGCGCCCCCGCGCCCGCCAGTCCTGCCGCCAAGCTTGAGCCGGCAGCGACCGAAAAAGAGGTCAAAAAGGGCCGTTAAGTCGGTTCGGCTCCCCGGGTACGCTTTCAACGGGTTTCCGGCTGACAAAACCAGCCAAGTCCTGATTGTATGGTCTTTCCCAACATGAGAACCCACCTGTCCTGCGCGCTCCTCGCGCTCGCCGCGGCCGCGCAGGCCGCCCTGCCCACCTCCGGGCTACCCTCGGGCGACTACCCCATCGCCGCTCACATCTCCGCCGAATCCTTCGCTGCCACCAAGCTGGGCAAGGCCCTCGAGCTTGCCTCGGCCAGCGACGCGGAAGAGGCCGCCACCCTGCGCAAGATCAAGGAGCGTCTCGGCCTCGATCTCAACAAGGACGTGAGGGACATCACCCTGCAGGCCGCGCCCGCGAAGGGCGGCGATGCCCGGGCCTACTTCAGCGGGCTGCTGCGGGGCAGGTTCGACAAGTCGAAGATCGAAGGCTTCGCCGCCTCGCGCAAGGTCCCCCACAAGACCATCGCCGGCCTCAAGGCCTGGGAGGGCGACCGCCTGCTCAAGGCCCTGACCGACGACACCGAGCCCGACAACTCGAAGTCCGACGGCGAGTTTTACGTCGTCGTCCTCGACGGCTCCACCCTCGTCCTAGCCGACGAACCCCTGCTCGACTCGGCCGTCGCCGCCGCCAAGGCCAACCTGCCTTGGAAGCACGCCGGCCTCGCCGAGGCCGTCTCCAAGGCCAGCAACGCCTGGCTCGTCATCGCCGCCGACATCCAGGCCGTCGAGAAGCTCAACGCCGCCAACGACCCCGAGGCCGCCCCCAGCGGCGCCAAGACCGGCAACATCGGCCTCGGCGAGGACGCCAAGAACGTCCAGATCCGCGTCAACGCCGACTTCATCAGCGAGGCCAAGGCGAAGGATTCCCTCGCCCAGCTTCAGGGCCTGCTCGGCTTCGCCCAGCTCGGCCTCATGCCCAACGCGGAGGACAGCCCCGAGGACGCCAAGAACAAGCGCGACCTCCTCCTCCTTGTCCAAGGCCTCAAGGTCGACGGTTCCGGCAACAAGCTCTCCATCAGCCTCGACTACCCGGTCGAGAAGGCCGTCGAGGCCCTGCTCAAGGCCGTCGCCGAGGCCAAGGCCGCCGAAGCCGCCCCCAAGGGCAAGTAAGCCCGGCGGTCATCTGACCCAAGGGACGGCCCAGGCCGTCCCTTTTTCTTTTTGGGTTCAAAGCGCGCCCCGACACGCCATCCTGTTCGCGTGCTCCGCAGACGGCTCATCCTGCTCTCAGCCCTCGCGGCCGTGACCCTGGGCCTCGGGTGGACCCTTTGGCAACGGTCCGTCACCCTGCGCCTCCAACATCCGCACCCCGTGGTCGTACGCGCCTTCCCCGACCGCATCGCCCGATCCGTCACCGGACCCGGCCTGCTCGCCGCCTGCGGCTGGCTCGACGACTCCACCCGCGCCGCCGCCACCCGCGCCGCCCTGGCCAAGCTCGCCTCACCCGGACAGGATGGCCCGGTCGATCTCGGCTTCGGACCCGACGACGCCTCCCCCGAGCTCCCCGGCAGCGCCTCACCCGGATCCGTCACGCTCCCCCTCCAGGCCTCGGCCCTCCTCGGCTCCGCCGACCAGCCGCTGTTGCTCCTCCACGCCTTCGAGCCCGGCGTCTTCGCCGAGACCTCCCGCCGCCGCGGATGGCTCGGCCCCCTCGCCGCCGAGATCGCCGGCTCGGCCAACGCCGTCACCGCCCTCGTCACCGAGTCCGCCTCGCCCGCCGTGCTCAAGGTGACCCTCGCGCTCGAGTTCGCCGACGGCGAGTCCGCCGAGCGCGCGCTCCGGCGGCTGACCGACGCCCAGGGCGACTTCGGCCAGCTCGGCTTCGCCGCCCAACCGGGCTACGAGCGCATCGTGCGCCGGACGCGCCTCGTCGTGATCCGTCTCGACGTGGACGCCAACCTGGCCCGGTCCAAGCTCCGCGCCCGCTGAGGCTCAGGCCTTCTCCAAGGTGCCGTCCGGGCGAATCCGGCGGTAGTAGCAACCGGAGCGCGCGCGCCCGTCCGCGCCCTTCGTGTGGCAGGCCCCCTGGCCCGCCGGCCTCACCTTGTAGAGCAGCGAGTTCTGCTCGCAGTTCACCCGCACCTCCAGCAGCTCCAGGTAATCCCCCGAGGTCAGGCCCTTGATCCAAAGCTCGTTCCGCGAGGTGCTCCAGAAGACCGCCTTGCGCTCGCGCAGCGCCGTCTCGAGCGCCAGCCGGTTGGCATAGCCGAGAATCAGCACCTCGCCCGTGGCCGCATCCTGGGCCACCGCGGGGATGACATCCTCCCGGCCAGAGGCGATTTTGCGAAGCTTGTTGAAATCAAGGCTGAGCTGGGAGCCCTCCTCGAGCTGCGGATTCGACATGCCGGAAGGGAATCCCCCGCCCCGCCCGCATTCAAGGCTGGAATCCCCCCTGCCCGCCCCCTACGCATGGGCCATCATGTCCTCCCCCGACATCCCCGCCCTCTCCCGCGCCGCCACCGAGGCCCGCGGACTCGCCATGGACGCCGTGGCCGCCTGCCACTCCGGCCACCTCGGCCTCCCCCTCGGCGCCGCCGAGATCGGCGCCGCCCTCTACGGGCACTTCCTCCGCCACGACCCCGCCGACCCCGCCTGGCCCAACCGCGACCGATTCGTCCTCTCCGCCGGCCACGGCTCCATGTTCGTCTACGGCTGGCTCCACCTCGCCGGCTTCGACCTGCCCCTCGACGAGGTGAAGGCCTTCCGCAAGCTCCACAGCAAGACCCCGGGCCATCCCGAGTTCGGTGAGACCGCCGGCGTCGAGGCCACCACCGGCCCCCTCGGCCAGGGCACGGGCAACCTCGTCGGCATGGCCATCGCCGCGAAGATGGCCGCGGCCCGGTTCAACACCCCTGAGCACACCGTCTTCGACCACCTGGTCGTGGGCCTCGCCGGCGACGGCTGCCTGCAGGAGGGCGTCTCCCACGAGGCCGCCTCCCTCGCCGGCCGCCTCGGTCTCGACAACCTGGTCATGCTCTACGACTCCAACGACGTCACCCTCGACGCCATGGCGTCCAAGACGCAGAACGAGGACACCGCCAGGCGCTACGAGGCCTGCCAGTGGGACGTCACCACGCTGCCCGACGGCCACGACATCGCCGCCGTCGCCGCCGCGCTCGACGCCGCCCGCGCCCGCCGCAACGGCAAGCCCAAGCTCATCGTCTGCAAGACCACCATCGCCAAGGGCATCCCCGAGGTCGCCGGCTCCAGCAAGGGCCACGGCGAGGCCGGGGTGAAGTTCATCCCCGCCGCCCGCAAGGCCCTCGGCCTGCCCGAGGAGACGTTCTTTGTCTCGCCCCAGACCCGCGCCTTCTTCGCCGCCCGCAAGGACAACCAGGCCAAGGCGCGCGCCGCCTGGCAGGCCACCCACGCCGCCTGGGCCAAGGCCAACCCGGCCAAGGCCGCCGAGCTCGCCAAGGGCCTCTCCGGCGACCACGGCTCCGCCGAGTCCCTCCTCGCCGCCATCCCCGAGATGGGCTCCAACAAGCACGCCACCCGCGCCTCGGGCGAGCTCGTGCTCAACGCCGCCGCCAAGGCCTCGCCCCTCGTGGTTTCCGGATCCGCCGACCTCCACGGCTCGACCAAGAACTACCTCAAGGACATGGGGGACTTCGACGTCGCCACGCCCGCCGGCCGCAACCTCTACTTCGGCATCCGCGAGCACGCCATGGGGGCCATCCTCAACGGCATCGCCTACCACGGCGTCTTCAAGGGCTCCGGCGCCACCTTCCTGACCTTCTCCGACTACCTCCGTCCCTCCATCCGCGTCGCCGCACTGGCCAAGCTCCAGGTCTTCTACATCTTCACCCACGACTCCGTGGGCGTCGGCGAGGACGGCCCCACCCACCAGCCCGTCGAGACCGTCGCCGCCCTCCGCTGCATCCCCAACCTGGACGTGCTCCGGCCGGCCGACGCCGAGGAGGCCGCCGCCGCCTACGCCCACGCCATCAGCCGCCGCGACGGCCCGGTCGCCCTCGTCCTCTCCCGGCAGAACGTCCCGTCGCTCGACGCCATCCCCGCCTCCGTCCGCCGCGCCGGCACCCTCCGCGGCGGCTACGTGGCCCGCAGGGAGTCCGCGCCGCTCGAGCGCATCCTCGTCGGCACGGGCAGCGAGCTCCAGCTCGCCCTCGCCGCCGCCGACCAGCTCGGCGCCGGCACGCGCGTGGTGTCCCTCCCTTCCCTCGAGGTCTTCGCCCGCCAGCCCAAGTCCTACCAGGACGAGGTCCTTCCTCCCGCCTGCACCCGCCGCGTCAGCGTCGAGGCCGGCGTCACCCTGCCCTGGGGCCGCGTCGTGGGCCACGCCGGCAAGGCCATCGGCACCGACCGCTTCGGCCTCAGCGCGCCGGGCGACACCGTCATGCGCGAGCTCGGCGTCACCGTCGAGGCCGTGGTCGAGGCCGCCAGGTCGCTCTGAGGCCTCAGCGGCCCGACAGGACCTCCGACAGCGGCACGGCGAACAGCGCGCCCTCCTCCGAGCCGAGGAGGATCGTCTTCTCATCCACCCACGCGCAGCCCTCGAGCTGCCACTGCGCGGCCGGAGGCTGGAGCAGGCGGGCGTGCGCCGGGCCCGACAGCGGGTTGTCCGGCGCGCCCTTGAGGTCGAACACCCAAAGCAGGCGATAGGTCAGCACCGCCAGCCACCGCCCGTCGGGCGAGACCGAGGCGTCCGTCACCATGCCCCTCGCCTCCATGGCGCCGACCTGGGTGAGGAAGGCGCGGGAACCGGTGGGCGGCACCTCGGCGCGCCAAACCGTCGTGCGCGTGTCCCTCCGGTGCTTCGTCAGCAGGTGGATGCGCCCCTTGTGCAGGAAGATCGCCTCGCAGTCATGGCGCAGCTCCGGGTCCGGAAACTCGCGCTGGTCGGGCCACGAGAACGCGACCTGCCTGGCGGGCGCCGTCGAGGCCGACCCCGGAACGGGCTCGGGCACGATCAGCAGGTTGAGCTCGCGCCGGCGGGAGAGATTGTTGCCAACGTCGCCGATCACCAGGTTGCCCGCGCCGTCCTCGCCCAGCGCCTCCCAGTCGAGGTTCCGCGCGCCCGGCAGCTCGGCGCCCAGGTAGCCGGGGCCGGCCGCACCCGCGACCACCAAACCCGTGGCGCGCACGGGGACAAGCCGGGCGGGCCCGCCCGAGTCGCTCACCGCCCAGAAGGTCCGCGCATGCCGACGGCTGGCGAGCAGCGCCGAGCACTCGGGCACCGACCTGCGGTCCAGGTTCCCCGAGGCGCGCAACGGCAAAGGGGGGCGCTCCGGAACGGAGGGGCTGAGCACGGGAAACTCCGCGCCCAGGGCGAGCAGCGGAACCGCCGGAAGCAGCAACGCGAAAAGGCGCATCCGCCCATGCTCGCCGCCCGGACAAGGCCGGGCAAGGACATTGCCGCCTTTTCTGCTGACCAATCGCCCGGGCCTCGTCACCTTGGGGCGTGGCCCGAACCTCCGCCCGCGCCCTCTGGACCGCCGCCCTCCGCGGAGGAGCCCTCCGCCCGTCAACCCCGGCCCGGCGCGCCTCGGCCCATCCCGCCGGCGCCGCGCGCGGGTTCCGCGGCGTCGTCCTGGGCATCGACCCCTCCCTGCGCGGCACCGGGCTGGCGGTCGTCGACCTCTCCGCGGCCGAGCCCCGGTTGCTCGAGAGCCGAACCCTCGGTCTGGGCCCCTCCGCCGCGGCCCCCCTCTGCCTCGCCGACATCCACGCCGCCGTGTCGGACCTCATCGCGCGGCACCGCGTGCGGGCCGTCGCCGTCGAGGCCACCGTCTACGTGCAGAACCTGCGCACCGTGGCCACCCTCGGCGCCTCGCGCGGCGCCGCCCTGGCCGCCGCGGGCGCCTCGGACCTCGCCGTGGCCGAGTACGCGCCCACGCGGGTGAAGCAGGCCGTGGTCGGCAACGGCAAGGCCCCCAAGGACCAGGTCGCCCGGATGGTCGCGGCGCTGCTTCGGCTTCCCCGCGAGCTGCCCCACGACGAGTCGGACGCCGCCGCGGTGGCCCTCTGCCACGGCTGGACCGCCCGAGCCTAGCCCGAGATCCGGTAGCCGTCGGTGCGGCCGGTCACGGAGGA
>Ga0315904_10013286_pt1 | contig 10318 bp, 11 predicted proteins | sample LakEriMetagenome_6_FD_203529 | JGI IMG/M metagenome (GOLD analysis project Ga0315904, IMG submission 203529) | Freshwater fungal communities from buoy surface, Lake Erie, Ohio, United States - Buoy 12 MA120 | ecosystem: Environmental > Aquatic > Freshwater > Lake | place: USA: Lake Erie, Ohio...
GTCTGCATCATTGTATTCGATATCTGGAAAGGCACTATCAAAAGGTGCATACACCTCGCCATTGATGTACACATTATCAAAGTAGAATATTATTGACATGAAGTCCAAGATGTGCTCTGGCATCCGTTCAAAATAGAATGTCCATCGCTTACGCACATCAGCATAAGATGTCACTGTTTTGCCGGAAGCATACCGGAATATGTCAGCACTCACATCATATTGTGCTCTGAACTTGCGGCCCTCCAATCTTACGCCCGGCAAGAATGATGTGCCATTGAATCCAAGTCCGAACTGGTTCTCAGCATTGCACCCCTCAATCTTGAAGTATTTACAATCATCGGAGAAGTCACCAATCTGGATTTCATCGGTGTACATATCATAAACAGCGTGCTCCTTGTAGGCCCTTATATCAAGCTTGCTCACTACCACATCAGCAGTCTGGCCGATATCATTAATCAGGTACAGGCCAATCTTGCCACTGCTTGCCGGTGTGATGTTGAAGGTATAGGTGCCTGCTGATGTAATGGCAGTGCCCTCCGAAATCTGATCCACCACTACTCTCAAGGTGCCATCATTGATAGAGTCCACAATGATAGTGACTGAATACTCAGCACCCTCGCATAGTTCAGTGATTGACTCTAAGTATGTAGCATTGGCATTGGAGGTGTAACTTATCGAAGCAGTGCCACCGCCCACAGTCCAGTCATCGGTGCCGGTGCCGTAATCATTTGTCCATCCAATAGTCGGACAGCCAAGGCATCCGCCCCAATCATTAAAGAAAGGATTGTACACATAATACTGCCCACAGCTATTGGTGCAGAAATCTGCAATGGCTAAACGGTAGCAGCCTGCATCAAGGTCATAATCTTTTAAGTCAATAGCAGCAGTAAGGTATTGATCTGATGTGGTAATCACAGGATCAAACCTTTCCACCACTGATAGTGTCACAGGATCCACCAAGCCCACGAATAAAGCCCCATTGCAGTATGGCTGAAAGTCCATAATGGTAACGGTGCCCACAAATCCATTGGCCCCTGTGGAGGCAAGGATCAAATCCTGAATGTTATTGTTGGTATTGGCAGGTATATCTGTGGCCTTAAGATAAATCTCATGAGTGCCCGGTGCACTGATCTGCTCAGTGGTGCCATTGGTGAAGCCAACAGTTAATACTCCTGTCATGCCACTATCCACTGTGATGGTGAGCTTAAACTCAAGACAGTTGATAAACTTCTTATAGCCAAACACCACAGCCTGATCACCTGCTGAACTTGGAAATGTTATGGTGCTGTTTTCAATGGTGCAGCCGATATTTGATATCACACTGTCAAACTGCAAGTAACCGCACTGCCCTGCCTCAAGTTGAAAGAATACCTGGTCATTGAAGTCAAGCACCTGATTGTATTCAGTGTTGCAATTCGGGCATGGCTCAGATAAGGTGCTGTTGAATATTATCGGTTGGTTTGGTATCGAGGTGTAGCTCATGGCAGAAGTTTATTGGATAGCAATTCAAATGTGGTATTCTTTCTCATCACTGACTCAATGTTTAATGTCTTGATGTACGTTGGTATCACAGCCAATGAATCATCATACCTGCCAATGTTGATTGGCTTGGATGTCTCAGATGTGATGGCATTGATCTCAGCCATTGTAAGCGGCCTGTTGAACTTATAGATGTAGGCCTTTACATCATCAATGTTTACGGGCTGCAATTCTAATGGAGATAATGGCTGTCCTGATCCTGAAAATTGTGTTTTATAAACTACACCTGTAATCAAATCAGTCCATTCATACAATACGCATTGACTTGCCAATGGTCCTGGATCAACAATCTTTACAGATACATCGGTTCTGATTAAATCTCCGACATTGCAAAGCATTGTTGCTGTCACAGTAAGCTGACTAAAATCAATTGCAACAGATGTAATTTGAGGCCCATCAATAGATTGCACAAATTGATCTGCAGAATTATATTGTTTTATACTTGCGAATCCAATCTTATTGCCACTTACTAATGATAAGCCATCCAATTGGATTATTGCACTAAATGTATAAATTCCAGTGTATGGTACAGTATAAGTGCTTCCATTAAAGTTATTGCCAGGATCGCTTATCTCATTTGGGTAATCTAAAAAGATTCCATTGACTTGCAGATATGAATAAAATTGATCATCATCAACATCCCAACATTGTGTGTTTACTGTTGCTCTTGCTAAGAATATTGTTGATGATGGATTAAATGGCTGCAAAAATGAGTAAAGCGAATTGGGATATCCTGCAATCCAGTTCTGGCTCACTTCATTATTGGCAAAGTTCCCATTGTAAACATACTGCTGTATATTGTATGGATCAAATTGCTGTGATACTAAGCAATCAGGATTGGGCCCAAAGTCAATAAAGAAACATTGAATAATAAAATTGTCATTGTCGTAATCTTCCACCGCAAACCTCACCACATCCTCAATGGCATTGGCATCAAATATAATCTTTGGAGTTTGCAAGTTTAGCTTATTCGATGTATTGCACTCTCCTGTGAATCCAAAGGTTTCATTTCGGAATCCTCTAAACGGTGTCTGGGTAAAGGTGCATGGTGTATTGCCACCGTCACACTCTTGAGCTTCAAGCACCACATCATTACCAAAGTCCACAGCCTGATACAATTTCTCCCTGTCAAAGGTCAGCTCAATACCGGGCTGATCATAAAGATTAGCTGATGCCCCTGTCTGCTCAAAGTAGCTTGCAGGCTCTATTCTTAGCAGCGGCCTGCCATTGGCCTGCTTCTCAAATCCCATCCCCAGATTGAGCTTGCTCCGCATGGCAGTGTAAAGCTGCTCAAAGGTGGCACTCATTTGCTGTATGGTTCGCTCCCTTAATGACCTACCCACAGTGTAGGCCGGCACATTAAAGTCTGGCTTAATCACTTTAAAATAGTCGGATTCAAAGTCCACAAGATTGTCACTCATGCAGCCCACCAGATGTTTGAACACATCATAGACCGGATAGCCATAAGCACATAATGGCAAGATCACACCTGTGCCCGGTGTGAATACCTCAAGCCTCCTCAGTGTTGGTGGTGTGATCGGCTGCCCATTCTTGGTGGTGGTGAGATCCAAGCTGAATGGGATGGACTTATTATTGTTGATCTTGGTGCTGAATGTCTCATCGTACATCTTTGTCTTTACCTGGCACCTGTCAATCATAAACAGGCACTCAGTCACAATGATGTACCCATCCACTAATGGCTCCCATGTGCCAGATGCACACTTGTACTGCACCCTCAGCTTCACCAATTCACAATATCCATTTGTCTCAAGCTTGCCGTAAAGGTAGGAGTAAACATCACCTCCAAAGGTCAGATCATTATTGAATGATACTACCCTTGCACCAATTGAATCTTCAAGGTTTATGGTGATGGCAAACTCTTCTGGGTTTAATGGCTGACCTCTGTCAAGTCCATCAATTAAAAATTTTAATTGTTGCGCCATGAATATCTGCTATCTGAGCCATTAATATTTACCACTAAATTCTTTGAGGCCATTGTCTTATTTAGCCTGTCAAGTTTTTTCTCCATGCTCTTGGAGTTCAGTGAGGCATTCACCACCACTGCACCATCCTTGCTCTTGCTTGCATAGTCCAAGATGGCAGGCCTGATGTATCTTTCATTTATCAGCTTATTGAGATCATGGCTGCTGCGATTCATGGCCTCAAGTATATCTCTGTGCTTGCTCACTGATTTCTTATTCACCACAAACTCTCCTTTTTCCGCTTCAATCACAGTACCACCGGCCTCATGGCTCTTGCCTCCAATGATACCACCTTGCTTAAACTTAGGCAATGGCTTAGATGCCACAATGCCTGCTTGGATTGCACCTTGTGCCAGGGCAAAGGCTGACCATGGTAAACCAAAGGTCAATGGTGATTGTGCCACTGCCTTGCTCACTGCTGCTGCTGTATTGATGGCAATGTCAAAGAGTGATATTGCCTTTTCCAATTTAGCCTGCTTAATCTTTTCCGCTGCAATGGCTCTATTCGTTCTAAGCTCCAAGGCCTCCCGTTTGCGCTGCTTGTCAATCTCTGAATCTGTGCTGCTGTTTATGGCTTCCAGTTCGGCCTCGTTCTGGGCCTGTATCTCAGTAATTCTATTCTCCGATTGTTCCTTTTGCAGCTCGGCCAATCCTCCAATAATATCAGCCACCTCATTAGTGATGTTGAAGAAATTATCCACCTGCTCCTGTGCCGTCTTTTTATTCTCCTCTCTGATGGCTGCATTAGTCTCAGCATTGATCAGCTCAAGTGCTGCTGAGAGTTCCTCTGCATCCTTGATATTCTTTCGGGCCTCTTCACGTCTCTTATCAGCTTCAAGGTTAATCAGTTCAATCCTCCGATCTAAGCTGCTGCCCTCGATTATCTCAAGTGCCTTTAAAGTGTTTACCTTAGTATTAAACTCCGATTGTGCAAGCTGCTCATTAAGGGCCGCAATCTCTTTACCATACCGCTCAGTGATCTCCTTTTTATCCTTGCCAAGCTGATCTGCATTGGTGAGCTCAATCTCCTGCTGCTTTTGCAGGGCCTCAATCTGCTGCTGTAAGGTTGCATCTGCTGAGGCCTTGGCCGCCTGCAATGCTTTGTCCTGTGACTCCTGCAGATCCTTCTGATCAAGCTCTGCAAGCTTCTTGGCTTCCTCGGCCCTTATTTGTGCAATGGCATCACCAAGCTGCTTCTCCGCTGTGATGGCCTCTTGGCTTCCGGCCTTGAATCGTGCCTCCCTAAAGTTCCGCTCAAGCTCAATAACCTTTTCATTATTCTCATTCAGCAACCGCTCCTGCTCAGTGAGTGTATTCTTAAATGCCTCTTCCTCTGCTTTACGTAGTTCCTCTCTGGCCTTATCCCGATCCTCTTTCTCTTTCTTGGCAGCATCATTAGCAGCATCACGATTCTTGGTTGCTGCATCATTAGCAGCATCACGATTCTTGGTTGCTGCATCTTTATTGGCCTGCTGAATGGATAATTGAAATCCTGCTCTTTGGTTCTTTAAAGTCTCAAGCTGTTTCTGTGCCTCAGCAATTGATGCCCTGCCTTCTGCTTCTACCTCCTCAGGATCGAATACCAATGATGCAAGGCTTTCGGCAATATTAAAATCAATTAATTTTTCACCAGTTAATTTTTCGGCAACTAAATCAATTCCGTCAATTAATGATTGTAATACAGTGTTTGTAATTGACAATAAGCCCTGTAAGATATTTTTATTTCTTTTTTCCGCTTCTAATTGAGCTGCTAACGTAATCTCTTGCTGCTTGATACTTTGTTCGGTTGCAGCAATCACCTCATCAGTCTGTGCAATCTTTAGTCTTAAAATATCTTCTTCTGTCTTGCCTTGGAGCCTTAAGATGTTTTCCTGATTGCCGATGGCATCAAGCTTATTCTGCTGTGCCGTTACATCAGCAGCAGCCTTGGCATTCAATGCCTCTTGCTCATCACTCACACCGCTAATGGCCGCTTTTATATCATCCCAATATGCCACAACGGTACCAAGTGCCACCACCAATAAACCAACCCCTGATGCAGCAAGTGCACCCCTAAATGATTTAAGAGCATTGGCTCCAAGATTAGTGGCAAAGGCAGAGGCCTTTTGTGCTGCTGATAGCAAGAAGAGCTTAGTGGCCCCTTGGCCTGTAATCTGATTGGCAAGCTGCTGCACACCATTGGCAATGGCAATGGCTGCTGTGGTTTTATTGATGGCCTCTTGTAAGTCTTGATTCTCCTCACCAAATAATGCAGCCACACCTTGTGCTACCTCAAACCCTGATGCCAATCCCTGAACCGCACCAACAGCAGCATCAAACTTAAAGGTATCCGATGCAAGCACCCTCACCCTCTCTCTGGTATCACCAATCTGATCCTCAAGCTTTGCAGCCTGCAAGGTCAATTGTTGAAACTGCTCAGTGTTATCTTTGCCCTCCTGCTCCAATGTGGCAAGCTCTTGCTTCAAGGCTCTGAGCTGCCCGGTTAGGCTCTTTTGTTTTTCCTCTGATTTACCATAGGCATCATTGAGTTGCCGCTGCTGATTTGCAACCTCAGCAATCTGGCTCTTTAGCTGCGCCTGTGCAGCTACATTATCTTTAAAGGCCTTGCTTGCCTTATTGCCCGATCCAATCAACAGCACATACTCCTCTTGCAGCTTGCTCAGGCTTGATGTCAATTGCTTGGACTCAGAATTTAATTGATCCAGTGCAGCCCTTACCTGGGTGCTACCAAATGCAGCGGCAGCAGCGGCACCAACCTTTTTGAAATCATCGGCCACCTTTTTAGTGGCATCTTCTGTACTCTTTACAATGGCATTATTGCTGTCTGTGATCTTACTCACAGATGCCTCAAGCCCCTGCACATTGGACTTGTATATGATCTCAACTTCTGCTGTTGCCATTTTTCTGCTGTTGTTTTATGAACAGCTCAAATTTAAGCAAATAAGTTGAGACATCGGAGGCCATGAGTTCTTTAAACTCAATGATGTTACCGCCGCACAAGTTCATCACCTGTGTCCTTAAGCTTTCTGTGGCTTTTTTCGCCCGCTGTCCAGGTGAGAATCCAGATGGGAGATTGCCTGCATCAGCTTCCTTTGCGCCTCCACGTTGTACTCCCATAATATCTGAAAGTCTTGTGGAGACATAGTGAGCAAGGGCATTAGTGGATCGATATCCAAGCGAGTAAAAAAATCGTGGGAAGCCTCCTTGCACATCCCTTCAAATAGTTCAAGCTTCTGCTTATGGATGTCCGGGTCAATAACTCCCGGATCCTCATCACCCCGCACCACCCATGTGGCTGCAAGGTTAAGCAACAGGTCACGATGTATTACAGTGTTTTGCCTCTCACGTAGCACATGGATGTACGCTGCCACCACCGCTGCATTCTTTGGATTGGAAAGCCCGGCACTGAGTGCTTTCTCCATACCGTTTAATATCTTATCCATCTCACCACCACTGATCCCTGAGCTGATACGTTCCATCAGGCCCATACTCATGCTGAATCTTTCAAGTGGCAGATTGAGTTCTTTGGGGAATCGGTAGTAAGTATGGCCCTCATGCTTAAACAGCTCCACCATCGGGCGTAGTGGCTTGGGCTCTTTCTTAATTGACCAGCCAATTGATGGCAGTCGCTTTACGAAGTTTGTTAATAATCTCATCAAGTGTGTCTTTTACTTTCAGCTCTGTGTTATTCATTAGCACCACTGTGCTGTGCTCTTCATCCTCCCCTTGGTATGCATGACTGATATCATCTGTGTTGATCAGGAAGTCAATCGGCTCAGGCTTAATATTCAGTGCCTCATTAATCTCATCATCGAATCTCAATGCAGTCACCAGTATGAAGCCATGCAGCATATCACCACAGATCAATCGGGCATGACTCATCAGGCACCCTGGTCTTGGCCGGCAAGAAGCAACCGCACTCCTTGCAGGTGTTTGTCACTCTAATCCTGTTCGGGCACAGCTTGCACAGTGGCATCCGAGTCTCCATCAGGTCTCTGCTCTTCTGGTTATCCATGGCCCACAGCCACCACCCCTTGTATATTGATGCGATCTTTTTTAGCATGGCGCACACTCTAATAAGTCAATCACTCCATGGTCTGATGGATCGGCATTGGAGTTCACCACACTGAATGTGATGCAGGTGTACTCCTGCTCACAGATGGTGAATGTGGCACAATCTCTCAAGCTGATGGTGTAGCCTTGCAGCGGATCTACCTTCACCTCGCTAAGTGTGATCATGCCATCTCCATCGGATTCAACAGGAAAGGTTTGAATCTTCTTGGTGGCATTGTGCTGTATGTCCACCACATAGTTTGTCTCTGGTGTCACATAGCCAAATGATATCCCTGCATAGCAGTAATCCAAGCTTATGCCGGAATCGTAACAGGTTGAACATACGCTCATAAGTATCGCTTTAGTATTGCGTTTACAAAATAACGAAAACAATCTAAGAAGTCAGCACGTTCAGTTAAATTTTTACGATTGCTCTTGATGATGCTACCATTGGCATCACACTGCACCTGCTTGGCATCGAACACAAAGCCCTTGCACCGCTTGCTGTTCACCTTGATGTCCAATCTCCTTAATGCAGCGTTGCAATCAATGCGGCTGTTGTAGTGAGTGGGATTGGCAGGTATCAGGAATTGGCTGTCTGATAATTGCAGCCTCCGCTTGATCATGGTGTACGCACTGCTATTGTCACGCTGCTGCACTGTGCCACCTTTGCCCATTGCATCCCCTGTGATCCTGATTAGGCCCATCGGAATACCAAGTGCAAGCACTGCATCACAGAAGGCCTCAATGCTTCCTTTCTCAATCTTGATCTCATCCACCACCACCGCACCCCTACCATGGTGTTGAATGACCAGAGCACACAATGGGTTAATGTTGAAGTCCACAGATACGTACACAGGCAGGTTGCTGTTGAGCTGCACACTATCATCAATGTGCTGCTCATCCTTCCACTCATACAGGAATGGATTGGCCACATCATCCATCACATCCCAATCACCCTCCACGAACCTGGCATACTGCACCGGCGGCAGCTCCTTCAAGCTCTCAAGGTACTCAGCAGGGATGTGTGGATTATCGGTGATCTTTGATGGAATGAAGGTCCACCGTTCAGGTAGCTTATTCTCTCGATATGGATTGTAAATAATATCCTTCACCCAATTGTTGGCAGGGTTGCAGGTGGCCAGGCACACGATGGGTGGCTTGCCCTCTGCATTGATCCAAGATCCAATCCTTTCTTGGACCTTGTAGAAGGTCACATCTTGCAGCTCATTGACCTCATCCAATCCGGCACCGTTTACCTCAAGGCCCCTGAATCGGTTTAAGTCCTTGTCCTCATCGTAACTCTCTGACATGAATATAAGCTCACTGCCATTAATGAATGTGACCACTTGAGTATCTCTATTCCATGAGAGCACATACTGCTGAATGCCCCTATCCAATATTGAACTAAATGAAAGAAACGTGGTACGCTTAAGATCGGGCAGGCTCTTTCTAATAATCACCCATCGGCTCTTTGGGTATTGCAGTGCAAGGTACACCAATGTGATCAGTAACCAATACGTTTTGCCACCTCTTATACTCCCCCCAAATACAATCACTCGGTATTGTCCAGACTCTACTGCCTCAAGTGCTATGGACTGCCTTTCAAATAATTCAAAGTCCATCAGTCCTCTTCATCATCATAATCAGGCATCACATCAATCAGGTACTTGAAGATCAGATACACTAATAAACCAATCCCCAACAGCACAGCGGCAAACAGTACACTGATGGCAAACAGCTTAAGCATCAGGCTCCTTGGTTTTGATGATCACCAATGGCTCAGTGGTCTTAAGGTTCTGGTCCACTGTCTGCTTCGGCTTGCCATAGCCTCTGTCAAGCAGGAGCTCCGCTGCCCTGGTGTCACCCTTCTTGGCCTTGGCATGGAGTGCCAATAGTATCTCTTCGGCAGCAGTTAGCCCATCCTTATTCTCCTTGCCAAGCACGTTGGCAAGCAGCACACTAAGCTCTGGCAGCTTTGGTGGCCGCCCATTAGGATTGCCGCTTTGGCCTTTCTTGAACTTATGTGGTATAATATTCTCTGGCTTTGGCATCGCTGTTTTGTCGCTGTTTATTTTGCCCTTGATTTACGGTACTTATCAGCCTCTGCATAAGCAATGGCAATGGCCTGTTCCTGTGAATATCCCTCATTAATGAGTTTGCGAATATTCATTTGAATGATCTGCTGTGAGTCTCCTTGGAATAATGGCATATCACAAATTTAAAGATATTTTTTCAATTATCGCAGCCTCCTGCACTGAGTTCACCTCAAAGCCTTTCTTAATCAGCTCTTCATATTGGCTCGCATAGATGGCAAGGTTTTTAAACTTATGGTCAATGTGCACCTTTGCAGTGAACACATCATTGTCCTGTGAATCCTCTTGTTGAAGCAACAGGCCGAATCGGTACATATCATCATCAGGGTCAATCATCACTTTGTTGGTAGTGGTGAAGATATCAAGCTGATGGGCATCGAAGGCAATGGCAATTTCGTATTCAAGGCCCGGATGGGTGAGATAGCCAAAATAAAAATTTTGACCATGTATCTCTGCCAGTACCATCACCCCGGCTCTTAGTCTTTTAGTCATCATAGCCCTCATAAGTTTGAATGTAATACTCCATTGCCTGATCAGTGTGGTCCTTTACCGGCCTGTTTAATGATTCGTAAACCATGCCATCTGAGAAAGCAGTAGTGATCATCTGCTGCTCCATCTTTTGGATTTCGAGCATGAGGTCAATGTTGA
>Ga0315904_10013287_pt1 | contig 10317 bp, 12 predicted proteins | sample LakEriMetagenome_6_FD_203529 | JGI IMG/M metagenome (GOLD analysis project Ga0315904, IMG submission 203529) | Freshwater fungal communities from buoy surface, Lake Erie, Ohio, United States - Buoy 12 MA120 | ecosystem: Environmental > Aquatic > Freshwater > Lake | place: USA: Lake Erie, Ohio...
TTTCGACCGTCTTGGGTGCGTACGGCGGGTCGGGCGATGCGACCGGAACGTGGCCGGACGGCGATGTCGATCCCGAGTTCGACTTCTTCAGCCCGGTGATTGTGAACGCGGACAGCTCGTACTTCGGGGCTTCGACCTGGAAGGACAACTGCTCCAAGTCCCTGCGCGAGGCGATCCATCAGACCCGCCGGAACGACACCAAGGAGGACCAGATCGACATGGTTCTTCTGGACCGGCGGCTGTACATCGACTTCCTCAACACGCTGGACGCCAAGGAGCGTGTCATCGTCAGCCGGACCAACGGTCTGCGGAGCTACGGCTTCACGGACGTGTTTGAGTTCGACGGCGTGGAAGTCGGATCTGAGGTGAGTGTCCCCGCCAACACCGGCTACGGTCTGGCGACGGGCAACATTGAACTCCTCTGCATGGAAGGGCAGCTGATGACCAGCGAGGGTCCGTTCTACGACGAGATCACGCAGCAGTATCGGTATGTCGTCTCCACGCTGGGCAACCTCAAGTTCAAGAGCCCGCGTAACTTCTTCAAGCTCGTCGTCTGAAACCAAGGAGTAAGTGACCAATGAGTCTTCTGATCGATCCGCCGTTCGCCCTTGGTCAGACGCTTGGCGTCAGTTCCAACGACGATGGCAAGAGTTGGGTTGGTGTGGTCAAGCAGTTCCCTGACGTTGATCCGACGACCGGCAAGGTGCGGTCGGGCCGCGTGAAGGTCTGCGTGGCCGTTCGGAACGCTTCCGGTGCCGCGCTGCTCCCGAAGCGTGTAGTGCGGTTTGCGGTCGGCACGGCCGGCACGGCGGTCTTCTCGCACGTTGACGGCTACTCTGCCGTGACGAACGAGGAGCGGGTCGGCGTGGTGGACGAGTTCCTGCCGGCGGCCGGCGTGGCCGACAAGGATGTGTTCTGGGTGACGGTCAGTGGTCCGACCGAAGTGGCCGTGGCCCTGTCGGGCTCGGATGTGGCGGTCGGCAATCGCCTGAGCTGCATCACGGCGGTGACCTCCGGTGCGACGACCGCTGGTCGGGTGACGGTGTCGCCGCTCTCGGCCGCGACGACTGGTGCCGGCGATAACGGCCTGGGCGTCATCGGCAGGGCGTGCAGTGTCGGTGCCACCACTGGCGCCAACGTCCTGGCGATCCTGCAGACCCGGTATTGAGTTATGCCCTGTTTGGGGCTAGGGGGGGCCTCTGACCAGGGCAACTTGGTCAGAGGCTTTTCCATTTTCCAGAACAGCACATGAACGACCCAGCCATTCAGAACCTGGACTACCTGCGGCAGTTGATTGCCGAGGTGCGTGGAGAGGATCCGTATCTGGACATGCTCCGGCTGCGGATGATGCAGGACACTGGCATGGGTGTTGACAACACCGTGGAGGAGAGCTGATGGCGCTTCAGTTTCCGCAGGGCAGCCCCCTGCATGGTTCGTACACCACCAACACGTTCCAGCGGCGATCCTCGCCAGCCCCGGGCGGGTTTGTGCCTTACCAGCGTGCCCCGCAGCCACAAGGCCAGTCAGTCTATAGCCCAGCCCCGCCGCAGGCCCCATCCGCCCAGATGACGCCCAAGCAGCAGTGGCGAATGGGGAATGCCCAGCCCATCCAGCCGTCGCCGCAGGGGACGCCGTATGGTGGATCCCCTGCCCCGGCCAGCACCTACCGCCCCAGCGGTGGCGAGGGTGGTGGCGGTGGGGAGGGAGGCCGCCGTGGTGGTGAGGGCGGCCCGCGGGGTGGAGAAGGTGGAGGTGGTGGTGAGGGCGGCTACCGGCCGCAGCCATACGGCGCCCCGCAGCGGCCTTATGGCAATCCGTTTGGCGGTCAGCCGATGTACGGAAACCCATTCGGCGGAAACCCATTCGGGGGTCAGCCGATGTACGGAAACCCATTCGGCGGCAATCCCTTCGGTGGCTGGAAGATGCCGTCGCCGCAGTTCCCTGGTGGCATGGGCTATGGCCAGCCGTTTGGCGGGCAGCCGATGTACGGCAACCCATTTGGCAATTTCCCAATACCGTAGCGACCTCTGCCGCCCGGCTGGGCATATTGACATCCGTACACTAATCTGATATCCTATCACCATCCCCCGAGGTGATCATGCAGCAGAAGTTCCAGGTTGGCATCGTCACGTTCAGCTACGGCGGCAATGGTGGGATATCGTCCGAAGTCCCGGACATCCGGGAGTGGATGATTCCAACCGTCCTGGAGCTGTCCAAGGACGACCGCGTGTCTGGAATCCGCGTGTGGAATCTGTCCGACACGCCCATCACCATGACCCGCAACAGGGCAGTGCTGATGGCCCGAGAGGCTGGCGTGGATGTGCTTGTCATGGTGGACAGCGACATGAAGCCGGACGTTCTGACTGGCAGTCCGGATGCCAAGCCGTTCTTCAAAAGCAGCTTCGACTTCCTCGTCAACCACTACGCCAAGGGGCCGTGCTGCATCGGCGCCCCGTACTGCGGCCCTCCGCCGTGCGAGAACGTGTACGTGTTCCGATGGAACAACTGGGTGTCGGAGAACCCGAACCCCGACTTCCAGTTGGAGATGTACGACCGCCACACAGCCGTGAAGATGGCTGGCATTCAGGAGTGCGGCGCCCTGCCGACCGGCCTGATCATGTACGACATGCGGTGCTTCGATCTGACCGAGCCCAAGACCGACACCGACCACCCGTGGTTTTACTACGAGTGGAAGGACAAGCACTGTTCGGAAAAGGCTTCGACCGAGGATGTGACACAGACCCGCGACCTCTCCTTGGTTGGCACGCAGAAGCTGGGGTACAACCCGGTGTACTGCAACTGGGACGCCTGGGCTGGGCATTGGAAGCCGAAGTGCGTGGGCAAGCCGCAGGTCCTGGCGGCCAAGGACATCAGCAACAAACTGAAGTCCTGCTGGGAAGGCAATGTGGACCCCGGCGTGAAGTTGATCGACATTCCTCCCCCTGCGTGGCTAAAGAGTGTCGGGGTATAAGGCGTGCATCCAGTGCGGGGAATCCTACCCCGCCACCACTGAGAACTTCCACAAGTCGAAGGACGGGTATCACGCCCGTTGTCGCAAGTGCCGGAACGCTCGTCTCAAAGGTGAGCGGAAGCAGGTTCGCAACCGGCGGCTGGCAAAGATTGAGAAGTCGGCTATCGACTCCTTTATCAAAGCCTCTCGCCTGGGCGGGGCAAACATCCCGCACTCGTCCGAGCTGACCGAAGTGATCATGGAGTACTTCGGTGGCGTCCGTGGGTTCGCGAACGCCTTTATGAAGCAATTCTACGACTCGCCTGTTGGCGGGGCATTCCGCACCAAGATGCTGGACTCTGTGGTCCGACTGGTGAAGGACAACACTGCCATGGGCGGATCGAAGAAGCCGCTGGAGTTGATGAGCGAGGAAGAGCTGGAGGCCGAACTGAGACGACAGGTCTTGGAGGCGGCGCTGACCATACAGAAAGTTGAGGTTGTCGATGGACATAGTGTGCCAAACCTGCCGCTGGTGGCAGGCGATGTCGAAGAACTTCGGCAAGTGCCGGAGGTACCCGCCGATAGCGGGCCCTGACAATAGCTCATTCCCACTGACAGGCCCAAGCGACCAGTGCGGCGAGTGGTCTTTGCTAACTGTGCAACAGATGAACGAGCGTGCCAAAGCATCCGAAGATACCACCTCCGCCGAAGGTTGAAGGCCCAATCGGCGGGCTGACGCAGCATGCCCTGACGCAGATGAAGGACGTTCAGGCTGCGCTCACTGAGCGTCGTCTGGAGGCCCTGCGTCTATGGGTGCCCATGCCGAAGCAGGAGGAGTTCCATTCCTGCATCGCCAGTGAACGTCTGGTAATCGGTGGCAACAGAAGCGGCAAAAGTGCCTGCACGTTCATCGAAGATGCCCGCGCCGCTACAGGGCAGGACCCGCACAACAAGTACCCGAAGGAAGGTGGCAACCTCGTCATCATTGGCAAGAACTGGCAGCACATCGGCATGGTGGTGTATCCGATGTTGTTTAAAGCCGGTGCGTTCCGGATCATTCGGGACAGGACAACTGGGATGTGGCGTGCCTTCAACCCCGCGCTTTTTGGCGACATCGAACGGAAGGCCCAGTCCAAGCCGGCCCCGCCCTTGATACCGCCGCGCATGATCAAGGACATGGCGTGGACCCAGAAGAACGCCGGCTATCTCAACAAGGCCGAGCTGACCAACGGCTGGACCATCTACTGCTTCTCGTCTGAGGGTGAACCGCCGCAGGGCTTCCAGGCCGACCTTGTCCACATCGATGAGGACATCAACAACGAGAGGTGGGTCGGTGAGATGCAGGCCCGCCTATCGGATCGCAAGGGGCGCTTCGTCTGGTCGGCCATGCCGTGGTCAAAGAATGACGCTCTCCTGGGCCTGTGCGAGCGGGCCGACAAGGCGGAAGAAGAGGGCGTCGAAAACCCAATCATCAGGAAGTTCGTCCTTCGCTTCCTAGACAACGACCACATCGATCAGGAGGAGAAGAAGAAGAACCTGGAGCGGTGGGCGGCGCTCGGCCAGGACGAACTGAAGATGCGTGCGGAGGGCGAGTTCACCACCGGCTCCACGCTCATGTACCCGACGTTCAATGCGTCGGTCCACATGATGGGGCGGTCGGAATTGCCCGATGGCCAGATACCGCCTGAGTGGACGCGGTATGTGGCGATTGACCCTGGGCATGCCGTCATGGCCACGCTGTTCGCCGCCGTCCCGCCGGACGAGAAGTTCCTCCTCTTCTATGACGAGCTGTACATCCGCAACTGCAATGCCCTCATCTGGGGCGAGCAGTTCTGTGCCAAGGCCCAGCACCAGTACATCTACGCGGCGATCATGGACATGCATGGCGGCGCCCTGCGTGACCTTGGGTCAGGCCGGCTGCCGCATGAGCTGTACTCCGAGGAGCTGAAGAAGCGGAACTTCAAATTCGCCCTGACTGGCCATCAGTTCCTTCCGGGGTCCGACGACATCCCGGCCCGCACGGCCATGGTGCGGCAGATGATGCACATCCGCGGCGACGGGACCACCAAGTTCAAAATCTTGGAAGGCGGCTGCCCAAACCTCGTCCGAGAGCTGAAGCGCTACCGCAAGAAGACGACCACCGTCAACGGGCAGGTGTACGTGACCGACGAGCCGCAGACGCGGGGCGAGGTCCACGCCTGCCAGACAGCCGAATACCTCTGTGCCTATGAGCCCCGCTACCACCGCCCGCCGTCTCAGGTCGGGCCCGAGCCATGGTGGGTGAAGTGGCGCGCCGCCCGGCTGGCCCGAGAGCGAAAGTCCGAAGATCCGTGTGTGTTCCTAGCCCCCAATGGGAGTATCAGTCGATGAATTACGAAATGCCCAAGGCCGAGGTTGGTGAGATTGTCCTGTTTATGACGCATGAAGGTGCCCCTTCGGTGCCGGCCATCGTCTGCAAGGCCGCCTCGCGGACGCTCACGCTGTACGCCATGTCCGGTGAGGCCGGGGTGTCAATCAGGCCCTCGGTCCACCATGTCACGGACGAGGGGGTCAACGAGTTCCCGGAGTGGAAGAAATACGGGTTTTGGGAGCATAAACCCAAGGACCCCAAGATTGCCCTGCTTTCCGAGCGTGTTTCCCTGCTGGAGAAGAAGCTTGAGGCCCTGGACCCCAAAAGTCGCAAATAGGGGCATTAGTCAGTAGGAGACGCTATGCCCGACGAAAACCCGCTGCGCCCAATAGCCAAGCGCTGGCTGGAGTGCATCAAGCAAGCCGAATCCCACAAGAAGGTCTTCACCGAGGACGCCAAGGAGGCCATGGGCTTCTACTCGTCGGACCCCAATGCCATGTGGGCCAACGAGCATTCCCGGGGCGAGCGGGGCTACAACAAGGGCATTTCTCCGCCCCCGTTCCGGATGGTGGTCAACCGTGTCTTTGAGGCGGTGACGCTCTTTGGATCGGTCATCCACCATCGCAATCCCCAGCGGACGGTCACGCCCAAGGACTATCCGCTGATCGGCCCGGCGCTGTTGGGGATTCAGCCCCAGCCGCCGGTGCCGCAGATGGGGCCTGATGGCCAGCCTGTCATGGGACCTGACGGGCAAATGGTGATGATGCCTGACCCGATGATGATGGCCTACCAGCAGGCCGTCCAGCAGCAGGGCTTCATGTACGAGCGGCGGAAGCTGATCGCCAAGCTCTTGGAAGACTACCTGAACTACACCCCCAACGAACTGGACCTGAAGCGGCACACCCGCAAGGTGGTGGACGAGGCGTTCATCAAGGGGGCTGGGGTGTGGTGGCATGAACTGTACCAGCCGCCCGGATCGTCCGTGAAGTTGGCCGGGTCGTTCTACGACAGCATCGACAACTTGGTGTGGGACCCGGACGCCGATGAGTTTGACGACATCCGCTGGGCCGCCCGCAAGCGAGTGCAGCCCATTGACGAGGTGGCGGCCAAGTTCGGACTGGATCGCTCGGAGCTGAAGGGGCACATTGAGTCCTACTCCACCCGGGCCGAGCAGGGCAGCCGGGGCTACGAACACAAGAAGAAGACCGGCAAGACCAACGATCTGATCTGCTACTGGGAGGTCTACTCCAAGACGGGGTTTGGCGACCGGCTCAAGGACGCCGACAAGGACCTGCGCGGCAAGTTCGACGCCTTGGGCCCGAACTGCTACATCGTCGTCGCGGAAGGCATCGACTTCCCGCTGAATGCTCCGCCGGCCATGCTCCAAGAGGAGGTGGACGAGTCCGGCGTTCCGCAGTCGCTGTTCATGTCCTGCCAGTGGCCGATCCCGTTCTGGGCCGAGCCGAACGGTTGGCCTTTCACGCTGTTGGATTGGCACCGCCAGCCCGGGTACTCCTGGCCGATCAGTCTGATCAAGCCTGGGATCGGGGAGCTGCGGTTCATCAACTGGGCGATGTCGTTCTTGGCGACCCGCATTGCGACTTCCTCACAGACGCTCATCGGCGTGGCGAAGGCTGCGGACCCGGACATCAAGTCGAAGATTCTGGAGAAGAGCGAAGGCGGCTTCAACATCGTTGAGATATCGGAGGCCGTGGGCCGCTCGGTGAACGATGTCATCTCGGTGTTCCAGATGCCGGGCGTGACGCAGGACATGTACAACATCATCCAGGCGGTCACGGAGATGTTCGACCGCCGGGTGGGGTTGACCGAGCTGATCTATGGCATGACCAGAAGTTCCTTCAGGAGTGCGGCAGAGGCCGCCGTGAAGAGCGAGCAGATTTCCGTCCGGCCCGACGATTACGCAAATACGCTGGAAGACCGTTTGTCGGAGGTCGCCCGCAAGGAGGCCCTGATGGCGCGGTGGCTGATTGCCCCGCAAGACGTTGAGCCGCTCCTTGGCCCGCTGGCTGCCCAAGCGTGGGGCATGCATGTCCAGAACGAGGCGCCAGACAACATCGTTCGGGAGTATTCGTACCGGGTGGAGGCGGGCTCGGCGCGCAAGCCCAACATCGCCACCAAGACTGAGAACCTGAACAATCTGATGCAGATTCTTGCCCCGGTGTCGCAGGGCATGCTGCAGGCCGGCAAGCCCGAAATCTTCAACGCTCTCCTGTCCACATGGGGCCGGGTCAACCAGATGGACGTTTCAGAGTTCCTGGTCCCTCCTCCGCCTCCACCCCCTCCTCCTGGTCCTCCGCCGGGGCCAGAAGGGCCGCCCGCACCCCAAGAAGCACCTCCGGCCCAATAGTCCTGTATGAGCATTCCTGAATCGATCCTGTCGCTCGGCCATGACGCCGTCGCCACCTACAAGGCCGCCCTGCCCTACGGCGAGCGGTGGGCGGAAATGTGTGCGACCCGATGCCCGCCTGGGACCAAGGGTTCCGAGCGGGCGTTCTTGGAGGGCCGGCAGAACAACGAGCAGTTCGACACGCTCCCCAAGCGGCAGGCCCAGTACATGATCCGAGAGGCCAAGCAGGCCGGGATCAACCCATCGGGCAAGTACTACTGCGCCGGGATCGCTGACGGGCGGGGATGGCGTGATCCGGCCGCCTGGGTCAGCAGCAACGACGATGTGCTGAAGGTCGCCAAGGCCCGCCGCATGGCCGTCTCTGGGAGCGTGAACTACGACCCCGGCCCGGCACCCCCGCAACGCAAACTGTTGGCCGAATCCATCGTCCGCGATGAGGTTCGCAAAGAAAAGCGGAAGAACCCCACAGCCAACGCCAAGGAGCTGCGGGCCAAAGTCATTGAGAAACACGCCTACCGGGCAAAGGGGAGAGGGGTATGAACGAGATTGCGAGGCACTTTTCGCCTGGGGCCGTGGTTACCGCCAACAGTTCGGCGGCCACCACCTCCGGGATGTTCCCGTTTGGCCGGTTTGGCGGGGCGTGCGTGATGATCGCCAACACCAACGGCGCCACGCAGATCAACTGGTTCGGAACCGTGGACCCCAGGGTCACGCCACAGCGCGTCTATGCGGACGGCTCGGCGGTGACCACCGCACTGACGGTCGGCATTCACCCCGTGCCGGACGCCCTGTTTTCCGTGAGCCATGTGGTGCCCGTTGTGGTCGGTGCGACCACCTGCGCCATGACCGTCATGGCCAAGGGCTAGGCCCATGGCGTTATCTCCCCGGCTCCTGCGGCCAAAGGCGAGCGGTGGCTACGTCGCCTCTGACGCCGACGCGAGAGCCTACATCACGGCCGTGTCTGCCGCTGACGGCTCTAGTCTTGAGACTGCCGTGCAGCGGGCCATCAACGACTTTGTCGGCGGCTGCAAGGCAGATGGCATCTGGTCGTCCATCAAGGCGTCTTGCATCCTCATGGGTGCAAAAACGCTGGCCGGTGCGCTGACGCCGCTGGTCGGGCCAGCGCCAACGAATAACGGGCCATTCGTCAGCGGTGATTACAACAGAACCACTGGACTCATCGGCAACGGCTCTACCAAAAGCATCGACACGCTCCGCGACAACAACGCCGACCCGCAAAACTCGTTTCATCTGTCCGTGTACGCCACTGCGTTTCTGCCCGGCGCGAGCGTTATAGGGTCGGACTACCTCATTGGGGATGTGTACGGCACTGGCGTAAGCGGCATAGCGCAGAGTTCCACGCAAGTACTTGCATATGCCAGAGGCATTCAGGGCGTAGCCAACATCACGGCGTCCCCCACTGTAGGGTTCTGGGGAGTGAATCGCGCGTCTGCAACCCAAATAACGTCGCGGTCTGGCGGAACCACTACGACTACCTCATCGACATCGCAGGCAATCACGCAGCGGCGCATTCGGGTCTTAGCGAGCAACGCTGGAGCGGGGGGAACACCCGGCGAATTTGGCACTCAGCGCATTGCGTTTTATTCGATTGGGGAGTCGCTCACGCTGGCCTTGCTGGACGCCCGCGTGGCGGCTCTTTACAACGCCATCGGAGCCGCATTGTGATGACGCTCGCAGACCTGCCACTGCCCATCGCATACGCCGACGCTCGGCAACTGGCATTAGTATTTGCGCCAGATCTTGCAGGGCGGCTTGCAACGCTGCACGCCGCGTACGGGTCGCAAAAATGCGTCCCGGTGCCACGCACGCTGACCGATGGGCGGCTGATGCTGTGTGCCGACGTTCTCACCGAGATTGAGCCAGGCGGGTTGCTGCACGCCATGTGGGAAGCCGCTAAAAAGGAACTGCTTGGCCGCGCGGTGGAGGTGATCCCTTGGGACGAGGCGGTGGCGATGCTGCCGGCGGAACCGACGATTGGTGAGTGAGGCCGCATGTCATACCTGACCTATTTTGACTTAATTGAGTCACTCATCGTCTCGTCCTACGGCGGCCCGCAGGACGCGGAGCAGCGTGACATTCGCACGGCGGTCCAGAAGGCGTATGGCGAGGTAACGACCATTCGGGACTGGTCCTACTACCATGTCCACGGCCGGGTGGTCACCAACGCCACCTACTCCACTGGCACGGTGGAGGTGTCGTCCGGCACCGTCACGCTGACTGGCGGGTCGTTTGCCACGGCCGGCGTGACGGCGGCCAACGCCAAGCACTGGACGCTGCGGTGTGGCGACCGCTCCTATCCGCTCGGGGCTTATTCGTCCGCGACATCAGTATCTCTGGGCTCGCAGTTCTCGGGTCTAAACGTGGCTGCCGGGACTCCGTGCACGTTGTTCCGCACGCTGTATCCGCTGCCGCCCGACTTTCGCAACATGGACGAGCCGAGCGACGAGTTCAATTGGTGGTCGGGGGTCTACGTCACGCCCGACGAGGCGATGAAGATCGAACGGGTGTCGAACTCGTCCGGCAGCCCATACCACTGGACGGTGGTGAAGGACCCGCATTCTTCCGGCTGGGCGATCCAGTTGATTGGCTACCCGACCGAAGTGGAGACAGTGGACTTCACCTACCGCC
>Ga0315904_10013292_pt1 | contig 10315 bp, 10 predicted proteins | sample LakEriMetagenome_6_FD_203529 | JGI IMG/M metagenome (GOLD analysis project Ga0315904, IMG submission 203529) | Freshwater fungal communities from buoy surface, Lake Erie, Ohio, United States - Buoy 12 MA120 | ecosystem: Environmental > Aquatic > Freshwater > Lake | place: USA: Lake Erie, Ohio...
TAAGTTCCAGTAATAACTGTGATTGGGAGGAAACAAATAAACATTCCCCCACCAGTCCTGCTCATTTAATCCGTCATCTTGAACGGTGTAATAAGATTTTGCCTGGACATATTGATTGGCAATATCAGAGCTAGCTGGATCCAGATCAATGCCCCCCATAATGGAATGAGCAGCGTTGACTAGGTCAGCATTACTAATCCACTCATATTCTTCAACTTTTTTATTACCAAGATATGCAGGCATTAAACGTCTACCGCTTTATTGTAATCAATTTCAAGATAACGCATTCCCTCTTTATCGTTAATTAAATAACCAGCTTTTTCCGAAGGATCAATCTTTTGCGCTGCCTTTAGAATTCGCCTAAAGCTCTCAGCTAGATCTCCCTGGTCATCACGTTCACATGATTCGATGGCATGGTTAAGCTCTTTTAAGGTCATGAAGAACACGGACCTTTCTTTGTTTTCCGGTTGGAAGCACAGAATACCAGGCCCTTCTGCCGCCCAGAAACGTATGTACTGTTCTCCCATATCCCCAAGGATCACACGCAACGTGGCATCCAGGGCTTTGGTGCTCCCGTCACTAAAATTGTTGTTTAGTGCAGAAGCAATTAATTTTTCACGCCTTTTCATTTAACAGTCCTTGCTTTTGTAGGTTTTCAAGCATTTTAGTTTGCGGGACGTAGATAACGACAAGCTTACCAAGTACGCCGCGTTTTTTTATCAGCTTTTCTTCTTCATCTTTCAACTTGGTAAACTCTCCAGAACGAATAAGGTACTCAGCTACACAACGCAAGCGTCGCTTTAAATTCAAATCCGCTTGTGGAAATTTACCACAGATTGCATCCGGTTGCATATCTTTAAAGGCCAACCGCAAGCGATTTGCCAAAGTCATAGATGCATACCGATCTTCTTCTTCGGTTGTTTTTAAAAGAGTTAAATAACGTCTCAAGCACCCATCATCAAAAGAACCCTGTGGTGGAAGAAAGCCAAAAATCTGTAAACACAAAGATTCGGGAAGAATTTTGCTGTGGTTTTCAATAGTGATCTCGTCAATATTGATATTTTTAAAACGATATGACATTATCGATCTCCATCAAAACCAGTATATTTTTTTACACTTTCTAAATCATCTTCTTTTTTGTAAAGTTGTGTTTTCCAGAAAACCGTGTTATCCGTTGGTTCATTCTTGGTAAATGACATGATGAGCTGATTCCACGGAATCCGGATCACGGGTTTTTTCTTGTCCATTTTTGCAATATTGACATAGTGAATCCCTTGTACCCAGCCTTTTTCAGGATTTTTTTTACCGCTTAGGATCCAATTGCGAATGGTTTGGTCAGATATTGCCAATCTTTTGGCGCATTCCTCAATTGAAATGTATTCATCAGCAAAAATATCTGGGCTTAAATTGTCCGTCTCCCCTGTTGCGTAGCGTGCGCTCCAAAGGGCAAACAGTACGTTGCGTATGGACCGCAATTCAAAACTAATATCCTCAAGACCTTTGCGTAAACCGTACTGCATACTCGTAATTGTTCTTTTTAAATGCTAACGTAATGACAAAGCGTAATGCAACATGGAATCGCCAGCTCCTTCCTTCCAGCCTTCCCCTCAAGCACCCATGGCTCCTGCAGAAAATAATTCGCAGTGGGATCCAGAACAATTAGAACGTTTGCGGCAACAAGCTCAACAATTAAAACAAGCAAGAGAAGTTTTGTTTTCTCAGCAAGTGCCGCAGGTTGCGCCACCGCAAGTTGTATATCTCCGCCGTAATTTAACAGTAGCAGAAATTTTGTTGATCCTTTTGCTATCTTGTGGCATTGTAACTGGTGTTCAGTGGACGTGGGGATTTGTTTCAAATATTCTTCCACGGATTGAGATTAAAGCCCGTTAAATAAGCAGACGTATAATTGAAGAAAGAATTGCGCAATAGAATAGGTGGCAAACCGTAGGATCACGGAATTTCCAGCCATTAATGGGGCCGATATCGTTGATCAGGACCTGCTTACTTTGGTCCACGTCTTCGAGGTCGACCCTACTCTGCGCAACAAAAAAATAACTTTTACCGAATTTAGGGAGTATTTAAACATCTATTACGCTCCTATTAGTGGAGCAACTTTTAGCGGAAACGTTACCATATCCGGAGATTTAACGGTCACTGGTTCCAGTGTCTTTAATACTGTTACAGCGTCTGGACTGAGCACATTTAGCGGCATCGTTGTTCAAAACAATGCTGTTGTCAGTGGTACTGTTAGTGGTTTAACGCTTACGGGCACCAACGTACAAAGCACCAATGTCAATGCCGTAACTGCAACAGTTACCACTGCTACTGGGGCAACGGCAAATTTTATTTCCGGTAATTTCAGCACACAAGTATCTAGCGCAACAATCACAGGTGGTCAAGTTAGATCACCTTCTGGTGTATTCACTGATTTAAGCGGCATCACAATCACTGGAACAACAGTAGCCGCAACAACAGGTGCTTTCCAAACACTTAGTACTCCTGTTCTTGACGTTAGCGGAAATCTTTCTGTTGCCAGTGGATTAACTGTAACCGGACTTGCACAATTTGCAAACAGTGTTGAAGTAACAGGAACATTATCTGGAACGCTTATTACAGGAACAACAGCTGCTCTTACAACCGCATCAGGTGTTTCTGGTGTCTTTACGACACAGCTTTCTGGAGCCACGATTACCGGTGATACGTTACTAGCGTCAAATACAACAGGAGTTTCAGGCACATTCACAACGCGAGTTTCTGGAGCAACAGTCACTGGTAATACAGGAGCATTTGGGAACGTAACTGGTATTTCTGGTGTATTCACCCAGGTTTTGTCAGGTGCTTTAATCACAGGTGACACCAGTCAATTCACAACAGTAACGGGTGTTTCAGGGACTTTTACCACTCTTTCGGGAGCAACCGTTACAGGTGACGCTGTTTCCGCAACTTTTGTTTCGGGTATATCTGGTGTCTTTACCAGTCGTGTATCAGGCGCAACAATTACAGGTGCATCTGGTTTATTTACTGTTGTTAACGCAATCTCAGGGAATTTCACAAACAGAATTTCTGGAGCCCTTTTAACAGGTGATACTGGCACTTTTGCATCTATCACCGGATCAACTGGCACATTTACTACAAGTGTTTCTGGTTTACTTGTTACAGGTGACACAGGTTCTTTTACAAATCTAAACGGAATAGCTGGGACTTTTACAACCAGTATCTCGGGAGCAACAGTAACCGGCAATACAGTTAGGGGAACTTCTGGCGTTTTTGTTAATTTAAGTGGAACCACAATTACCGGTACAACCGTTAATGCGTCTACCGGTGTATTCACTACTCTTGCCGCAACAAACCTTGCTTTTATCAATACTATTGTTTCGGGTAATTTTAGCGTTCTTGGCTCCAGTACATTTACTTCTGGTGTTCAAGTAACCGGTACGCTTAGCGGAACAACTATTACCGGAACAACATTCCAAGGAACAACAGGTACGTTTAATTCTTTAACAGGAACAACTGTTACCGGAATTACCGCATCCTTTACAACAGGCTCTTTCACAGATATAACAGGGAGTACGATACATATAACAACTCCTTCTGGAGCAACACCTGCTATTGTTTGCTCAGGTGTAGTGTCTGGTGGAACAAGTGGTTTTATTATCCAGGGACCATTGATTATCCTGCCTTAATTTTTCAGTTAAAATAAACAAAAAGAGACAAAAAAATGAGCTACGGAACAATTAAGGTAGACACCATTACTTTTACAGATAATGGCATTGATAAAAGTGTTTCTATTTCTGGCTTAGTACAGAATCCTACCTTCAGTGGGAATGTTACTGTCACAGGTACTATTTCAGGAAGTGTCGTAAATGGTGCGACTACAACTGGAGTCCAAACATTTACAGCTGCTCAAAGGGGTAGTGTTGTTACCGTAGCTTATGCAACGGGAATCAGTTTAAATTTTGCATCCGGTAATAATTTTCAAATCACGCTGACAGGCAATACTACTTTACAAAATCCAACTAATATTGCTTCGGGCCAAGCCGGTGTTGTGACGATTATCCAGGGGACATCTGGTAATACAATGGCGTTTAGTACTGGTTGGCACTATCCAGGGGGTTCTGGAAGTACTCCAAGTTTGACGGCAACTAGCGGAGCCGTTGATTTACTTGTGTACTATACAAAAGATACTTCCAGCGTCTCTTATCGCCTGGTCCAAAACGTAAAAGCTTGATTTAAGATGTCTGTTTTAAATAATTCTTCTGTATTGTTGCTTGCCGATGCGGCAGCACCCACGGGCTACAACATTGAGCGGTCGCTGCGTTTCAATAGTAGTGACAGTGCCAAGTGTGCCAGGACGTATTCATCTGGCAGCAGCACTACCACGCAAACATTGTCGCTTTGGGTAAAAAGAGCCAAGCTTGGGGCGACAGGATGCTTTTGGAGCGGTTATGACGGCAGCGCAGCTTACGGCGCCTATTTTCAATTTGACTCTACTAACACTCTTACTGTAATTCTTGGCGGAGCATCTTCATATCAGCTAACAACAACACAAGTTTTTAGAGATCCTTCATCTTGGTATCACATTGTATTGACAATTGATACCAATAATGGGACCAGTGGTGATCGTATTCGGTTGTATGTTAATGGATCTCGTGTCACAACATTCTCAACAGCTAGCTATCCGACCTCGGGATACGCCTGCCAGTTTGCGATGGGCAATGCCAATAACACGATTGGCACAACTTGGGGGTCTTCTGCTTATAGCTTTTTCGACGGCTACCTCGCCGACATCCACTTCATCGACGGCCAAGCCCTAACCCCCAGCAGCTTCACAGAAGTCAGTGCCACTACTGGGCAACTGATTCCTAAGGCTTACACCGGCAGTTTCGGTACAAATGGATTCTGGCTGAAGTTCAGCGATAACTCAGCCGCCACTGCTGCTGCACTTGGTAATGATTACAGCGGCAACAATAACGACTGGACACCGAATAACCTGAGCATTGTCACGGGCGGTCCCACCTCGGTGGCCGCTGCGTCTGGTGCGTTGCCGGTCTACAACACCACCGACACTTATGGCACGGTCAAAGGTACTGGCACGAGAACGGACAGCAACAGCAGCTCGATTGTGCTGGCGATCCCGATGGACGGTGCCAACAACGGCACCACGTTTACGGATGAGAGTGCGACGATCAAAGGTAGTGGTAGCGCCAAGTCGATCACCGTCAACGGAAACGCTAAAACGGTTACTTCCGTCAGCAAGTTCTATGGAAGCAGTGGTGCATACGACGGAACGGGCGATTACTTGTCCTTAGCTAGCAGTGCCGATTTTCAACTGTGGAACAGCACAGCGTGGACAGTCGAATGTTTTATTTACATCAACTCGCTCGCATCAACCTTCTATTTCTTTGGTGTTGGCAATAGGGCGTCGACAACTACGCGATGTATGCTTTCAGTCAATACCAGTGGAAACATTGTAATCGACTGGGATGGCACAAGTGCAGACACTACAGTTACATTTACAACTGGATTAGCCACCGGCAGATGGTATCACATCGCAGCCGCCTCAAACGGAACGGCGTTAAAAATCTATGTGGATGGTATTGCAGCATCTCAAACAGCAACATTGGGCACATCAACACAAGCAAATGCTCCTGTTTCTATCGCTGTTCCCGGTCTTGCGGCCAATCCGGCTACCTATAACGGTCTCAACGGCTATCTTCAGGACTTTCGCATCTACAAAGGCGTCGCCAAATACACCAGCAACTTCAACCCGCCCAGCTCCACACAAAACGCCAGCATTGCTGCAGGCAACGACAGCCTCGTAGACACCCCGACTAGTTACGGCACCGATGATGGCTTAGGGGGAAGTGTTCGGGGGAATTATGCGACGTGGAATCCGCTGATTTCATCCACGAACCTAACCAACGGAAACCTATCAGTTGTTCAGCCAAGTACCACAGCAGCATCAAGATATTCCACGCTGGGAATGTCTACTGGGAAGTGGTACTGGGAGATTTCTGTTGTTAAGTACGGTAATACGGTTTTTGGCATTAGGACACCAGGGAGAGGAACTCTAGAGACGCCGTTTGATTCCAGTGGTTATGGCATGGGCTGGCGCTCTTCTGGAGGATTCTTTATTGGAGGCAGCAACGTCGCTGGATCAATGTCCCTTGCGGCGGGGGATGTACTTGGCCTTGCTTTTGATGCTGATGCAGGAACACTGCGCTTCTACAAAAACGGCACACTTAACAACACCCTTACAGCAAGCTCTACTTACATTGGCCAAACTTGGTTTGCCGGATCGCAAGATAGTGGTGGCGGGAATAGTGACCATGATGTGAACTTTGGGCAACGTGCTTGGGCGTATACAGCACCCACTAATTATCAGCCCCTGGTAGATACACTTTTGCCCGCCCCAGTAGTCGCCAAGCCTAATGAGGTGATGGATGTGAAGTTAATCACTGCCAACAACAGTACACAAGTAATAACAGGATTAGCGTTTAGCCCAGACCTGGTGTGGACCAAATCACGGTCTAACGCATACTCGCACTACCTATATGACACTGTTCGTGGAGTACAAAAACCGCTACTTAGTAACGCAACAAACGCAGAAACGACGATTGCCACATCACTGACTTCGTTTAACTCTGATGGATTTACTCTTGGGGCTGATGATGGCGCCAATTATGGCAGCGGGGCTGGAGTCGCCTGGACCTGGGACGCCGGGACAACTACATCGTCCAACGGATCAGGCAGCATCACTTCTCAGGTGAGGGCGAATGCTAGTGCGGGGTTCTCTGTACTCACATGGACCGGCCAAACCGCTGCTGGCACTATCGGTCACGGGCTTGGCGTTGCGCCTTCCCTGATTATCACTAAATTGAGAAGTGCTGCACAAAGCTGGGGTGTTTACCACAAGGATACTGGTATCAATAATTATCTGCTGCTTGATTCGACAGGAGCATCTACCGCATACAGTGGAATTTGGGGAAGCGCAGCGCCGACTTCAACGGTGTTTGGCGTACCTGGAAATGTCGGACTTAATAATCTGAATGGAGGTACTTATGTTGGATACGCCTTCGCCCCAGTAGCCGGGTACTCTAGTTTCGGCCGCTACACCGGCAATGGCAGCGCAGATGGGCCGTTTGTTTATACCGGGTTTAGGCCGAGGTGGATCATGGTTAAGCGTAGTGACGCTGCCAATGATTGGTGGTTGTATGACACTGCAAGAGGTACTTATAACGAAGTTCAGATGGCACTTGCTCCCAACCTTTCTAATGCAGAGCTAAATCCGATCACAAATAACTTTATTGATGTTCTGTCGAATGGATTCAAGCTCAGGGGACCGGGATTGGCTACCAATGGTTCCGGTGGCACCTACATATACATCGCCTTCGCGGAATCTCCCCTGAATTACTCACGCGCCAGGTGAGTAGTGAACACGACTACAGAGTCGGCATCTCATATTCCTGGGTAACATTGCAATAATGTTTCCAAATAACTTCTGAGCTGTTTCCAGCCCAAGCGGCAACCTGGGCCACGGGAATTTGTGCTTCAATCCAACGAGAAATTGCTGTATGTCGTAAATCATACGGACGATATCTATGCTCAGCCAATCCTGCTGCATGAAGTTCTTTCATGCGATCATAAAAATAACTTTGATACGCATACCTGTTATACGGAAAGATATAAACGTCTTTCTGTGGTAATAAATCGAGAATTTCTTGACACCTTTTATTAAGTGGTACCCAGCGTTTTTTATTGGTTTTAGTTGAATTTTTATGACCATGTGTCAGTGTATAGTTGGAGTGAACTAAAATCTTGTTTTCTTTTATATCATCCCACTTGAGAGCCCTTACCTCTCCGGTTCTCATGGCTGTTTGAAGCATGAACTCAGAATAAGCAGCCCAATTACAAGAAGGCTTCCTGGCCCTACCTTCTAAAGCAACTAAAACAACAGGGACTTCATGCCTGGGGATTACAATAATTTCTTCGTCTTCTTGAGGTGGTTTTGGCATACGAAAAGATGTAATTGGGTTTTTATCCAGTAATGCAATATCTTCATTGGAACACCAGCGGTAAAGACTTTTTATATACATTGCTACACGCCTACTTGTTTTAATAGGTGTTTGCTGTAAAACCCAAGTCAGAATTTGTCGGCCTTGATTTAAGTCTGTGATAGGACAGTTGTTTATCCATTTTTCAACGACAGCGTAATCAGAGGTTAAGCTGGTTGGACAAAGAGTGATCGACCGCTCCTGCTTGAACTGGAGCCATGCTTCTGGCAGGGTTGTCATGAATTAGAATGAAAGCAAGACTTTAGCATGGAGCACTCCACAAGGCAAGAAAACTACGTTAAAATAAAGAAAACGACCATATAGATATGTTCATCCTGGACGGTAAGCCGCTGTCACCTGATCGGCCGTTTAGTCATGATGGTGTTAATTATCCGGCCAATTGGCTGCGATTAAGCACCCTGGAGCAAAAAGAAGCAATTGGCATTAGTGAGGTGCCAGACCCCCCAACTTGGGATCAGCGTTTTTATTGGGGATACGATCAAGACGGAAAGTTGATTCCCAAAGATCACGGAGAGCTGTGTACACAATGGATAGCTCAAACGCGACAAACAGCTAATACTTTATTGTCTCCAAGTGATTGGCAGATCGTACGTGAAATTGATAACGGCACTTTAATAGATCCAGTATTAAAAACATGGCGTGAAGCTATCCGTCATGCGGCTAATGAAAAAGTTTTGTATATAGGCACTACGAACGATACTCCCGATTTAGCTGCTTACATCACAGGCCCAAGTTACCCTGTTTGGCCATCCTTAGATCCGACGCCCGTTGATGACACTATTGTAATTCCCGACGATTTGATTGGCTCTGGTGAGGCAGTTTAATGGACACCGTGAAATGGGGAATCAGTAATTTAGATCGTAAACTACCAGATAGCGCCGCTTATCCAGGGGGAGAAGTTACTGCTCTTCATTGGGTAGCCTATAACACCAAAGGAAAACATACCGTACGAAGAACCGGTATTGTAAATCTTGCGCCAGCAAAAAACGATCAATGGGTTCCTTACCTCAACATTGAAAAAGAAACAGCAATAGGTTGGTGCCGCGATGCACTAGGGGCAGATCAAGTTAAAAAAATTGAACAAGATATTTTAGATGAAATGAAAGAATTACTAGAGCCCACGCATGCGCTTGGGCTACCCTGGAAAGTACCTGACCCACTTCCACCACTTCCCTATAGCCTTGGATATGTAACGCCAAAAGGTTTATCGAGTTGATTTAAACTAAAGAAAAACCATTAATCGATATGACAATTCAATTAGTAAATGCAGCGGAATTTTTTAATAAAGAGAAACATCAAATTGATGCCTGGAACTGGCTTCAAGCTCAAGTGACAAATGAAGTAATAGAAGAATTTGCTTTAAAATATCGCACTAAAGCAGAGGTAGAACAAAACATTACTAATACTTGGGACGGTGTTTTTGCTGCGGCAAAACAAGCAGGTGCTAAATTTCCAGGCTGTGTAGCTGCACAATGGGCACTTGAATCTGGTTGGGGCAAACATACATCAGGTAAAAATAATTATTTTGGTTTAAAGGGATCGGGATCTACGGTTGATACGCAAGAATTTATTAATGGAAAGTGGATAACGATCAAAGCAGGTTTTATTGATTTTCCTGATTTACAAACTTGTGTTTACTACCTTGTTGATCGCTGGTACAAAGACTTCGGCAAATTTAAAGGTGTTAATCGCGCTGCCAGTAGGAATGAATGCGCTCAACTTTTAGTCAAAGAAGGTTACGCCACAGATCCCGATTATGCCACAAAATTAATTCAGATTATGGACAAACAGCTCCAAACCAGCGGAGTAAAAAAAGACTCCGATCCGCACAACAATAACTTTAACCCCTGGAGCCCATTCACATACAAAGTCACACCTAACATCACGTACGGAGAACTTTGTTTAAACCAAGAAGGACGGCGTTTTACCAAACAATATCAATGTGACACAGCAAAAGAACTGTGTCTATTCCTTGAGAAAGTCCGTAAACAGTTTGGTAACAAGCCACTGATCATCACCAGTGCTTCTCGTCCGGAACCAATCAATTCTCAAGTTGGCGGAGCCAAAAATAGTGAGCACACCTACAATGCGTTATCTAAAGGAGCAATTGATTTTTATATAGAAGGAATCAATGTGTTTACAGTGCAAGACTGGTGTGATAAAAACTGGCCTTATTCGCTAGGATATGGTGCGCCAAAAGGATTTGTGCATCTTGGAATTAGAGAAGGAAAGCCAAGGGT
>Ga0315904_10013297_pt1 | contig 10313 bp, 10 predicted proteins | sample LakEriMetagenome_6_FD_203529 | JGI IMG/M metagenome (GOLD analysis project Ga0315904, IMG submission 203529) | Freshwater fungal communities from buoy surface, Lake Erie, Ohio, United States - Buoy 12 MA120 | ecosystem: Environmental > Aquatic > Freshwater > Lake | place: USA: Lake Erie, Ohio...
TCATTAAACCCAGCCAAGCCAAACCCAACCCGGAGAAACCAACATGGGATCCCTCAAAAAGCGGAGAAAGACGAAGATCAACAAGCACAAGCGGAAGAAGCGCATGCGCGCGAACCGCCACAAGAAGCGTTTGCGCTACAAGTCGTAAAAGCTAGCCTCCGTGGCATGCTAGATCTCTCCCGAGTGACTCGATCGCATCGTGTCGCCGACTCAGCGCGCACGCCTGTTTCAGGCGGCGCGTTTGGTTGTCAGAGCGGCGGGTTTCATAGGTCCGGCTTATTGAACCCAAGGCATCATTTTGGCCGTATTGGCCGGAAATGCGCGCTGATGGCCTCTTTTCTGGCGATGGCCAGTTCGGCCGTTTTCGCCGTGAGTGCCGATCTCGGCCTCGGTGAGCTGCCAGCGAAGGGCACGGACCTTTCGCTGCGAAAGGACGGGATTTTGCACGCCGGGGCGCTCGCTCATTACACCACCGCGCTTCAGTTGGAGGCTGCGGGCCGCCCCAAGGCCGCTTTGGAGCACTACCTCGCCATCGTGCGGGGCTTTCCGGTGAATCCCGAGCTGCTGGAGCACACCTCCGCGCTGCTTTTGCAATACGAAGGACGCGAGGCGGCGATGAAACTGCTGGAGGAGGCGGTGGCGAAGTCGCCAGACTCGCCACAGGCGCTGATCCAGCTCGCACGCTTCGCCGGCACCTATCCGCCGGAGGATCCGACGAAAAAGGACCCTCGCGCCGATGGGGCGATCGGTGAGGCGCTGAAAAAATTCCCCCGTCACGCGGAGGTGTATGACGCCGCAGTGATGCATCACCTCACGGGTGGCCGGCGTGATGAGGCCGTGCGTTTGCTGGAAGGCGCTGCCGCATTGCCGGTCACGGATGCGCGTTTCTGGCTCGATCTCGCAGTCGCGGCGGAGCGTGTCTGGCCGTTGGGCCAGATCGAATTCCGTCCGCAGCATCTCGCGAAGGTGCTGCCCTTCTTTGAAGCCGCGCTGAAACACACGAGCGATGCCGACCGCGAGGCCGTGCAGCTCGAGGTGGCCCAGCATTATCTGCTCATCAATGAACTCACCCGCGCGCGTGAGCTGTGCGAAAAGCTCTCCAGCGGCCCTGGCAATCTCCAAGCGCGCAAGATACTCTTCCGCCTCTACGAGGCTGAGGGCGAGAAAGACAAAATGCTCGCCACTCTCGAGCAGATCGTGCAGCAGCAGCCGCAAGACACCGAATACCGCCGCCTCATCGCGCGCGAGTATGAGCAGCGCGAGCAGATGGAAAAAGCCGCGCCGCATCTCGAGGCTGCGATCCAGCAAGGTGGCGAGCTGGAGGATTACTTGAAGCTCGCGCTCTACCAGATGCAGGCAGGCCGGTCCGAGCCGGTGATCCACCTTTGCGAGCGTGCCCTGCGCCTGTTTCCAGAGCAGCCGCGCGTGCATTACTTCCTCGCTTTTGCCTACATGCGCACGCGTCAGCCTGCGAAGGCCGTGGAGCGCTTCGAGGAGGTCGAAAAGCTCTCCGCCAACGTGAACGAGCAGCTCCTTAATGCCTCGTTTTATGAGCAATACGGCGCGGTGCTCGAGCAGGTGGGCCGCCTCGATGATGCGGCGCTGAAATGGGAGAAGGCCATCGCGCTTTCCTCGCCCGAAGATCCCAAGGCCGCGGCGAACATCATGAACTCCCTCGCCTACATGTGGGTGGAGCAGGGCAAAAATCTCGCCAAGGCCGAGGAACTGCTCACGAAGGCGAACGAGCTCTCACCCGACACGCCAGCCTACATCGACAGCCTCGGCTGGATGTATTTCAAAAAGGGCGAATACGCCCGCGCGCTCAAAGAGCTGCAGCGTGCCGAATCGCTCATGGAACCCATCGCGCCCGAGGATGCGGAGATCCTCGAGCACATCGCGCACGCGCATCGCCAGCTCGGCCAGCACAAGCAGGCGATGGACTACCTCGAGCGCGCCGCCGCGCTGAAATCCCCCGTGCAGCGCATGCGTGATCGCATCGAGCAGACGCTGCGTCAGTGGAAGGGCGCGGGCGATACAAAGACGAAGTAGCCGGCGCCTCACGCCCGCTCCAGCCGTTCATCGCTGTCGATGAAGGCCCAGCACAGCGCGGAGATGATATACGTGGCCGCCGCGACATACAGCGGGGCATTCCAATCACCCTGGGCTGCATCACGGACCCACACCACCGCCAGCGTGGCCAGCGCGCCGCCCATGTTTCCCAGCATGTTCATGCTGCCGCTCACGGAGCCCGCCAGCTTCCCGCCGATGTCCGAGCACGCGCCCCACGCGCCGGGCATCGAGAGATCATTGAAGAAGCCGGACACGCCCAGCGCCAGCATCACCCACGTGGGATCGGATTGCCGCGTGGACAGATAGATGCACAAGCCCGCGCCCAGCATGCCAAACACGCCGACCACTCGCCGCGCGCGGCTCAGCCCGCCCTGGGTGTCCCGCTTGCACAGGCGTTTTGCCATCACACCGCCCGCGAAGCAGCCGATCCCGCCGAAAAACAACGGCGCGCCGCCCAGCACGGCCGTCCAGGAGGCCTTCATGTCCATCTTCAGCACCACCTCCATGTACTTCGGCAGCCAGGTGATGTAAAAGTACCACACGTAGCTGATGCAGAAGTAATACAGCCACAGCAGCAGCACGGAGCGGCAGGACAGCAGTCGCCGCCACGGGATCGCCACGTGCTCGGCGCGGTTTTTCGAGGCCTCCTCCAGCAGCTTCAGCTCTGCCGCGTTCACCTTTGGGTGATCCTTCGGATCATCGCGGAACCACCGGCTGAAAAAGAACACCCACACCACGCCCAGCAGCGCAAACACCGGAAACGTCCAGCGCCAGCCGCCCACCGCATTTGAAACATAAAGCACCAGCAGCGGCGACAGCGCGCCGCCCCAGCGCGCGCACATCCACGTGATCCCCTGCGCCACGCCGCGCTCCTCCTGCGGCAGCCAGAGGCTGAACATCTTCGTGATGTTCGGGAAGCCGCCTGCCTCGCCCATGCCAAAGATGAAACGGCAGGCGAGGAGCGAGACGAGCCCCGTCACCGCCCCGGTCAGCGCGGTGAAGGCGCTCCAAAACAACACGATGCGGATCAGCACGCGTTTCGGCCCCCATTTATCGCCCAGCCAGCCGCCGGGGATCTCAAACAGCGCATACGCGAAGGTGAAGGCCCAGAACACCCACTTCATGTCACCGTCCGTCAGGCCCAGTTCGCGCTGGATCGCCGTGTTCATGCTGCCAAAGCACACGCGGTCGATGTAATGAATGATGCCCAGCATCACGGCGAAGACGATCACGCCAAAGCGCGTGCGGGTGGGTTGGAGGGCGGAATCCATAAACCACGATGCTGCCACGATCCGCGCCCTCCCGTCAATCCGGCTCTGCCTGCCCGGCAAACCTTGAACCTTGAACCGCGCTCCATCCTCGCCTATCCCTCGCGCCCTTATGTCCATCCCTGCTGAATTCCCCGGAGTCACCGCCGTCACCAAGGCCAACATCTATTTCGACGGCAAAGTCGTCAGCCACAGCATCCTCTTCCCGGATGGCAGCAAAAAAACGCTCGGCCTCATCTATCCCGGCAGCTTCCACTTCGGCACCGCCAAGGCGGAGCGCATGGAGATCGTCGCGGGTGACTGCGTGGTGAAGCTCGATGGCTCCGACAGCTCGGCCAGCTACACCGGTGGCCAGTTCTTTGACGTGCCGGCGAACAGCGGCTTCGACATCGCTGTCAGCGGCGGCATTTGTGAGTACATCTGCTCCTTCCTTGATTGAGGCCCTCCGCCGGTGCGGCATCGCATGAACCATCGCCCCTGTTCTCCCGCCGATGCCCTTTCGTGAGACATTGCTGAATCTCGCCATCACCTGCGTTTTGGTGCTCATCATCACGCTGGTGGCGCTGTTGGTGCGCCAGAGCCGGCCGGAGGTGCCAAAGGCCATCGCCATCGCCACCGCGCGGCCAGCTGCGGATGCCCCAGGTCAGCCCTCGCCTGCCAAAGCTGACTTCGAGGTCTTCCCGAAGGCTCAGCTTGTCGAAAGCAAAAACAACGAGGCAGACACGCTGCGCATCAAACCGTCCCCCACTGCCGAGGAGGCCGTTTTCCGCCTCTATTTCGTCGATGCGCCGGAGACCACGCTCGCCTCACCGCAGACCGTGCAGGAGCAGGCGCGCTATTTCGATGCCTCGCAGGAAAACGTGCTCAAGTCCGGTGTCGAGGCCGCCGCTTACGTCACGGAGTTGCTCAAAACGCATCCCTTCATGCTCTACACGCGCTGGGAGCCCGTGCCGGATCGCACGCGCTACTACGGCATGATCAAGGTCGCGCTGAAACCGGGTGAGTACACGCATCTCGCGGACATTTTGATGAAACGCGGCTACGGCCGTCTCCATGGCCTCACCTGCGAGCTCCCTGACGGGGTGCAGGGCATCAATGACTACGGCCGCTACCTCCTCGAACTCGGCAAAAAAGCCCGCGAAGACAAAACCGGCATCTGGGGCCGCTAATCTCCCATTTTGAACGCTCACATCTCAACTCGAAAATGTCCGACCTGAAGACCTACCTCTCTGAACGCTGCCAGATCGTCGATACCGCGCTTGATCGCGCCATTCCAGATGAGACCACGCGTCCGGCTTCGCTGCACAAGGCCATGCGTCACAGCGTTTTCGCCGGTGGGAAGCGCCTGCGGCCCATTTTGGCCCTCGCCGCCGCTGAGGCCTGCGGTGGTGACACCGCACCCGCCATGCACAGCGCCTGCGCCGTCGAGTGCCTGCACACCTACTCGCTCATCCATGACGATCTGCCCTGCATGGACGACGACGACATGCGCCGCGGCGTGCCCACCTGCCACATCGTGTATGGAGAGGCCATCGCGCTTCTCGCAGGGGATGCTCTGCAAGCGCTCGCCTTCGAACTCACCGCGCGCACGCCCGCTACCGAGCGCCACAGCACCGCCGCCATGGTCGCGGAGCTCGCGCGCACTGCGGGCAGCCTCCACCTCGTCGGCGGACAGGTCGCCGACCTCGAGGGCGAGACCAAAAAGCTCCCGCTGGAGGAGCTGCGCTTCATTCACGAAAACAAAACCGCCGCGCTGCTCACCACCAGCGTCAAACTCGGTGCCATGAGCGCCAATGCCACGCCGGAGCAGATGCAGGCGCTGCATGACTTCGGCATGGCCACCGGTCTCGCCTTCCAGATCATCGACGACATCCTCGACGTCACGCAAACGAGCGAAAAACTCGGCAAAAGCGCCGGCAAAGACCTCGCGAGCGAAAAGAGCACCTATCCCGCGCTCATGGGCCTCGATGAATCCCGCGCCGAAGCCCGCCGCCTCACGCAGGCCGCCCGCACAGCCCTCAGCATCTTCGGTCACCGCGCCGAGCGTCTCCTCGCACTCGCGGACTACCTGCTGAATCGCGACTATTGAGAAAAGTACGTTGTTCACGCTTCAGCGTGAGAGCAGCGCCTGCGTCACGCTGAAGCGTGAACAACAGGCTCAATCCAACTCACGCCGCGCCCGACTTCCCAGCGTCGCCGTCCTTCTTTTTCACCGGCTGCGGAAACTTCGGCGGCGGAATGAAGCCGCCGCCACCGGAACCTCCGGACCAACGGCCTGCGGCATGTTGATTCTTGAAGGGGCGTGGAGAGCGGTTGTTCTGTTTCTGACTGCGCATGGTCTTCGCCGCGTTATTTATCACCGGTTTCTCAATCGGTCCAGCAGCACCGCGCCCAGGATCACCAGGCCAAGCACGATCTTCTGCGTGTAGCTCTCCACGTTGCAGAGGTTCATGCCGTTTTGGATCACCGCGATCGTGAAGGCACCGATCAGCGTGCCAAACATGCGTCCTTTGCCGCCGCTGAGGCTCGTGCCGCCTACCACCACCGCCGCGATCACGTAAAGCTCATACATCGTGCCATACGCAGGCGATCCACCGCGAAGCTGCGACGCCATGATCACGCCCCCGAGGCCTGCGAGCAGCCCGCTGATGAGATAAGTCGTGCGCAGCACTATTTTCACCGGCAGACCTGAAATGAGCGCCGCCTCGCGATTTCCACCCACCGCGTAAATGTGCCGACCGAGCCGCAAATGCCTCATCACGCCGTTGGCGAGCAAATAGAGCCCAAACATGAGCAAAACGGCATTCGGCAGCCCCAGCACATCCGCGCCGCGGCCGAGCCATAGAAACGAATCCGGCATCACTGAGATCGTCTGGCCGTCGGAAATCGAATACGCCAGTCCACTGCCCACCAGCATCATGCTAAGCGTCACGATGAAGGGCGGAATGTCGAATGTGGTGACCATCAGGCCTGAAAAGCCGCCAAGTAGGCCGCAAACAAGGATCGCGGTCATGCAGCACAGCAGCAATGCGCCTGCACCCGCCTCTGTGCCGCCGCCGAAGTCGCGGATGAAAGTGGCTGTCAGCACCGCGCTCAGCGCGATGAGACTGCCCACACTCAAATCAATGCCACCGGCGATGATCACCATCGTCATACCCACGGCCACGATCGCGATGATGGCGATCTGGTTGGCGATGTTCAGTAGGTTCGACGCATTCAGGAAGGTGGGGAAGCGCACGCGCGCCGGTTTGACGATGCGCGCGTCCTTCAGCGCCGGAAAATCACGCGCCACGTCCTCCACCACCAGCCATCGCGCGGCCTGCGCACCGCAAATCACTGCTTTCACATCCTTGGCGGCTTCCAAAGCCTTGCGCGCATCCTGCGGCGTGCCGCTCACGCGTGCCACGAGCACCACACCGGCCTCGCGCAGCTTTTTCTCCACCGTATCCCCAAACGCGCCATCTTCCGCAGCCACGCCGCCGAGCAAAAGCACGCGATCACCGCTTTGCAGGCCCTCCATCGCCCGCGTCACGGCCTCCGTGCCACCGAGCGGCTGCTCTTGATAAGTCACCACGCTGAAAAACGTGCCCAGCAGCAGCAAGACGGCCAGCATGCCGTGTTCGGAGAGAAATTTGGCGAAGGCGGATTTCATGCTCGTCGGTCAGCGCAGTTCAGGATCGGCCTCGCCATCGCTTTTTTTGTAGAGACTCGTCGGGATGAGGATTTCCGGCTGCACCGCCTCGCCCTTCGACCAAGCTTCAAATGCACGCACGATCTCGATGCCCATGCGGTCCGGAAACTGGATCGGGTCCGCGTAAATCTTGCCCTCTTTGATCGCCACCTTGCCCTCGCGCATGCCATCAAAGCCGATGATGACGATTTGAGCCTCCTTCTTCGCCTTTTCGAGTGCCGCGCGTGCTCCGAGCGCGGAAGGATCATTGATCGCAAAGATGCCGCGCAGGTCCGGATGTGCCTGCAGCGCGTCCTCCGCCGCACGGTAGCCGATGTCGCGCGCGCCACCGCCATCCAGCTCGATCACGAGGTCGATGCGTGCCGCGCCGGGCTTCGCGTTGTGTTCATCGATCACCTCGCGGAATCCCGCGACGCGCAGAATGCACGACTGCGCCTGTTTCAGGTGCAGGATGGCCACTTTGCCGCCCTGCGGCCCCAGCGCCTCGATCATCGCGCGCGCCGCATCTTTGCCGCCGCCGTAATTGTCCGTCGCGATCTGCGTGACCACCTTCGCGGCCGGATCCGGGCAGGGGATGTCCACCGTGAAGACCGGGATGCCCGCCGCGTTTGCCTCCTGGATCACCGGCACCACGGATTTCGGATCACACGGGCTCAGCACGATCGCGTCGGCCTTTTTGACGATGAAGTCCTTCACTTGGTTGCCCTGCTTAGCCATGTCCTTGTCCGCGCTGACGATGACGGTTTCAAAACCACGCTTCCGCGCTTCCTCGGCGAGATGATCGCCGATGATCTTGAAGAACGGGTTTTCGAGCGTCAGCAGCGACACCGCGATCACACCGCGCGTCGGCGGTTTTTCAGCCTTGCAGCCACCCAGCACGAAAAGAGCAGGCAGCATCAAAAGTCGGTAAAAGGCATTCACGCCGCGGTTTTAGGCCAAACGGGCAAGTGGGCGCAAGCGTTATCCAACCAAAGCAGATGCGCAGAAGAAAGTGCGTCCCCGGGCGTTTAACTGCGCCCACCATGCGTCCTCTGCTTTCTCTTCTTCTCGTCGTTTCCACCGCCGCCTTGGCTGCGGACAAGCCCAAGCTGCCGAAAGTGCCCTCCAAGCCCATCGCGTTGAAAAAGGAGCTGCTCTTCGAGGATGACTTCTCTGCCAGCACGCCTGCGAAGCCCTGGCATCGCGTGGTGGACACCTTCACCTTTGAAAACGGCGAGCTGAAGGGCACGCAGACGCGTGAAAAGGAAACCATCGCCCCTGATGGCAAAGTAATCACGGCCCACGCCGCCGTGCATGGCCTGGAAATCCCCACGCAAGACAGCATCGTCGAATGCCGCATCAAATTCGACGGCGCGACGATGATCGACGTCGAGTTTGACGACCGGAAGTTCACCGGCTGCCACTACGGCCACATTTGTCGCGCCCAGGTGCGTCTCAATGGCGTGACCGTGATCGACGAAAAGGACGGCAACATGCGCAACGACATCTACGCGATGAAAAAAGACCCGTCGAAGAAGGAAGAGGTCGCCAAACTCCTCGTCGGCCGCCAGGCGACCTTCCCGGTGAAGCTCGAAACCGGCAAATGGTATGCCCTTGTCGTCGAAACCACCGGCGATGAGATGCGCGTGAGCATCGACGGCAAAGCCGTGGCCTTTTTGAAGTCCTCCGGCATCGCCCACGCCACCAAATCGAAGATCGAACTCGGCGTCGCCGGCAAAACCGGCAGCTTTGACGACCTCAAAGTCTGGAACGCCGCTCCGGCGAAGGCGAAGTGAGTGCGGCGGGAGCACTGGAGTGATGGAGTCGCGGAGTTTTGCTTTCAGCATCACACCAATCCATCAATCCACTACTCCACTACTCCTGTTCACAGCGACGAGAGCCCGCCGCGCTTGATCCAGTCGTTGAGCGGTTCGAAATCGTCCATGCTGAGCGTGAGGCCGCAGCCGAAGGGGGCGGCGTTGACGGTGGCGAGGCTGATGGTGCCGTTTTCGATGCGCAGCGCCGGGAAACCGGCGGCGTGGCGCGTGTAGAGATCGCCATGCGTTTGTAGCACGGCCTCCTGCACGTGCGGCGGGTGCATGCTGAGGCCGCGGAAGTAGTGGTGGCCGTTGCGCTCGACGTGGCGGATGCCGAGCAACGCCGTGACCGCGAGGTCCTGCAGCAACGCGACGGGGCCTTGATTGACGAGATCCTCACCGCTGAGGAGCGAATCCGGCCGTGTTTTGAACAGCGCGGCATTCGCGAGGCCTTTGACGATGCCTTTGCAGTTTTTGTGACTGGTGCCGCGGTAGCCGAGCTCCAGTGCGCGGGGCAGATCGGCGAGTGAGCCGTCGCTTTCATCGATGATCATGCCCGGGCCGTCTTTCCAGCCGCGCAGCGCACCTGCGGCATCGCTGAGCGCGACGCTGCGGTGCAGCGGCTGCTCAATGAGGATGAGATTTTCAAATAGCGGCCGCAGCGCGGCATCGGCGCGGAGGGTGGCGTAAAAATCGCTGAACGCGTCGAAGTCATGGAACTGCTCGTTGCCATCCAGCGTGGCGCGGAAGCCCTCGCGGCACTCGCGCGTGAGCACGGTGGCGATTTCGCGCAGGCGCGGCAGATCGACTTCCGGCTGGCCGCAGACCTTGATCTTGAAATACGTCAAACCGTAGGCGCGGATGCATTCGTCGAGCGCTTGCGGCAGGCCGTCATTCACGCGCTCGGCCTCTGGGAGCGTTTCGGAGCTCAGCGGATCAGCGAGGCCGATGGTGTGGCGTGCGTGAATGCGCTCCAGCGGCTGTTTTTCGATGACATCGGCCACCGCGACGCCGCGCAGCTCCGCGCGCACCTCGCCGAGATCGATGCCGAGCGTGTTTTGATGCAAAAGGGCATGCAGCGGCTGCTGCGCGGCTTTGCAGAGGCCATCGAGCACCGCGCGCTCGACCATGCTGACACCGAGATTCGCGAGCAACGGCGGACATTGCCGCACGGAGGCCCAGCTCGACTGCTCGGCATACACATCGCTCCACCACCGGAAAAAGCCGGTGTCGCGCTCGGCGGCGAGGCGGGCGATGCGCGTGGCGTTTTGCAGCACGGCGATCATTTCGGCGAGTTCGAGCTCCAGCGGCGTGTCCGGCTGCTTCGTGAACCACTTCGGCGGCAGGCCCTCACTGCTCAAACCGGTGACCGCGCGGCCATCGACGACGAGATCCACATTCACAAAGACATGCGGCACGGCGGTCATGCACGCGATGCCGTAGCGGAAGGGAAACCGCGTGCGCATGGGCAGCACGTGGAGGCGGAAG
>Ga0315904_10013298_pt1 | contig 10313 bp, 4 predicted proteins | sample LakEriMetagenome_6_FD_203529 | JGI IMG/M metagenome (GOLD analysis project Ga0315904, IMG submission 203529) | Freshwater fungal communities from buoy surface, Lake Erie, Ohio, United States - Buoy 12 MA120 | ecosystem: Environmental > Aquatic > Freshwater > Lake | place: USA: Lake Erie, Ohio...
TCGCCATCGAGGGTTTTACCTCGCGATTGGGAGTGAAGAGTTGGGGATTAGGGGATTAGTATATTAGGGCATTAGTGGAGTTGGAGATTAGAGATTAGAGATTAGGGATTAGGAGTTAGAGGTGGCGAGGCGGGCTCGCCATCGCGGGTTTTACCTCGCGATTGGGAGTGAAGAGTTGGTTTAGCGGTCACATTTGAAATTTGGGTTTTTGAAGGGGAATTCAATTCGTGAAAATTCGAAACAATTCGTGTAAATTAGTGTCTGCAACTCCATCGCGGAAATAGCCACGAATTAACACCAATGAAACAGCCAAATTAACACGAAGCTGCAACGCGGATAGAAAAACGTAATTCAATTCGTGAAAATTCGAAACAATTCGTGAAAATTCGTGTCTGCAACTTTAGAGATTAGGGAATTAGAATATTAGTAAATTAGGATATTAGGTGATTAGGAGGGTTTCGGTCACCATCTATACAGTTTATAGTTGACAGTTCACGATAATTAGAGATTAGGGACTAGGGGATTAGGATATTAGGGGAGTTTCGGTAGTCATCTCGGCGTTTCATTTATTGCATCGTAATTTAATTCGTGGAAATTCGTAATAATTCGTGAAAATTCGTGTCTGCAACTTTAGAGATTAGGGATTAGGGAATAGGAGTTAGGGGTGGCGAGGCGGGCTCGCCATCGCGGGTTTTACCTCGCGATTGGGAGTGAAGAGTTGGTTTAGCGGTCACCATTTATACAGTTTATAGTTTACAGTTCACAGTTAATAGTTGGTTTGACGATCGCTATCTGGACTTTCCGTTTATACAACGAAAACCAAAATTGAGCCCCATGGCTCCCCTGGTTCGGTCTTTGAGGAGAGGTAATCCTCGCAGCGTGACCAACCAGTTCACGACTGTTCGGTAAGAGAATTGATGCAGTAGTATTTTGGGATATTCACGGCTGTCTTAGAGACGTAATACTTTGTGTTTGACATCCTTCTAAGTATTGTTGCGATATAATTTATAACAGGAGGGACCGTTTCGTTTTACATTTCCTTCGTTTTTCTAATCCGATAGTTTTAGGAATTCTATAGAAATAGCTGTATTCCCTTTTTTTAGGAATGGAAATTTTCCCAGGCGTAATATTTTGTTCATAATTCGTAAATAATGAATTAGGTAAATTATAGTTTAAAGATTCAGGATATAGTTATTAATTGCACTGTTAATTTGGATATTTTTATCTTGGTTCTGGATAAAATGATCCTTAAGATGCCTATTCTATTTAGGAGTTCTATATTTCAATAGCGATAGAAAGCAAAATTCTGTTCAATAACCTCTAAGTTAGTTTCATCTTTTCCTTGGAATTGGATTGATTGTTTATTATTTCAATAATGAAACAATTATTTTACATTCATTTTATTTGGGCAGGATAATATTGTGGCGATGAAAAATCTCATTTTATTTGCACTTCTATTGTCGGCAAGTGCCACAATATTTGCTCAAAAAACAGTATCCGTTCGCATCAATTCGGCGACAGATGACTTTGAAGAATGGTTAAAACCAGTGGGTGGTCAAACCCAATCCAAAACAATTGGAAGCATGGATGTTGGAAGTTCCGATTTAGAATTTGGAACAGAATCCTCGGGCAATGATCCTCAAATGGTAGGTTTGCGTTTTGGGAATTTGAACATTCCAAAAGGTTCTCTTATATTAAACGCTTACATCCAATTTAGGGTAGATGCAACAAGCAAAAATAACGATCCATGTATTGTGCATTTCAAAATTCAAGATTCTGACAGTGCTAGCACTTTTACTGCCAATAACTTTGATTTAACAAGTCGCAACAAATTATCGGATTCCATCACATGGTCTGTTTCAGGAAGTTCATGGGGCGTTGTTGGCTCCGCGTCAATCGATCAACGTTCAGCCGATTTATCGACTTTGATTCAAAAAACGATTAATAGAAGTGGATGGAAAGCCGGCAATGCTTTAGCTCTATTCTTATACGGATCTGGCACGAGAGAAGTGGAATCTTATGATGGGGATGCTGCATCTGCTCCGCAATTGGTAATTACTTATGTGGAACCAGTGACCATTTCCAAGCGAATTGCTGCTGCTGACGATGATATGGAAGAATGGATTAGCCCAAAATCTGGTCAAACCCAATCCAAGACTATTGGTGCATTGGACGCTGGTAGCAGTGATTTGGAATTTGGAACGGAATCTACCGGAAATGATCCACAGATTGTAGGAATGAGATTCACAAGCATGAATATCCCCAAAGGGGCATTAATTACCAATGCATATATTCAATTTGCGGTAGATGCAACAAACAAAAATAATGATCCTTGTAATGTGATATTGAAAGGTGAAAATTCCGATAGTGCATTAATTTATGTACCAAGTCAAAACAATAACATAAGCCAAAGAAGTAAAACTACGGACTCAGTAACATGGGCGGTAAGTGGAAGTTCATGGAGCAACGTAGGCGCTGCCACAATAGATCAGCGCACTCCAAACCTTAAAAACATTATACAACAAGTTATTAAAAGAAATGGCTGGAAAACAGGCAATCCCATTTCGATTTTCATGTATGGAACTGGCACCAGGGAAGTAGAATCTTATGATGGAGATGCAACTAAAGCCCCTATGCTTGTGATTGAATATATTCCAGTAAAAACGTTGCAAATACGGGTAAGTTCTGCAGATGATGATCAAGAAGAATGGATAGCCGCAAAATCAGGTCAAACACAATCTAAAAGTATTGGAGTATTGGATGCGGGTAGCAGCGATTTGGAATTAGGAACAGAAAGTTCTGGGAATGACCCTCAGATGGTAGGTATTAAATTTAATAACATTCAATTGCCTAAAGGTGCAAAATTCTCCAACGCATATATTCAATTTACGGTAGATGCTACAAGTAAAAATTCCGACCCATGTGAAATAACATTGCGTGCTGAAAATACTGACTCTGCTTTGGCGTATGATGTAACCAAAAACTTTAATATTACATCAAGAAAGTATTCCAGTGATTCTGTAAATTGGTCAGTTTCTGGCGCGACATGGTCTACAGTCGGAGCTGCAACAGCAGATCAACGTACTCCAAACCTTTCAAAGTTAATCGAAAAAATTGTCGCTAGAAACAATTGGAAGCCTGGGAATAGCATTGCATTTAATTTGGTAGGAAAAGGTACCAGAGAAGTTGAATCATATGATGGAGATGCAATAAAATCTCCACTTTTGGTTATAGAATATTATGGAGGTGACGGCGCTGCCGTTGTCAAACCAAGAATTCCTGTGACTAATTTCCCTATTGCAAAAAAGTCAAATTGGCTTTATTCTGACAGTGGCTTGAATTTGGGTTCAACTTGGAAAAACTCCATTTATAAGAATGATACGAATTGGTATTTCGGAGCAGGTCCATTAGGGTATGGCCATTTAGGTTTTACGTCAACAGATCTTTTAAGTGGACCAACAAACAATAAATTTATTACTCATTATTTCCGTAAGGCTTTTATTATTCCAAGCTTAGCCGCATTAACGGATACATTGGATTTGCAATTGATGTGTGACGACGGCGCAGTGGTATATGTGAATGGTGTCGAAGTTGTTCGCAGAAATTTGCCAACGGGTGCAGTAAATTCTCGAACCAAAGCATTGTCGAAAATCAATTCTCCTTTGGAAAGGATGTATTGGTTATACAATATCCCAAAATCGGCTCTAAAATCGGATACGAATGTTATTGCTGTAGAAATCCATCAATCAGATAGTTTATCTTCAGATGCAATATTTGATTTGGCCTTAAATAATCGCAAATTCAGACCAAATAATCCAGCCATGGGATGTGTAAATGCTGCCGGACATATCTCTTGTTTTACATCTGTGATACCAACAGAACAAAGAGATACATTATCCATTCCTTCCACACATAAGTTTCAGGCGATTTTAAAAACAGGTGACGCGTATTCAAAATCAGGCCTGGTTCCAAGTAATTTTGATTTTACAGGATATGTGGCAGATAAAGGCAATTCTAAAAAGGGCTATGTAGCATTAAATCATGAACTTACTCCAGGTGGCGTCTCTATTTTAAACACACAATTCAATTGTCAAACAGGTAGCTGGGTTGTTGATTCGGTTCATGCTGTTGATTTTTCTGGTCCACTCGTGAAAACGGCAAGAAATTGTTCTGGAGGAATTACCCCTTGGGGCACTGTTGTGACTTGCGAGGAAGATGCACCAGCAGGTGATTTAAACAGCGATGGTTATGAAGATATTGGATGGAATATTGAGATAGATCCAGTTACCCGAAAAGTAAAACAATACGGCAATGGAATTCCTGAAAAATGTTGGGCTATGGGTAGAATGAGCCATGAGAATGTTGCATTTTTAAATGATAGTATTACCTCTTATTATGGAGAAGATGAAGCTGATGGCAGTGTTTATAAATTTGTTGCTGATAAAAAAGCCAATTTGTCTGCTGGAAAATTATATGCTTTAAAATTGGATCAACCCTTGAATGCGAGTGGCGATCCTACAGGAACAACGGCAACTTGGATTTTGATTCCAAACGCTACCAAAGCGGAAAGAAACAACGTTAAAAATACTGCATTAGCTTTGGGTGCCACTAAGTTTAATGGTGTGGAAGATGTCGAAGTTAATCCTCTTAACGGGGATCTTTATTTCACAGCCAAAGGTGTAGGAAGGGTTTATAAATTCAAGGACAATGGCTCCACAATATCTAATTTCAGCACCTTTGCTGGTGGCGAAACATATTTGGTAAATTATGGCGGTGGAATTGTTGCTGAAGATTGGGGTGGAGGAAACGATAACCTGACATTCGATGATAAAGGAAATCTTTGGGTATTGCAAGATGGTGGCAGAAATCATATTTGGTTATTACGTCCGGACCATACACAGACCAATCCTAAAGTGGAACTATTTATGGTAACACCAGCTGGCAGCGAGCCAACAGGAATGACATTTACTCCAGATTATAAATACATGTTTTTATCTATTCAAGAGCCAAATGCACAAGCAGTACAACAAAAAGATGTTACTGGAAAATCAGTATTATTTAACAAAAGCCATACACTGGTTATAGCCCGCAGTGAAATGTTTAAGGCGCAGTCTTTGCCAACCCCTGTAATATCTGGACCTTTAAGTGTGCTTCCAAATTCAACAAATTCGTATTCTGTAAGTGGCGTTCAAGGAAATCAATATTTCTGGACTGCTGTAGATGGAAATATTGAATCCGGAAATGGAACCAAAGCAGTTTCAGTTAAATGGGGTGCAGTGGATGGGAAATTAAAAGTTTACGAAAAACAGAATCAGTACTGTTTTAGTGGTGAAAGCTTAACCTCTGTATTAATAAACAGCTCATCTATAAACAATGTAATAGAAGATGCAGGTTTAACAATTAAACCAAACCCTTCCAGCGGAGTTTTTATCCTTAATTCACCGAAAGATGCTCAAATTTCAGTTATGGATTATACTGGTAAGATATTATTTAGTAGCAATACAAATTCAAATGCTGACTTTATAATAAACCTTGAAAAGTATAACGATGGTGTTTATTATGTTTTGGTTATTAATGGAGAGAGTAAGAAAGCGATAAAAATCGTGAAGCTTTAACCTAGAAGCTTAAGTCTGATATTGGGCTTTTTATAAAAACAGATTAAAAAGGTGGTGCTTTAAAATGCATCACCTTTTTATTTGTTTATGGATGATAACGTAATAACTTGAGCCATTTTAAATGGCTTCATCCATGTTAAATAGTATTTTTGTTCCGGAAATATATTTTTTATTGTAGCTAAAATATTTTCTATTTTTCTAAAATCTTTGCTTTGGAAATCCGAGATTCAACCTCTAAATCCAGATCATCTAAGAACTGCAATTGTAGTTGGCGGATTAGATTATAGTTGAATAGTTTACATCGGTGACCTGGGTACCCGAATGATTAGGGTTTGCACAAATCCGTAGAGACGCGATGCCTCGCGTCTCTACTATAAAATGCATCGCCACATCTTTGCTATAGTTGCCTTGCGCCTCTGCTAATGCTACCAATGCTTCGGGGATTTAGCCACGAATTAACACCAATGAAACAGCCAAATTAACACGAAGCTGCAACGCGGATAGAAAAACGTAATCCTATTCGTGTGAATTAGGGTTATTAGGGTATTAGAATATTAGAGATTAGGGGAGGTTTGTTCGCAATCTGTTTTTTTCGATTGTTACAACAGAAATAAATTCGTGGAAATTCGTAATAATTCGTGGAAATTCGTGTCTGCAGCTATTGTCAGTATATGGAGAATATGGATTTCGCAGTTTGTCTATGGAAATATTCAATCTATAGAGAAATTGAGATGGCGGGAGGTAAAAACATGATATTTGCCTACACGCTGGGTTTTAATATGAAATCTGCATACAAATAACCGCATGATAAAACTTCAATTTACCTCCGCCATCCAAGCCCCTGCTGCGAAGGTGTTCGATCTTATGTTGGGCCTGAGCAATAAAGCTACTTACGAAGCGTGGACTGCCGCCTTTAATCCTACCTCAACCTATGAGGGCAACTGGGAAAAGGGCAGCAAAATGCTGTTTATCGGTGTAGACGAAAACGGCCAAAAAGGCGGCATGGTTTCCAACATTGCAGAATATATTCCCAATATATTTGTGTCTATACAGCACTATGGTTTGTTGACTGCTGGCAACGAAATTACCGCAGGTCCAGAAGTAGAAAAATGGGCGCATGGTTTTGAAAATTACAGCTTTGAAGAACATCAGGGAACGACTCGGGTTACTGTGGATTTGGATACCGCTGAGGATTTTGAAGACTATATGAATGAGCATTATCCCATAGCACTCGAAGCGCTAAAATCTCATTGTGAAGCGCCGTAAAAATATTAAATCAAACCCTATGAAAGCCGCTATTTATACCCAATATGGTCCACCTACTGTCGTGAAAATTGAGGAGGTGCCTAAGCCTTCGCCCAAGAGTAACGAAGTATTGGTGAAGGTACATGCCTCCACGGTTAACCGAACCGATACCGGTTTTCGCAGCGCTGAATATGTGATCTCACGCTTCTGGTCTGGATTGTTGCGCCCCAAATATCCCATATTGGGCTGCGAGTTTTCGGGTGTTGTGGAAGCCATAGGTGACGAGGTAACAACATTTGATATTGGCGACAAGGTTTTTGGTTTTAATGAAAAAACCTTTGGAGGACACGGAGAGTATGTTGCCATGGCGGAAAGCGATGCCATTCTGCAGATGCCTCACCATATGTACTTTGAAGAAGCAGCGGCATTAACGGAAGGCTCGCACTATGCTCTGGTGGATATTCGCGCAGCATTTCGCAATAAAGTGCTTAGTGAAAATAGCATACCAGATCAGCAGGTAATGGTTTATGGCGCAACAGGTGCTATAGGCTCTGCAGCCGTGCAATTGCTCCGATATTTTGGCGCTAAAATTACCGCAGTATGCAATACAAAAAATGTAGATTTAATAGCCTCACTCGGTGCAGATAAAGTAGTGGATTATCAAACCCAAGACTTCACAAAAACTGAGAAGAGATTCGATTTTATATTTGACGCCGTAGGTAAAAGTTCTTTTGGACAATGCAAGCCTTTATTGAAGAAAAAAGGAATTTATATCTCTACTGAATTGGGTAAAAATGGCGAGAATATTCTATTGGCATTAACCACTCCGTTGTGGGGTGGAAAGCGGCTGCTGTTCCCTTTACCTACCATAAGCAAAGCCGACTTAATATTTATTAAAGAACTTGCAGAACAGGGCAAGTTCAAGCCTGTGATAGACAGAACCTACGATTTAGATCAAATTGTAGAAGCGCATACCTATGCGCAGTCAGGACAGAAGACAGGCAATGTGGTGGTGCGCTTGGTGTGAGGGACTTCTTACATAGTTATTTATGCCAGTCCTAATCTTGGACTCGCTTGTCGGAATAGTGTAATCTTGTGATGAGAAATATCCCTATGATGGGGGATAGAACCATGCATTTGTATTGATTAACTTGCAGGGTATGGCAGCGGGACTTCAGATGTTTAATGCCTAAATATGCGAGTTTTGCGGTCCGAGTGACATAACAATGCAACAAACAACATTTAAAATCACAAAGATGGATTGTCCTTCCGAAGAGCAACTAATTCGGATGAGATTGGAGGATGTTTCCGCCATTGTGTCACTGAGTTTTAATATACCGGAACGTAAGCTCATTGTGGTTCATACAGGAAACTACGATATGATTTATAACCGTCTCGAAGGGTTGCAGCTTCAGACTTCGATTATGGATAGCATTGCGCTAGAGCATGTTCCAGAATTCAATTCAGAAGAACAGAATCAAAGGAAATTATTGTGGCAAGTGTTGCTCATAAATGTGTTCTTTTTTGCATTGGAATCGGTCATAGGTTTTTTATATGGTTCTATGGGACTTATGGCAGATAGTTTAGATATGCTTGCAGATAGTATAGTATACGGACTTGCATTGTTTGCAGTAGGGGCTGCCATGGTCCGCAAAAAGAAAATTGCAAGCACGGCAGGTTATTTACAATTGATTCTCGCGGTATTGGGTTTATTGGAAGTTATAAGGCGTTTCATAGGGTTTGACGGAATGGCAAATTATCAGGCAATGATCGTAGTTTCAGCTCTTGCATGTGTAGGCAATGGTTTATGTCTTTATTTATTGCAGCAGAGTAAAAGTAAGGAGGCGCACATGCAAGCCAGTATGATTTTTACATCCAATGATGTTATTGTGAATTTAGGAGTAATACTTGCCGGTGTGCTTGTATATGTAAGTCAATCTAATGTTCCAGACCTTATTATCGGGGTTATTGTCTTTGGAATCGTTGGCAGAGGGGCATATAAAATTTTAAATCTATCAAAATGATTTATGCTCTTGAATATGTGTTCAGATTGAATTGTTGTTGAAACGGGAGATAAGAGATTGAAGGAGAAATCTAAAAAGCTTTATAAGAATTCTTTGACAGGGCATTAGCTTTCAGATATTATAGCTTTCAAATAAGAAAGCAGTATCATATTATCAAGGATTATCCTATAAAGTTGACGGAATGAATATTTGAGGTAACTCTTGTTCGCTACCTCAAATATATTTTATATGTATTTTAGTTAATACTCACCACCTATAGGTCGAATATTGAGGGTCGGATTGTTCTCAAATAAAGGCAATCGTGAAGGTTTCTTGTTAAAAGAATTCATGTCTCCCAAACTATTCATAAACGCTATAATGTTTTTTATTTCTTTTTTACTGAGTTTTAGGGGATCTGATGAAAGTGTTTGATATTCGAAATTTAATCCAATGCCATTGCCTCCTCCTTTGTTATAAAAGTCCATAACATATTCAAGTGTTTTAATTCCTCCATTATGCATGTATGGTGCGGTAAATGAGATGTTTCGAACCGTTGGAGTTTTAAATGAGTACTGGTAGAAGGGGACCATTTCTTTCAGTCTTGAGTCAGCTCTGCCTTTGTCTAAATCCGGTTGTGGATGTTTAGATGGCCAAGCAACAGGTATGCCAAGTACTTCACTTTCAGATTCTCTAAATTCCGGGGGTACTAGACCGCTAAATACGGGAGCAAAGTGACATGTGCCGCAAGCTGCTTTACCCATGAATAAATTAAAACCTGCTTTTGCGTCGGAGCTTAATTCTAAATTTTCACCTCGGGTAAATTTGTCAAAAGGCGAATTGAAACTTCTCAAAGAACCTACGTAGGCAGAAATAGCGAAGGAAAGTGTTTGCGGATTTATTTTATTACCTTCATAAGCATTGAATGCAGTGTCAAAAAGTTGGCGATATTCTGCGCTTTCTTGCAGTTTTTCAATTATGCTATTAATACGGGTATTGAATTCTTTTGCATCGGTTACAACATGTTCCATTTGATCCTCTAATGCTTCTGCTCTCAGGTCGTGGAAGAATTTTTCTGAGTAAATACAGTTAATAAGAGTGGGGGAATTCCTATTTACAGTTCCGTTGAAATCATAGCCTATACTTTTGTCATTGCCATCTGTGAATGCTTTAGCTGGGTCATGACAACTGGCACATGCCCGTTTGTTATTTGCTGAGAGTATGGGGTCAAAAAACAGGTATTCCCCCAATTGTTGGGTAATAGAATTTTTAAATTTCTCGGGAATACCGCTATAAAAACCGGGTACAAGAAAATCATCACTAAAAATATAATCTGAATTGTAGTTCCAAGCTGTTTGAGCATTTCTAACCTCATTGGGGAATTCTATTTCAAGAAGTAGTTGTGCGCTTTTGAGGTCTTTGTAGAGAGGTTGAATGAATGAAGTTAGGAATT
>Ga0315904_10013300_pt1 | contig 10312 bp, 15 predicted proteins | sample LakEriMetagenome_6_FD_203529 | JGI IMG/M metagenome (GOLD analysis project Ga0315904, IMG submission 203529) | Freshwater fungal communities from buoy surface, Lake Erie, Ohio, United States - Buoy 12 MA120 | ecosystem: Environmental > Aquatic > Freshwater > Lake | place: USA: Lake Erie, Ohio...
CTTTTCCTGTTTGGTTTCTTTGGGATGCATGAAGACCTGTGCAACCCGCAGATCTGGCAATCCTTGGCAAAGCCCGATGCAATGCTGTAACTCTACAGGGTCTCCGCTATACTTCTTAGTCTGGCAGTAGCTTGTCCCATCAAAGATCGAAGAGTATTTCTCCGATGTTACAAAGGTAGTTCCCTTGTTGGCATAAGCCACGGGCAAGAGATTAATATGGTCTCCGAGTCTTCCAAGATTCAGGATGGTCATAGCTTTTTAAGCGTATCCAGAAGGGGCAACAGGTCAACCATGGAGGTGCGGCGTTTGATCTCGGTTTCCAACATGGACTTGTATATACTATGTATATCCAGACCAGCTATATCCTCACAGGATATGCCGCTAACCGCCGCTTCAACTGACCCATCCAACTGTGAAATGACTTTTGCTATGGACGATAGATTACCCGCCTTATAGTCCGAGTCCATGATGGTTTTGATGTCTTCGTCCGACAACAAATTCCAATTATAATTTGATGCGATGTCCTTACCGCACAATAAAAGATGGGCTACCAATTGTTTCCAAGCCTCGCCCTTCTGTTCTCCGTAGCGGGTTTCGGTGGGCAGGGCTATGTGTCCTCCTCCCATTGCCGCCTGTTTCTTTAACTGGGAAGGCTTGATGCCGAGCAGCTTCGCACACCGATTGGCCAATTCGTCCCGCTCAATCCCATCTTCCAAGACAGACAGGGCTTGCCCGACCTTACCCATTGCAATCTGTTTATCCTCAATTGAATTTTTATCCAGTGATTCTGCCAATGCTTCTGGGTAGATCTTGGCATTTGAGATCAGACTCGCAATGTCTCCGCCCGAAACCAAGAAGGAATCGGGATCTCCATCTGCCAGCATAACAGCCCTAACCCTGACACCAAGGCTTGCCAGCCCCGCAAATGCCTTAAATGACGCCTCTCGCCCCGCTTTATCCCCGTCGAACACCAAGACAGCCTCTTTGCACAGGCGACGAATGATGGCCCCATGAGTGGCGGTAAATCCCGTTCCAAGTGGAGCAACGGCATTGGTAATACCGCTCAAGTGGCATCTGATAGCATCAATCTGCCCCTCAACAATGATCACTTGCCCCGAATCGATGATGGATCGTTTGGCTTTGTCCAGTCCGTAGAGAAGCTTTCCTTTGTGAAATAGCGGGGATTCGGGGGAGTTAAGATACTTGGCAGGATGGTTATCAATGGTGCGTCCGCTGAATCCAACCAGAGTCCCCGCCTCATCCGCTATCCCGAACATAATACGATTGGAAAAACGCAGCGTCCCATTATCGTAGGTTAACCCCGACAGGGTATGATGATTGGCACTACCAGACAGGGCATAGCTCTTTGGCGCGAATCCGATCTTCCATTCCTCGCAGATCTCTTTATTGAATCCACGTTCCTTGAGAATCTTTCGAGCTTCAGCCCCTTCCTTAGTTAAAAGCAAACTGAAAAATTGTTGGTTAGCCTTATAGACAACAGATACCAAGCCCCTTCGTAGCTTATCGGCCTCACTCTCCTGTTCCTCTATGGCTATCCCCGCTTTGGCTCCAAGTTTGCGGACAGCTTCGGGGAAGTTGATCTTGTCCATTTCCATGACAAAGCGGAAGACCGACCCTCCAGCCCCGCATCCAAAACATTTATAGTTTCCCTTGTCATCATTGATAAAGAATGATGGAGTCTTCTCCCGATGGAATGGACAGAGCGCAACGAATCGTCCGCCCCTCTTTTTTACAGGGAAGTAATCCCCTGCTACTTCAGAGAGACGGACGTTTGCCGCTATCGAAGCAATGGTCGTTTCAGAGATCAAAAACTAAGCGGATTAGGATTTGATGGCATCTCCTCAACGCGAGGCAAGACATAGATCTTGTCCTGCTTTGGTTTGCGCGATGGTGCTTCGATGGCGGTTACCACACACAAAAATGCGGAAACAGCCACAATGGTTGCCAAGAATGCGTAAGGTTTCATTTCTTTTTATATTTTCTGGTTTCTTGAATGTTGTTTATTATCAGGGTTGAGAATGCCCATGTTGTAATGAACACGAACGTTCCGATTACTGAATAAGATAGGATTAGACCAAACATAGATCCTCCTGATCGTAGAGTTCTCCCAAGTCGCGGTAATGTTCCAAGATCTTCCCCATCAAATCATTGGAGACAATGTCTTCAATATCGATGAAGTATTTTCGCTCCAGTTTCTTTACTTCGGTCACACTCATGGTTAGCTCAATATTACTTGAGTCGTTCCAGATTGTGACCCTCCCCCTGCAACGTCTTTCGGCGTTGAGACCAGCTTTAGTTATGTGACGATGTATCATGGTTTTGCTTTTGATTTCAGTGCTTGATTGATTTCAAACTTAATGCGCCTCAAGTCTTTTGAGGTTAGATTGAATATTGTTGTTTCTGGGCCGCACGGAGGGCTAAACGTCAGGAAAAAATCATCTTTCAGATTTTCATCAATACCGACATCTACGGCGAATGGCTGAATTTCTTTGAGTCTTTGGGCGCATTTGGCAGCTTCAACAATCACTATCGATTGCTCTGACATAACCCAATCTTTTATTTGATCATCCCACAAAACCAATACTTCAATTGTGCTGATTGTCTTGGGTGTTTTTATTTCAAACGGAACATATTTATGTTTCTGTTTCATGGTTAGCAAATGATCAAAAGGTTATTCTTCATCCAGTCTTTACCGATTCCTTTTTCAGCAAGACGATTTGTGATGGCTTTCTTTAGTTGCTTTTCGCGCTGCGAAGAGCCCGACTTTTTCTTTTTAGTTTTGATTTTCATGGTTTGTGTGTTTGATGGAGATCCAATCCTCCGTTTGTTGGTATGCTTCCAGACGGGGAACCCAAGGAACATTGCTGCACCATGAGACTCCTTCTGCCAGAAGCGAAGGTTGTTTGGGCTTTCGGACAAGCAGCATGAGGTCATGCCACAGGTCGCATACAAATCTTACTTGTTCTTTAGACATAAGAATCCTCCTGACGTTGGCATTCAGCCCGAATAACTGAAAGGTCTTGAGCATGCGGCATACAGCCGAGGTGCATGCAGGCATCCAATACACGGGCATTTCCGAATTCTTGACATAGAGAGTAGAGCGGACGGGATTGAAATGTTCTTCCGTTGATCCTGATGCCCTCCCAAAATTCGTAGTGGTCATTGCCACAGGCATCAGTCCACATATATTTCCCTCTGGTTTAAGCCGCGCATAGCTTTGGCTGTTAGCCTTGCCTCTTTTCTGGCAATTTTTGAATGAGAGCGGTTAGACATATGCTTTCGCAACTTGTCTTCCAGTGCCATTTTTATTGTTGTGATCTCCGCAAAGCCCAGCCGCAATACATAGCCGCTGGTTGGTGATTTGTATTTTTGTATTTTTGTTTTCATGGGTAGGCTTGTTGTGTTAGACATTGTCCGTCAACTGACGTTCAATGAAATCTTCATGGTCAATCCACGATTTTCCGCCTGAAGAGGGAGAAGATCCCGCTCCAGTGGCAGAGAAACCATTCGTCCCTCCGCCTCTTACGGCAAAAGAGAAGGCGGCAATCCGCTTTGCAGCCATACGGAATCGTCCCGACAGGAAGGGGCGTGGAGCCAGACGGCGAGCGGGTGAAAAGAAGTGGGCAACAAAAGGAAAATAGTTTTTCATGCGGTTCTCCAGAATCGTAGCTTTTTCTTTCCGCCCTCTGTCACCATGCGCGTAGGGTAACGCCTTCCGTTGCGGCGTCCCTCTTTTGAGGCAATAGATCTAAGAAAATTCCAATCTGTTTCTAATCCAGTGTCAGGCCAAGCAAATGATTCCCCCACGTTTAGCTTGGAAAGCATAAACGGGAGAGGGTGGACAAGCGGCCCTCTCTCCCCCTTGCGGGGGAGGAGGACTTTGTCATCTATGGTGATGGTATAGGTGCGCTTCACCGATTGCTCCAGAAGTGACCAGATAGCGCATCCGCCGCGCACTTATCACGGCATGATTCGCGGACATCTTCGTAGTTGGATTCTTTGAACCCGCGAGCCTTGGCAATAGTGGCAAGCGCAAATTCAACGTCATCATCATCCGCCATGGGATGAGTGAGGCGAAGCAATGCATCCATCATATCGGGAGATGCATCGATCATATGTTGAGTAATCTTTCTGTCAGTGTGTAGCGGTATCATTTTGATTTATCGATTAGTTTTTGCAGGAAGTCTTTCGGTAGTTTGTAGGAATCATTCGACAACACCGATTTGTTGATCAGGCGAGTGGCATGGTCATTCAAGAACCAGTAGGTTCCTGCTGGTATGCCATTGATTTGGTTTTCTTTTAGTGTGGCAGTCACAGCGTCTTTCCCTTTGATGGCGCTGACGTTACGATAGCCTTGCAAGCAGAACGTGCCGCCGCTTCGACTCTATCGATAGTTTCCTGACTTACTCTGGAAAACTTGTGGGCGCGATTTGCCTCTGCGAATTCCAGAATGAACTTTTTAACTTGTGATGGTTTTGTCAGGTTATTCATGGTGTTAGCGGATTCCGAATGCTTCGGGTTTCGCGGCATAGAAGGCGAACGCATCCCGCAAGCGGTAACGCTCTAGAATGCGCGTGATCTTGTCCATGCGCGGATGGATTGAGGCAAGCTCATAGAGTGCCAGTTTCAGGGCGCGGCATTTCATCATGGATTGATCCAATCCGAAATGCTTTGCTGCTTGGATTTTGTCAGTGGTTTTCATTGTGGTGTTTTTGTTTTCGGGCTGAAGCAACCCATTCCGCCCCCTGTCACCAAGGAACGGATGGAGTGCTTCACCGAGTCTCGCCGCCGAAGGTAACAAGACTGATGGAAGTTAGAATTCTATTTGATTCAGCATCATACAGATCTTCCCAAACGTGTTTGACGTGGTAGACATCTGAATTATTATCGTGCCGATAATTAATCTCAACGTTGCGCGGATCGACCCCGCAATGGTCGCAGATTTTTTGGATTTTGTTTATCAGTTGTTGTGCGTTCATTTTCCGCTCCTGATTTTTCCAAGAACGCGAGAAAGCTGCCTGTTCAAGGTTTTCCCGTAATCGTCCCCGTGTTTTTTTGTCAATTCATCGATGGCATTAGCCGCGATGATGATTAGTGCTGTCAGATATTCTGACCGAATAGTTTCTGTCTGTGGTTTATTTTTAGTTTTCATTGTGGTGGATTGGGGAAGATTCCCCATTCTGCCCTCTCCGAAGAGAGGACAGATGGGAAACCCTCGCCCTAGTTGGCAAGAGCCGCTTGCCTGACCGCTTCCTGACCACGGGAGAACATGGTCACCCGATCAGGGCCAGCGAGCATGGCGATGAAGTTGCGCTTATGCTCCGCCGCTGAACCAAGTTGCGAGCGGTAAACCCGCGAGGCAAGGTTAGCTTTGCGCCCCGTGCCATTGCCGCTTGTCCAGTATTCTGTCGCGCCATTGGCGAGGTCATAGAGGTTGCGCCCCTTGTTCCCAATGCCATTGGCGAACAGGTCAGCAATTTCCCGTGCCGCATTCATCGAACGGGTGGCGAGTTTGTTATCTTTCGCGTCTGTTGTCATGCAGAAATATCCCGCAGCCATTGCAAGCGCATCATTCGCATCGCAGGCGTGGTCAGCAAGATATTCCATGACTTTGACAAGCTCCACGCGCCCCTTGAGGATAGCGTTCAGGAGGTCACCGAGACCTTCAAGCGCGAATTCAGCGTTTTTTGTATGGTAAACTTTGAACTTGTTTTCCGCCGCATTGCGCGACCACTGAAAAGTGTTCATGCAAACGATACGGATAGCAGAGTCGAAAGACTCCATTGCGATTGTCCCGTCATGCGATGTTACAAAATTCAAATTTGCTTTGAATTGGTCACCATTAATGACGAGGTCGGAGTTTCCAATGTCGCAAGAGATGGAAAACTTTTTTCCACGCTCCAATGTGCAGACCGAAGTCACCTTGCAGTCGAGATCCCGCAAGGATTTCTGCATGACATTCCAAATTTCCCGATTGCTGATGACTTTGTAACCCGCCTTGGGAATGTGAAGCGGAACCAAGGCATCCCGCCCCGAAAGATCAGGGCGAACTTTGCGGTGATCCGCCACAAGAACTTTGTAGTCTTCCAAGGTTGCGGTTTCCCCGTCCACCTGAACGAAGGCGGGGCTTTCGATGATATCGAACAGCAAAGGAGAGACTTCCGTGTCTCCGATTGCTGAAACGTGTTGGGCTAATCCATGCCATTCGGTTCCCTCGATGGAGAGGACAATGTCATGGGGCTGTTCGATTTTGTGACTCATATGTGTGGTTTTTTCTATGTGTGGTTTTTTGGTTTTTCTCATTCCTCATCTTGTCACCCTATCGGGGCAAGGTTCGGTCTGATGAAAGTGAAAGTATCAGTGGGGAAAACTTTGTCAACTGGTTTTTTTAAAAAAAGATCAGGAAATTTTTGGGGGGAGAATTTGCCCCTTGTCACCTCGTTTTTCGGGGGTGTCATCATAGCGGGGCGGGAAAGAAAATCGTTTTGCGGGGCGTTTAAAGCGTGGAAATCGGACGGGACGGGGCGGAGGATCGGACTCCGCGCACCTTGTCACCTTCAGAGGTTGCCAAATGTTTTCGGGGCATTCAGCCAATCCCACCAATTGCGGAAATTGGCAAAGGCGGGGCGTCCCCGTCTGTTATATTCTTCTAACAGGTTGCAAACTGATAGCAGCCTGTCCAATATGGGAAGATCACTTGCGGGGAGTCTCTCCTCTAATTCCCTGAAGAGTCGCGAGGACATATTGTCCCCCCGTCCCCATATGCCATTGATTACCAATCTTGCCTCTTTTTCTGTTAGCGGTTCCATAGGATCAAAGGGAATTCATGGCGAGAGCGACCAATGCCTTGTGAGCTTCAAGCACCCTCTCCCGTGCGCGATTTATTAAGGCTTTCGCCTCTTTTTCTTTTTCCGCAACCTGATTTTCTGCCCGTGCAAGCATGGAATTTGCCTGTCTGTTAGCGTCTGCGACCAGTCTTTCGCACTGTTCCCGTGTATCTTTAAGGCTAATTTCGGGGACAAGATCGGACTTCATGGCCGCTTCCAACTCAAAACGAATCGAGGACAGCCACGGGCCAAGATAGGAATTCGGGCCAAGCTTGGCAATGGCCTGATTTATGATTTCCAACTCTTCTTTTTTTGTGATCATGTGATTATTTTTTATTTTGGTTTTTAGTTGGGGATTTTCCCCGTGCTGGCCTCTCACTAGGAGAGACCAGAGGCGGGAACAATTCGCCTTATCAGTGGACGCCTATTGCAATAGGAACCCCACGGAATTTTTCCGAGCCGCATGCGTGGCCTGATGGGGTGCAATCCCCGCAGCGTCCCGCGCAAACGAATACGCGCCGCCCCGCTTGTTCGCGAACGTCCCGCGCATAGTCTGCAAATCCCGCATTTCGTTTGCTCTGGTAGGCCCTCCCGTGATCCTTGGCGGTCTCGATGGCGATGAATTCTCCCCGTGCAATGGGGAGGCGGGAAACAGCTTGTTTCTCCTCCTCTGTCCCCTTCCCTCCGCTTGAAAGGTTCAGGAGGTAGTTAGACGGGAAACGCGCCCCGCTTTCAGCGTAGGCGAGGAGAAGCGCCCATGATTTGCTGTATCCGTAAACCTGAAGATCAGGCCGCGCAAAGCAGAGGCGAAACCAGAACGCGAGGATTTCGGGGGACGCGAAATCCCCATCAACATAAAGACGGACAATCGCCCTTTGAGGGAGGGCCATCCAAGCCGTGACAATTTCGTCGCGCCCCTCTTTTGTCCGCAAACGAGTCGAATTAATCAGTTGACGCATAAATGCCGCAGGATAGCGCCAAGCTTTGAAGCTGTAGCAGAATCCCCCCATCAGTTCCCCGTTTTCCCCGTAAAGGCATTTCCCCGCTTGTGGGCAGTCAATCCCCGCCAAGGATGAGAAAGCGTAGAAAGGAAGCTTTGAATTCCCGCCCTCCGCGAATACGGCGGGAAGCTTCCCCGAATCAATCCGCCGATAGCAGGATTGCCAACCGATCCCGCGAGACATGAAGAGGCCGCGCAAAGGTTCGACAGATTGCGCTTCCACGCATTGCAAGGCCCCCGAATAGAGGGAAAGAGTGAATTGTTTTTTCATTGGTGCGTTAGTGTTGAAAGAAAAGGTTGACAAGGTGAAGCCCGAAAACAAAAGCCACGAGAGCCACGCAAAGCGCAAAGCCTGAAGCTTGTTTAAATTCTCGCAAGATCCCGCCAAGGTAGAAAGCAAAGCGGGACGGATTCCGAATGATAGCGCGAACGTGCAAGGTGCAGCGTCCGCCCAATGAATTAGGCAATGGTGTTTTCATGCACGGGGAGAATCTGACGGGAAGGGGGGAATGTCAACACGTTTTTTCAATTTATTTTTAGCAATGCTAATTGGAATAATTCCAAATAGGAATTGACGTAGTGCGGGAAGGGAAATTCGCGACAGAGAAAACGTGCATTGCAATACATGACAAAAATGTCAGGTAAAAAAATCATTTGACAATTAATGCGGGGAGGATAGATTTGCCCCTGTTATGGAAAACACCACTGAAAACACGATGGGCGCGGGAGCAATCGCCACGCAAAAGCCAATCCCCTTTTATTACGGGGAGAGGACAGAAAAGACTCCGCTTGAACGCATCGACAATCTGGAGAAGCAGCTATTCAACGCGCAAGAGATGCTCGCGACAATTGAGGCGGACGGAGATCATTCCTCGCATCTCCATGGGTTTTATAAGTCGCGAGTCCATAAGCTTGACTTAAAGCTTGAAGACTTGAAGCGGGAATTTCCGCCCGTCTTTTTCTCGGTGCGTCACTTCGTCGGATAGTCTCCTCGCTTCCCTCTCATGCCCCGTCAGGCGAAAGCTTGGCGGGGTTTTTCTTTTCGGGGTTTTCCCCTGCGGGATATGGCTCGACTCTTGAAGGTCTCCCCGTTTGCGCATGGCATAGGTTCCCCGCTTTCTCTGTAGCTTCCCCCATACCAACATAGCGCCCGACCAATCAAAGCCCCTCATATGGCCGTATAAGCGGAGACTCATCTATCAAGTCATGGGATCGGGGCGGGATGGCATGAGACATGAGAGCCAACTATCAGAGCGGACGGGGGACAGCGCACGGCGGGGACAGCCAGCCGATAGGCGCAAACCCGCTCGCAAATCACAGACCCCACCCCACGGGTGTTGACCCCACGTTCTCATTAGCGCGGGCACTGGCTCCACGAAAATACCTGTTTTCAAATATTGTTTGACAAAACTAATCTTAGTAACTACATTGCTAGTATGAAACTCAAATACGCCAAACTTAAAAACAAAGAAGCCATCAAGATTTTCCGCAGAATTCTGGAAGAAATTGAGAAATTGCACCGATTGGAAGAAGAAGAGGTAGATTATTTCAGTTCTGCGTTTTGGAAAGAGATTAATCTTACTGATGGGTCAAAGATCTGCTATGAGAATTATCGTAGATGTTTACAGAGAAAACAGGCCAGAAGGGCTTATCGCGCCATGATGGACACTTATATGAAGCATTATGGAGAAAGGCTAGTAACTCCAGAAGCCCGCAGACGCCATGCCCAGAAGCGCCGTGTGTTAAAGTCCTCCAAGAAAGATTCCAAGGCTCGCTCAAAAATACTTGCTATCAATGTTGGCCCTTGTAAGTGTTACTGGTGTGGGGTTAAGTTACCAACTGGTGGACACGCAGACCATATTGTGCCATTGTCTAAGGGTGATAGCAACACCTGTGATAACATTGTAGCCGCCTGTAAGATATGCAACGAAACCAAGAAAGACACGATGCCCAACTCCAAGGATCTACCGATTCACATGGAGCTTCAGTTGCCGCTGATCCACTCCTGAAGGATAATACCAAGTATCAGAGGAAGTATTACTCTAGGAATAAGGAGAAGGTTAAAGATAGGGTTCGGCGTTGGAGGGCCAAGAACAGGAAGAAATACAACGAGTATATGCGGAATCTCCGCAAGAAGAAAGATGAGCTACCCCCCGTCTCTTTTGTTTCGGGCTTACCCCCTACCCCCTTGTTTTAAGCTAACCCCGTCTCAGATATTTTTCTCTGATATGTTTACGGCTTAGACATATTGGGGGGAATGTGTATAAGGATTCCGCTTTTATCGACATATCGCCCCGTGGATGTGGCGTAATTGCGTTCTATAGCTCTTCTGGAGGGTTTTCTGTCCAGAGACCTATCAAGTCATCATAATGGACTACAATGTCTCCTAGAGCTTTCTGGCGCTCTAAGTAGTCTATGGCTTTGGACAGGACAAAAAAGTAGACTGTGTTATAACCTCCGCTTC
>Ga0315904_10013301_pt1 | contig 10312 bp, 10 predicted proteins | sample LakEriMetagenome_6_FD_203529 | JGI IMG/M metagenome (GOLD analysis project Ga0315904, IMG submission 203529) | Freshwater fungal communities from buoy surface, Lake Erie, Ohio, United States - Buoy 12 MA120 | ecosystem: Environmental > Aquatic > Freshwater > Lake | place: USA: Lake Erie, Ohio...
CTTCCACTTCCACCCGGAAGGATTTAGGGTCTTCAAGGTCGATGATCCGGACCGTAATGGACCTGTTGTTGCTGATCACATGAAAATGACCGGGTTGGGTGGGAATGATATCGGCCTGCTCGATCTCCTGCTGGCTGAAGCTAAACTCGAATTCATCGGCCTTTACCCTATAGGTTTTGTCAGACATAAAAACTATTTATAGTTGCCCGCAGCATGCTAAGCTACAATGAAAATAGCTGCCCAAGGCATGGCCGTCCTTCGGGGTAAACATGACCCGCTTCAGGAAGCGGGCAGACTATTATAAAGCAAGGGCCCTGTTATTTAAGACGACTGAACTCAACCTGGTAGGTTTGTTTCTCCACGGCCTGGAAATACGTACCCACCAATTTGTCGCCCTGGGGTTGGTAATCCAGGGAATAGGTAGATCCGGGATAGTTTACATCGCTCAGCTCTATCAGTACCATCAACCTTCCGCCGTCGTTCTGCCAGGCAGCACGACCCACATGTATGGGGTTCGGATTATAGTAGCCTGCATCCAGTTTGCCATCCTGTGCCAGAGATTTTACTTCGATCACATAGCCTCCGTCTGTCCTCTGCCACTTCCCTATCAACTTTTCCTGGGCCACAACTTCAGAGGCAGCAGGCGGAGCGGGAGGCGGGGGCGGCGCAGTTTCCACAGGCGGGGTCTCCTGATCTTGTCTGACTCCATTGCATGAAGCAACAATAAACAGACTGACCAATGCAGGGATTAGCAAAGTTTTCTTCATCCTTCTAAATATGACTAAATGTAACGAGATTATTCCAGTTTGCGACCCATCCCGCCCGGGCTTTAAAACCGTCACTGATAAAAAAACACCCAGGGCCTGAACCATGGGAAAGCTATCTCAATCGCTTACGGATCTTTCAATTTCTTTAAATCATGACTTAAGGGGTTTCGATTGGAAGGCCTTTATTAATTTAGGGATATGATAAAAGGAGTTGTAGCTAATTTACACATGAGAAGTCGCTCTCTGATGGCGATGTTGCTATTCATCATTCCCGCGTTGAGTTTTTGCCAGTCGGGAACCCCCGACCTTAAGGAAATTTTCCTTTCCCCACCAACCAACACCAAACCCTATGTATGGTGGCACTGGATGGGGCCCAATTTTTCAAAATCAGGCATTACCAAAGACCTGGAGGCCATGAAGGCCATGGGGATCGGCGGCGCTACCATTTTCAATATCGCCTCTGCTGTACAAGAAACCCATCACCCTATTCTCAATAACCCCTGGCCTGAACAAACCTATCGGAGCCCGGCCTACTGGGATGCCATCAAACATGCTGCGAATGAAGCAAAGCGGCTGGGCCTGGAGATCGGCCTGCATAACACAGCAGGATATTCCACCACGGGCGGACCGTGGGTAACCGAAGAAAAAGGCATGCAACGCCTTGTTTATTCCCAGGTAGAAAAAACAGGTGGAACAAAGATGGCTATTCAGCTCAAACAACCCGATGGCCCTATCTTCACCGGCTGGGGTTCGCCAAAGAAACAGGCGCAGTTTTACCGCGATGTTGCCGTGGTCGCTGTACCTGTAAAGCCCCAGGTGAATCAGAAAGATATCGTTGACCTGAGCACCAAAATGGATGCCCAGGGTAATCTTCAATGGAACGCCCCGGCCGGCAACTGGATCATTTATCGTATCGGGCACGCTCCTACCATGGCCAACCCCCATCCGCTGCCGGACGATATCATTGGCAAATCGCTGGAAGTGGATAAGCTCAGCGCCGAGCAAAACAAATTCCATTGGAACACCATCCTCGACCCGCTCAGGGAGAACCTGGGCGAACATCTCGGAAAATCATTCAAACACCTGTTGATCGACAGCTACGAAGCAGACTTCCAGAACTGGACACCCGCCTTCAGGGAAGAATTTAAAAAACGGAAAGGCTACGATCCCGTTCCATGGATACTTACCTATGAGAAAAACAAAGATGGAAAAGAGTATGTGCTGAACAGCGCGGACCAAACCGAAAGATTCCGTTTCGATTTTGCCGATGTGGTGAACCAGCTTTTTTTCGAAAACGGGTGGGGAGTGGGTAAGAAGATGATGAACGAGGCCGGCCTGCAGCTTCAGTTTGAGCCTTACTGGGGACCCTTCAACATCTTCCAGGGTGCCGCCATGGCAGACCTGCCCATGGGCGAATTCTGGACAGACAAGAACGGGATGATCAATTACGTTCCCGCTGCCGGTCGCACGGCAGGGAAGAAAGTGATCGGTGCAGAAGCCTTCACCGGCGCGCCGAAACTGAGCCAGTATACAGAAGACCCTGCCTTCCTGAAACCTACAGCCACCTGGGCTTTTTCCGCCGGAATCAATCGTCTGATCCTGCATACCTGGGTTCACCAGCCATTTGACGATCAGTTTCAACCCGGCATGAGCATGGGCTGGTGGGGCTCCCATTTTGGAAGGCACCAGACCTGGGCAGAACCCGGCAAAGCCTTCTTCCAATATTTGGGCAGAACGCAGGCCCTGCTCCAATACGGAGAACAACCTGCCAACTATCTCTGCCTCGACAAACCCGATGCCGCTTCCTCCGATATCATCTCCACTGGTGATTTCCTCAACCAGGAGATCAGCGTGCAGGGCGGAAAGATCGTACTGCCTTCCGGAAGGTCTTACCCTTTCATCCTGCTGCCGAAGAGCGATAAAATACTTCCTGAAGTGTTGACCAAGCTCAGGAAACTGGTGAACGATGGTGCGGCTATCGTAGGCAATAAACCCACTCAATCCTACAGCCTGAAAAACTACCCCGCCTGCGATCAGGAGATCGCGAGGATGGCAGCTGCCCTCTGGGGCAATGGCAGTAAAACAACATATGGAAAGGGCATGGTATTCACGGACCTGAACGAAGCGCTCAAAGCATTCGCCATAAAGCCGGATATGATCGTGGAAGCAGCAGATTCCGCCCACCTTGTATACAGCATACACAGAACCGGCGATCAGGGCGATGTATACTTTGTAGCCAACCAGCACACCCAACCCCAATGGATAACCGCTTCTTTTACATCAACCGGCAGGCAACCTGAGATCTGGAATGCAGAAACCGGTACCATGGGCGATGCGCCCATTTGGAAAGAAGAAAATGGCAGGACCCATGTACAGCTGAAACTGAACGATCATCAATCCATGTTCGTGGTATTCAGGAAACCATCGGCTGGCAGCCAGCACCTGGTTTCGCTATCTGCTACCGATAAAAGAGCTGTTGATGTAATCAATGGTTCTTACATCACATCGGACGTACCCGTATCCGTGATCGCCGGCTACGCAAACGGCGACAAGAAGAATATCGTCATCCCCGCCCCTGCACTGGCTCCGGTAACAGGTACCTGGTCGGTTGACTTCAAACCTAAGCTGGAAGAACCCTTCAGCCTGCAGTTACCAGAACTGGTGGATTTCAGCAACCACAGCGATAATCGGGTGAAATACTTTGCAGGAACAGCAGTGTATAAGAATTCCATCACCATGGATGCCGTTGCAGCAGACAAACAATATCTGCTTGACCTCGGAACGGTGAACGATATCGTTTCCGTTAAAGTCAACGGAAAAGACCTCGGCGTTTGCTGGTATCCCCCTTACCAGATTGATATCAGCTCCGCATTGAAATCCGGCAACAACAGCATGGAGATCAGCGTGACCACCAACTGGGCCAACAGACTGATCGGGGACGAGAAAGAGCCCGCCGATTTCGAGTGGGGCGCCGACCGTGGTGAATTGGGCCGTGCTATGAAAGCTTTCCCCGATTGGTTTGTACAAAATAAGCCCCGGCCATCGCAGGGCAGAAAAACATTCCTGTTGTGGTATTATTATCGAAACGATAGTACATTGAAACCTGCAGGTCTTGCCGGTCCGGTGATGCTCCGCACCCGGGAGTTGAAAAAGATCTGAGACCTGACCCAACTAAAACAACCCAGATGGTCACCAGCCGCCGGAAAAATTCAACCCTCTCCATGGCCCTTACCGGGCTACTCCTGCTGAACGTCCAGGCCTTCGCACAGCTCCCGCCAGTGGAAACACTTCCTGCGCTGGGAAAAGACCTGAAGCCCGCGTTCGCAACACAAACGAGGATCGCCGGTGTGGAATCAAAAACCAAAGTGACCATCACGCCTATTGTCTCGGGGCTGGAATCACCCTGGGGGCTTGATTTTTTCGCAGATGGCAATATGATCGTATCAGAAAGGCCGGGGCGCATTCGCATCATTCGGAGAGATATACCCGGAGACCCCATTGAGGGGGTTCCTCCAGTATTACTGAAAGGCGATGCCGGTATGTATGATGTAAAACTGGACCCCAATTTCAAAAAGACGCGGTGGGTGTTCTGGACTTTTGTAGAGCCTGTTGAAGGCGGCAGTGTCAGTTCCGTAGCGCGAGCCAGGCTTTCCGACGATGAAAAAAAATTCGAGGACCTGAAGATCATATACCGCACAACACCGGTTTATGCGGGACCCAATCACAACGGTTCGCGGATGATATTTGACAAGAAAGGAAACCTGTTTGTGAGCTTTGGTGAAAAATCGGACGACGAGATCAGGAAGAAGGCACAGGACCTCAGCTCCTCCCTGGGAAAGATCGTCAGGATCACAAAAGATGGCCAGCGGGTAAAAGGCAACCCTTTTGAAAAAACCCCGGGCGCGCTTCCGGAGATCTGGACCTATGGCCACAGGAACCCACAGGGTTTTGCATTCCATCCTGAAACCGGAGAACTCTGGGCAACCGACCACGGACCAAATGCTGGTGATGAACTCAACATCATCAACCCCGGTCTGAATTATGGCTGGCCTGTCATCTCCTATGGCATAGAATACAGCGGCAAGCCCGTCAACAATGGCCTGACTAAAAATGATGGCATGGAGCAACCGATTTATTTCTGGGATCCCGCCGTTGCTCCCAGCGGCATGCTCTTCTACACAGGCCGGGGCATCCCGGAATGGAAGGGAAGTTTGTTCATCGCTGCACTACGGGGTTCCCATATCATTCGACTGGTCATCAGGGACAATAAAGTAGTTGGCGAGGAAAGACTTTTTGCAGACTTGCATAAACGCTTTCGGCACATTGTACAAGGCCCCGACCAGGATATTTTTGCCATCATCGACGACAAGGATGGCAAGATCTTCAGGATCTCCAAATAACATCCCCGCCCAACATGCTCTCCACTTGAGAAAAAGCAGCCCGCTGCAAAATCGTTTAACCATGACTGTAACCGAACGGCGTCACACAGTTATGACCAAACTCATGTTTTACGGCGAAATTCTTCTTAACTTATAAGGAGTCTTTCTCACCCAAAAACATTCCGCATGAAACTTAACCTGAAACAGTATCATCCCGTATCACGCGTTGCGATATACACGCTTGCCGTTGTTTTGATCTCCCTCGGAATATTCCATCTGATAAGGCCCTACGATCTGCTGGTTTATGTACCCATGAATCTTTTCGGAGGCGTCACCTGGGTCTACATCGTAGGGATCTGCTTCATTGCAGTGGGCGTCTCTTTCATGATCAACCAGTACGTGAAGATCACCAGTTATCTGCTGGCGGCACTTCTAATTGTCATCATCCTGTTTATCCATGTACCCAACGCCTTAAACGCGGGAATGGAAGAAATGCGAACCTTTGCCATCATCAATATCATGAAGGATACAGCCATCGCTGGCTTCGCCCTGCACATAGCAGCCAGTGCGCATCACCAGCACCTGCATTTTGAGGAAGATGATTGAGACAAACAGCTTCAGTATACTGGGCTTATGTCAACAGTCCACTGTTGTCTTTCAGCTGAACACCGCTGAGCTGGAGTCGAAATGATTCTGTGATCAGGTACAGGATCTTATCAGAGGCTGGTTGATAAAGCAATCCATTGGGGCCGATGTTTGAAATGCAATTACGCTTTTCGTCGGCGTTCCCAACCTCCGGCCCATAGGTCAGGTAAGTTCCCATACTGTCGGGTGAACTCAGCCCCGGGCGCTCTCCGATCAGGATCAGCGACAATTTTGCTCCCAAAACCTTGCCGACTTCGTCGCTGATGGCTACACGGCCCTGCTCCACCATACACAAAGGTGACAAACGATATCCTGCATCTTTCAATATTGGAATGAGGATCCCGAGCAAGGGCAAGGCATGTGTATTGATCGCCGTAGCCGACAATCCATCAGCTACGTTGATACATACATCATAAACACCGGAAAATGCCGCGAGCTTTTCACATGATGCTTCATCCAGCCTCCTGCCCAGATCGGGTCTTTGCAAATACTGGTGGCGGTCCACAGCTTTCGAGTGCAGTAATAAAGGAGGATGCAGTTGCTCCATCGCTTCACCCAACGAGTCTACGTCCATTCCCGCGAATACGGCATCGCGCGCAAAAGCATGCGCCAGTTTGAACTGCAGATTTTCACTTGTGGGTATTGACACTCCCGTTCTGCCCAATGCGATGCGTGCATTAGTGAACTTTTTTAAACCCAACCATGGATCCTGCGTCGGTAACCTGATCTCTATCATACCGGGAATTTTAATAACGGGTGCTGGAGACTGGCCGGTAACTGCCGGCCATCTTCCCCAAAAATTCCCTGCTTCACCAGCCACGCCCATCAGCAAGAGCAGGTTATCCATATCATCCTGATCTGTTTCAGCATGCCGGAAATCAACGGATTTCCTCTTTTTCACAACAACAAGGCCCACATGAGTCGCCCCTATGGCATATCTGCAATAAAAAATCTTCCAAATCTTCCTTATTTTGAAAACACCTCCGAAACAAATGCTCATGCTACGACACCTGCTGCTCAGCACACTGCTTATCTTTTCATTATCATCATGTAAAGTCATCTGGGTTCCGGATTACAACGCCAAACTGGAAGACCAGATCGCGAAAACCGCAAAGGCAAATGATAAACTATACATCGATATGCTCGATGCCGCTCCAAACAAACGGGACTACGATCAGTACAAAGAAAAATATAACGATATCGAAGCCGACATCAACGCCATCCAACTGGCCAATGAAGCCCGCAACAACAACGCCAGCTTCCTGGTGATCAATAAGAACCTGAAAGAAGCTTTCCAGGAAGCAAAAAAATACCACAAAGAGAAACAAGTGCTGTCCGATGGAGAAATTAAATCATACCAGGCATCACTGGCAGGATTCTGGAAACCGCTGTTCCTCGCGGAGCGGGGACTTAAAATCAATTCAAAATAATGGCTATGAAATTTGATATCGACGAAACCCTGTCCCAGATGCTGGAGGCCATGAAAGGCGTGGCCAAAGAAAACTGGAAAACGATCAGAGGGAACGCCAACGGATTCCTGCAACAACGTAAGGGCCGGCTGGAGCTGCTTACCAGCCTGCGCATGGCCAACGAGATCGAAGAGCAATTCTTTGTAAAACGATTGAAAGACGAAAAAAAGATGCTGGAGTCCGAACTGCATTCCATCGCCATCGTCTCAAAATCCATCGCCCAAAAAGCAGCAAATGCCGCCATCGAAGTACTTCAGCAGGCCGTTTCTAAAATGATCACCCTCTGATCACTCGTTCTGCTGCGGCTTCCCCGCCGTGCTGCGGCCCTGGGACTTATACTTGTTCAACAGATCCTGGAGTTCCTTCACCTTCTTGGGGTAGCGTTGTTGCAGGTTCTCCTTCTCCGCGGGATCGGCCTCCATATCATAAAGTTGCACAGCGGGAAGACCCTGAATTTCTTTCTCTGTACCCGGATAACTCCAGCCACCGGAGCCCGGCGTTAAAAGCAGTTTCCACTTTCCCTGCCTGATCGCAAAATCGCCAAAATAAGAATGGTGTACCGAGGCCTCACGAATACGCTTTTTATAGTCTGGATTGAACAGCAAAGGCGACAGGTCATAACTGTCTTCCGCTTCGTCGTCTTTCAACCGATACCCGGTAATGGCAGCAAAACTGGCCATGAAATCATTCAGCAACACGGTTTGCCTGACCGTTCCCCCTCCCTTAATCCGGGCCGGCCATTGCAACAACAGGGGCACACGATGGCCGCCTTCAAACAGATCCGCTTTACGACCCCGAAAGCCCGCACTGGGATCATGCCCCTTACCCGCAAGCAATGCGAAATTGGCCTCGGGGGAACAGCCGTTGTCTGACGTGAACACCAGGATCGTGTTCTCTGAAATGCCGTTCCTTTCCAAAGCATCCTGTATGGCACCAACAAACCCGTCCACCTCCATCACAAAATCGGCGTAGACGTTCAAGCCCGACTTCCCCCTGAACTGATCAGCGGGCGCAATGGGCGTATGCGGGGCCGTGATGGGAAGATAGAGGAAGAAAGGCTGCTGCTGTTTGGAACTCCGGCTGATATAATCCACCGATCGTTGTTGAAGTTCCCCCATGATGGTTTTAAGATCCCAACCCTTTATGCCCCGACCCGGCCGGCAGTCGTTATATGGCAGTGTCGTATAGAATGTATCAGGCATCCCCAACGTATTCCTGTTCTCGATATACACATAGGGTGGCAAATTGGGCGCGTCCATGCCAAAGAAATAATCAAACCCGATGTCGAGGGGTCCGCCACCAAGCGGCCTGGAAAAATCAAGATTGAATGCATCAGCCCGGTCAACAGGCTTCAGGCCATCTGTGGTCAGCCAGTTCCAACCCAGGTGCCATTTGCCCATCACAGCAGTCTGATAACCCTGCTTCCTGAGCATACCAGCCATGGTAGTACGGGTAGATGGAATGATGGGTCGACTGTAATCAAACAGCACTCCTTTCTTCAGCGTGGATCTCCAACTATACCTTCCCGTTAGTAATCCATATCTCGTGGGCGTACAAACGGCGGATCCGGAATGCGCATCGGTAAAACGAAGTCCTGCCTTTGCCATACGGTCTATATTCGGCGTAGCTATCTTCCCCTGCGGATTGAAAGATGATACATCGCCATAGCCGAGGTCATCGGCCAGGATAAAAATGATATTTGGACGCTCCTGTTGTGAATGCGCACGCAAAAAAATGAAGCAGAATATTGAAATAATGATCGTTCTCATCGTAAACATGTTTTAGCCCCTGGCCATAGTCCAAAAGATGAACGCCAAGTTATGGGGTAACTTTAATATGGATGACCCTCAATATGCGCTTCCCCTGAAAATCAAAAGCTATATTTACGATTATGAGAAAGCTCTGCCTGCTGGTCACCCTTTTAGCGTTCATGTCCGGATCCAGCCATGCACAAATCCAGGCTGTTCCCCCGGAGGTGGACAATGGCGTACTCACTCTCAAGCTGGACCTCACGCGTGGCGGCGCCATCGCTTATCTCTCTCTTTCAGGTTCCAGCAGGAACATCGTCAACATCGCCGATGAAGGTCGTTATATCCAGCAATCTTACTATGCCGGGAAATCTGTGGACCGAAAATCAGATGGCCAGTCACCCAGCTGGTCCCCCTGGAGCTGGAATCCCATTCAAGTGGGCGATGCTTACCGGAACCGCGCGAAGATCCTGACCTTCCAAAAAGAATCAAACCAGCTTTATGTCAAATGCATCCCCATGCTCTGGGATATGAACAACAGGTACGCCGAAGCCGAGATGGAACAATGGACCACGCTGGATGGCCATGTTCTGAAAGTGCGGAACAGGCTGACCTGCCACCGGACCGATACCATTTATGGCGACGGAGTGCTGAACGACCAGGAACTGCCTGCTGTGTATCCCGTTTCCGCGCTTAGCGAATTATATACTTACGTGGGCGACAAACCCTTTACCATGGCACCACCTGATCAGCTGAAAGTGATCAACCTCTCGAGCGGCTTCTGGGGCAGGTATGACCGGGTCTCGGAACACTGGATGGCTTTTGTGGATAGTTCCTCCTGGGGCATGGGCATCTATAATCCGCGCTGCACGGAATTCCTGGCGGGCATGGCCGGTTCCCCGGGCAAGGAAGACCATGACGGATCAACGTCTTATATCGCTCCTGTTAAAAAAGAAATGCTGTCTAAGGACGCTATCTACGAATACGAGTATTACGTGATCATCGGACCACTGCAGACGATCCGAAATACCGTGTACAAACTCAATGATCTGCGCAAAGACGCGAAATAGCTTAACTTCTTTTGCAGCGGCCGAACCAGGCCGTCATTCGATTGTTGATTAACATATGAAACAGTTTCTGATCTTACTGCTCACCGCCTTCGTTTGCAGCCCAGCGTTTACGCAGGACCGTTATGAATACAGGGATGGCGACCCCAATGGCATCAGCAAATGGTACATGGGCCGGCAGATCGCGCACGTGATGAGCCATTTCGGGATCGACTGGCTGGAGCGGGAAGAACGGGA
>Ga0315904_10013303_pt1 | contig 10312 bp, 7 predicted proteins | sample LakEriMetagenome_6_FD_203529 | JGI IMG/M metagenome (GOLD analysis project Ga0315904, IMG submission 203529) | Freshwater fungal communities from buoy surface, Lake Erie, Ohio, United States - Buoy 12 MA120 | ecosystem: Environmental > Aquatic > Freshwater > Lake | place: USA: Lake Erie, Ohio...
CGCTCTCATCAAAAGCCATCACGATCACTGCCGCTCCATAGTTGAAACAGGTACGTGCCTGCTCCCTGAATTTTTCCTCGCCTTCTTTAAGAGAAATGGAATTCACCACACATTTACCCTGCACACATTTCAACCCTGCTTCAATGATGCTGAATTTGGAGGAGTCGATCATGATCGGGATCCGCGCAATATCCGGCTCACTCTGCAACAGGTTCAGAAAAGTGACCATGGCTTTTTCTCCATCCAGCAATGCATCGTCCATGTTCACATCCAATACCTGCGCGCCATTTTCCACCTGTTGCCTGGCCACACTCAGGGCTTCTTCATAATTTCCATCGCGGACCAGCCTCGCAAATTTCTTGGAGCCTGTGACATTAGTACGTTCACCTACGTTGATGAAATTGGTTTCAGGGCGCACCACCAATGGCTCCAGTCCTGCCAGCCTTAAATAAGGCTTTATATGTAATGATTCACTCATGATGTCAGTTTGGAAGTGGGTCAAGTACAGGCAATGGCCTGGGTTTAATATTTCTGACTGCTTTGGCAATGGCTTCAATGTGCGGTGGCGTTGTGCCACAGCATCCGCCAACAATATTCACAAATCCTTCTTTTGCCCAGTCTTCTATATGATGCGCCGTATGTACCGGAAGCTCATCGTATTCTCCCATTGCGTTTGGAAGACCTGCATTTGGGTATGCCGATGTATAACATGCGGCGATATGCGAAAGTTCTTCGATGTGTGATCTCATCTCTTTGGCACCTAACGCACAATTCAATCCCACGCTCAGTGGCCGTGCATGCATGATGGACGTGTAAAAAGCTTCCAGGGTTTGGCCGCTTAATGTTCGTCCGGAGGCATCAGTGATAGTGCCACTGATCATTACCGGTAGCATTGGCTTACCGGTATCGCTGAAATATCTCCTGATCGCATACACTGCAGCTTTTGCATTCAGCGTATCGAAAATGGTTTCGATCAACAGCAGATCCACTCCACCGTCCACCAACGCTTTTACCTGTTCGTAGTAAGCGGTCGCAACTTCGTCGAAGTAAACAGACCTGAACCCGGGGTTGTTGACATCGGGCGACATAGAAAGTGTTTTGTTCATGGGGCCGATGGCGCCTGCAACAAATGGTCCTCCCCGTGAAGGATCATATTTGTCCGATTTTTTAAATTGCTCAACAGCATCCCGCGCGCATTTTGCTGCACAGAGATTGACCTCTGTAGCCAGGGAACTCATGTCGTAGTCGGCCAGTGAAACTGCCTGCGCATTGAATGTGTTGGTTTCTATGATATCCGCTCCCGCTTCCAGGTATTCTTTATGAATGGCGGTAATGATCTGTGGCTGCGTAATGGAAAGGAGATCGTTGTTTCCTTTGAGGTCAACATGCCAGTTGGCAAAACGTTCGCCACGATAATCTGCTTCTCCCAGTTTGTATTGTTGGATCATAGTACCCATAGCTCCATCTATCACGAGTATGCGTTCTTCCAACAATTGATTGATTGTCTTCATCAGTTATAATTTAAATACGCGGGAGGGAGTACTAACGAGAGGAGGTTGTGCCTTGATCGTTTATTAGTTCAGTTCTTCCTGACCGCACAGGCCGAACAATAAACAAATCTGCCTGCGGGGGCAAAGATAAGCCAACATTGGCTAATTAGCTAATTGACCGGTGGGCTAATTATGCTGTCGATAACTAGGGAATCAGCTAATTTGCCAATTAGCCAATCAGGCAATTATTTCGAAACATAATTCTCTATGGGGAGCCTGTTCTGCAGGCTGCGGGCGAGGGTCATTTCGTCGGCATATTCCAGTTCACCGCCAAAAGCGATCCCCCGGGCAATGGTGGTGATCCTAACCCCGGATGTCTGTAGTTTTTTCTGAATATAATAGATGGTGGTGTCGCCCTGGATGGTAGGACTAAGGGCGAATATGATCTCTTCGGTCTTTTCTTTTGCTACCCGGTTGACCAGCGAATCGATATTCAATTGATCTGGACCAATGCCGTCCAGGGGGGAGATCACACCACCCAATACGTGATAAACACCGTTGTATTGCTGTGTGGCCTCGATCGCGATCACTTCCCTGAGGGTTTCCACAACACAGATCATCTCCTGCTTCCTGGCAGTATTGGCGCAAATGGAGCAGAGCTCCGCATCTGATACGTTATTGCAGCGCTGGCAGAAACGGATCTCGTTCCGCATTTTACTGATCACTTCTCCAAAATGCTCAACATTCTCTTTCTCCTGTTTGAGCATGTGCAATACCAGCCTTAATGCCGTTTTCCTTCCAATTCCGGGGAGCTTGGCAAATTCGTTCACTGCAGATTCCATCAATTGGGAAGAGAAAACCATAATTCAAATTTAGTCCTGATTTCTGACCTGTTTTACATTGATATCAACTTCATTATCCCAGTTGGCCCTGATATTCAGTTTTTGCTTCCGGGTTTTGATGATCTCCGGCTGCAGTTTTTTATCATAGTTGCCAGTGTCCCAAACCCCGTTGCCATTGCGGTCAAACAGGATGCGGAGCTCATATTCACCGGGAAGCATCAACGGAATGTCCAGCCGGCCTGAATTGATCGGTTTGGTGAATTTGAGTTTTTCGTTGGTATAAAACAACAATACCGGGTGTGCCGATGTATCGAGTTCCTGGAATCGGATCGTAAGACTGCCATAGTCTTCTTTCCTCTTGGTGGTGATCTTTAAAGTATCGTTCCTCAGTACGGAATATCCAAGTGTGTCTTCAGCCAATCCTTTCTCAACAAATACCTTATACTTTGTCCCGGGTATCCATTGGTGTCTGATCGTGAGTATGTTGGAGTCAAGTGCAATGGCTGCAGGCAAACGAATACCAGTGTCTGAAGCCAGGTAGATCTTTGAGCTGTCAAACTTCACAGGTTTCCTGTCAAAGCTAAGTGTAAGATCGCCAAGGTAATCCAATGATCCCATTTCGGTATTGGTTGCATAGCGCAGTCTCTTGTCATCTTTATTACCAGCAGGCCGTCCCGTTGAAGAGCCCGTGGAGCGCGGTTTTTCACGTTCCGCCTGGAACGCATTGATCTTTACCGGTTCTGTTTCAGATGTTATCCTGATGGAGCTGTCGAGGAATCCAAAGATCTCTGTGGGCTGGTCGTACTTCAGGCTGCCATCCATATCTTTCAATGCGAAAACATTATAAGTGCCCGGTGCAATGAACCGGAAACTGAAAAATCCTTCTTTGTTAAGTCGTGCCGAATACATTGGTCTTTTCGTTCTGACAGCGGTGTCCGATAATTCAGGCTGAAGAATGGCCATGATGGTACTGTCGGCCAAACCGGTTTCTGCCAGTACGATCTTCCCGGATAGTTTCCCTGTATCAATAGTTGGCCCCGTACTGAAAACATAGGTGAAGTTCCTGATGGGATTGTTCTCATTGATGTCCTGGATCACGTCACCAAAATTGATGGAGTAAGTAGTGTTGGGTTTGAGACTGTCTTTTAATTTGATCGTTACATTTTTGAGACGCGCTTCAATGATGGGTTGTATTTCCGGAACCGGCGACACCACGATCATTTGCTGGGCTCCATTCTGCATCTGGATATATTCAGAAAATTCAAGCACGATCCTGTTTGTATTAACATTAATAGCAGAATCGGCAGGGTTTGCTCTGGCCAGCAATGGAGGTAGCGTGTCCTTTGCGCCGCCCATAGGGGGTAGGGGCTGGCCGCAGCGGAAGAAAAACGCAGTCAGCAACAGGACTATGAGTGAGTAGAAGATTCGATACATGTCATATTCCGGAATCCGGAATTTGGAATTTCAGTTGGCAAACTTAAGTTGTTTCCAGTCAACGCGTTTAGAATGGCTGTTAAATTGATGAAACTCCCCGGGCCTGGGTGAAGGGAGAAGGGCCCTATTGGATAGTTTGAATTTCCCTGTTTTTGGGGAGAAAATATTGGCCATTTTATGCCAGATTCGTGCAATAAGATCTGGCGAAGCTGACTCTTATCCGTCAGTTCTGATCTTACTTAAATCCTTTGGTATGAGAATCATTTTTACTTCACTGTTTATACTTATGTCCGTTATAGGGTTAAAGGCCCAACCCTGTTCGATAGAAGCCCTGTTGAAAGTTCCAGGTATTTGGAAAGGTCCCGGCCTGGGATCCGTGCATAATGTGACACCGGAAAATCTTGCGAAAGAGAAGGCCGTGATTGGGGAGATCCAGAAAATGATATCATCTGTCTACCAGCCATACGGAGTGAATTGCAGTTACAGTTATGTATTCGGGTATGGAGTTTCCGGCGGGAAGAACTGGATGGCAGATCCCTATGAATATGTGATCAGGTTCCCGGACTTTACCTGTAATCCAAAGTATAATGATATATCCAAAAAATGGATAAATCCTGAGCCAAGGGCCTCTATATGGATCACCGTAAATGAGATCTTCCGCGGGGGATTTCAGCTCTATGCTGCAGATTTACCTGACGACAGTTTCGTTCCTTTTGGCCAGATCGATTCATGGCCTGAAAAAAGGGATGGTTACTGGTTCAGGAAGATCCGGGATTCGGGATTTGAACGAAGCGGGGACCGTCACTACCAATGCCTGATCACTTATGATAATAAACTGCCTTTCAAGGTTTTTACCAGGCGGCAGTACCTGGAGTATAAGATCCCCTTGATGGAAAAATATCTTGCTGACTTTATTAAGCAGAGCAGTGAGATCGATCCGAATTTTGATGCGGCCAGCAAGAGGGTATTTGAAAGCAGCCAGGAACAAATCAAGGAATTGCGTCAGAAGATACAGCAGGTGAAATTGCTTCTGACAGCCATGTCTGAGGCGGAACTGGAAATGGGAGCGATAATCATCAAAGAACCGGATGATGAATTTTCCGGGTTTAAAAAAGAAGGCGAACCCTACGCCAAAATACTGGTAGTTCCCGATCTTAGTTATTATCAGCGTCTCCCCAAATGGGTGCCACAGTTTTTCTGTGTTGACGTGGGTTTTGATACTCGAACAGAGGCATACAGGACTGCTGTTCCCGCCGTTGAGAAAACTCTGAATTTTTCCTGGTTCAGGAAGATGCTGGGCAGCACCACTATAATCCCTGCCGGTAAGCCTGGCGCGGAGCCGATTAAACAGTAGTCCCATGCGGCTCCCAAACCGAAGTAGTCTTTATTGAATCTTGTTTAGGGTAAAATGCTGCCGAACCCGTGGTGAATGATCTCAACGGGAATATTACTCCCTGATAATGCCGGCCATTTCGTCTTCCTCCAACAGATCAATATAGATCTTGTTTTCCTTAGCGAATTTGCACCAGCTGCAAGTGGGCTTGCCGCAACCTGTATAGAAATCGTGGGCCCTGATCTTTGCCCAAACCTTCCGGATCTGCTGTTCTACCAGTTGCACATCTTCGGCTCCGATCTCTAACCTCTTTTTGAACCACTTGCCTTTTTTATCGGGCTCAATGAAATCAAATTCCACGTACTGTACCCGCCAGGGCTTGGGCAGCAGGTCCACCAGGATCTTATAAAATACGGCTTGCCGCCAGTAATTCCCGCCATGGGGTTGGGTCTCATCTTCGCCTGCTTTTTTGAAACTCTTGATGGCGTTTTCCACGCTGCCGGTTTTAAAATCGGTGATCACGATATCATTGCCTTCAAAAGTGATCAGATCCGTGAACCCGCGCAAGGGAATATCATCAAGCGCTACACCATCTAGTCTGTATTCGGTTACAGATACCTGTGGTGGTTTGATATTCATGAAACTATGTTCATAGTATGCAGCCAGCACATTCATGCCATGGTCAGTATAACGTTTGAAGCTTTCGTTGTTGAAATGTTCCCGCTCCCGGGCCAGCGCCATCCTGAACTGGTCCTGTAACAGGCTGAGCGCTGGGAATTGGTTCTTGCCCTTGCCTTCGTCGTGTATCACCTTGAGCGCTGCATGTACTGCTGTACCAAAAGATGCACTCTCGGATTTGGCGCCGGGTACTTTCACCAACGTGGTATAATAAAAACCGATGGGGCAGTCGAGGTAATTATTCAATGCCGACACATTCATAACGAATTTGTCCAGCAACCCGTTGATGTATTCTTTCTCGGCTTCCTTCAATACGGGTTTACTGATCAGCCCAAAGCGCCGGGCCTGGTAGTCTGCCTTTTGTGTTTCTTCCAGTTTAATCGTTTCCTCTGTCAGGTCCAGTGAAGTTTTGATCTCTTGCAGGAACATGGAAGGCATGAGTTCCTTACCGTCATTTTTCATCCTGGGGTAAGAAATATACAGATGCTTCTCCGCGCGTGTGATCGATACAAAGAACAGTCGCCTGAGCTCCTCAGTTTCTTCTTCTTTTGATATCGTTGAGTCTTCTTCCCCGCCCTTGACAACTGATGGTGGCAGGGAGAATCCAACGCTGAATTTTTTCTTTGATTCCCAGACATCCGACCTCGCGCCCAGGAAAAAAACATATTCAAATTCGAGTCCCTTGCTGCCGTGACATGTCATGAGGTTCACGCCTGTTTCATTGCCCGTGGTTTGTATGAGTGGAAGCGGCAGTTTATTCTCTTCCATCAGGTCGATCAACTGGATGAAGCCTTGCAGCGTCATCAGTGGGTGCCGGTGGGTTTCTTCCTTGATGTAGTTGAAGAGGCAGGAGAGTTTGTCCATCAGCCACAGTTTTTCGCTGTTGCTGTTGATGGCCGAAAGCACGCCAGCTTCGTTGATCAGCTTTTCGAACCACTGCTGCAGGGGCAGATTATAGCACTCTTTCTGTAAAAGTTCCAGAACTTCGCCTATGCGTTGAAGTTTGCCGCTGACTTCGTCAATAGGAAAGAGGAGGCCGGCCTGCGAGGTGCCAACTGAAGCGATGTACTCTCTAAGACTGCTTTTCTTATCTCGTAGGATCCTTGCAATGTCTACCGCATCCAGGTCGAAGAAGTCGTAGTGCAGGATCTCAAATAGCAGGTATTCGCCACCGTTAGGTTGGTCGTTCTCCATATCTATGTACCTGCAGATGTTGAGTACTTTTTGGATGAATATATCTTCCAGCAGGTTCAGCGACCGCTTTACATAGAATGGAACGCCGGCGAGGTGCAGGAATTTCTGAAGTTCATCCCCGTATTTGTGTTCCCGGTACAGCACGGCAATATCTCCGGGGTTCACACCTTCATCCACAAGTTGTTTCACCGTATTGGCGATATCGGCGTTCTCTGAGAATTCATCTTCATATACCCTTATTTCCGGTTCTATGTTGAGTTCCATCAGCCCGGGGCGTGCGGTATTGAGTTCTTTGGTGAGTCCTTCTACTTTTTCGATCAGCCTTTTCTTGTTGCGTGTGATCAGGGCGGTGGCAGCATTGAGGATGGGCTGCACGCTGCGGTAATTTTCAGTGAGTACCACTGTTTTGAGGTTCCGTTGAAGTTTTTCCCTGATCGCCAGCATATTCTCGATATTGGCACCCTGGAATCGATAGATACTTTGGTCGTCGTCGCCCACCACAAATAGATTGGGATTGTCTTCCCAGTAGGAGGTCAGCAGTTCCACAATACGGTTCTGGGATCCGCTGGTATCCTGGTATTCATCCACTAAAATGTATTGCAGCGCTTCCTGGTAGCCAAGCAGTACATCCGGTTGCCCTTCGAAAAGCCTGATCACCCAGTTGATCATATCATCGAAATCATACCGGGCATTTTCAGCGAGGATCTGCTGATACCCATCAAAGGCCTGCACTGCGGCGCGTGAGCGGAGGAATTTTTTCACTTCATCTCTTCCCGCTTGTGTAAGCCCATCCTGGGGTTTTCTTTTATTGGTAAAATTTTCCGGGATAGTAACCTCAATATAGTGGTCGATCTTTTCGACGAGATAATCGGGGGCCCAGGCCTCACGCTTCATATCAGAGAACAAAGATGCGAGGTTACTGAGGTCATAGTAGGCTTCACCTTTCAGACGTTTCAGAGGGTTGTCATTAGTGAAACCGTCTATCAGTTCCTTGATATACTGCACGCGCTCCATGTCGCTCAGCGGCTCCAGATCGGGCTTTTTCAGTGCCCGGCCCTGTTCCTGGATCACTTTGTTGCAGAAGGAATGAAAAGTATGGATGTTGACTTTATAAGCATCGCTGCCCAGGAACAGTACAAGCCTTTTTCGCATTGCCACGGTACCGGCATCTGTGAATGTGAGGCAGAGGATGTTCTCCGGGGTGGCGTCAGTTTCCAGCAGGATATTGGCGATGCGGCAGGCCAGGATCTGGGTTTTGCCTGTGCCGGGACCTGCGATCACCATTACGGGGCCCTCAATGGTATTTACAGCCTCTTTCTGGGCCGGATTTAGCCTGGCGTATTCTTTTTCGAAGGTTTCTCTCAACTTTGCTGGAACAGTCAACATAAATGCGTAATCGGGTGTTTTGGAAGGGAGTTCAAATTACTTTAAATGCCGCTTTTGCGGTGAATAATTTCCCAGATGGCAGTTTACAGTTTCAAGAAAGTCCAGAATTTACCCGTTAGTCTTGACGAGGCATGGCAATTTTTTTCTCACCCAAAAAACCTGGCAGTGATGACGCCGGATTATCTGAACCTGAAGTTCACGAACGAGCTTTATGGGGAAGAAATGTATGCCGGCCAGGTGATGACCTACAAAGTGAAGCCCCTTTTCGGGATCCCGATGTTCTGGATGACGGAGATCACGCATGTAAAAGATGGGGAATATTTTATTGACGAACAGCGATTTGGTCCGTACAGTCTCTGGCATCACCAGCACCATTTCAGGGAGATCGAGGGGGGAGTGGAGATGACCGACCTGATCCATTATAAGGTACCTGGTTGGATACTTGGCGACCTTGCGAATACCTTATTTATCCGGAAGCAGCTGGAGGGGATCTTCCAGTTCCGGGAGAAAAAGGTGGTGGAGCTGTTTGGGCTGTGGAAACCGGCCAACAAATTGAAAGTTTCTTGAACATACTGGCTTTCAGCGGCTTATAGTATGGCAGATATGCTATATTATTTTCATGTTATACCACTAAAAGGGTATTGCTGACAGTGTTGAAAATTATAATTTGCAACAGATTAACAGCCGTTGCAACACCTACTTCCGGATCGAACCGGAAGATCATTGAAGAAGACCTAGAAGCACCCCTTCGAACACACCTTGACGAGAATATGCGAACATGAATGACGCATATTCAGCCTGTAAAAATACCCCTTTTAAAAGCACCTCATTAATAGAACGGCCAGGGCCGTAAATAAGAAAAGTGTGTCCTGTTGGGCACACTTTTCTTCTAAATAGATTATTTGCGAGGTTTTAGCCTGGCATCCTTGAGATGTATTTCTCGATCTGTTTGATCTGGTCCAACACCTGTTTCTGCGTTGGTTTCTCTGCCTTTGCCCTGCGGAAATAGTCTTTTGCCGCACGGAATTCCCTTTTCTGCATCATGATTTGGCACATCTGGAGGTATGCGAGCGCTGCACTTTCTTTGTCGGGTATACCGGCCTTGAGTGCTGCCCTGATCAGGCTTTCGCCCTGTCTCATATCGCCTTTTTGAAGGGCCATCATGCCCAATTGCAGCTTGTTTGCTCCCTCGGCTTCCTTCATGGGAACCCCCAGGTCAAGGCTTTTTTTCATGTGTTTTTCGGCAGAATCAAAGTCCTGCTCCATCATTGCGATATTCCCCCTGAGGGTATAATAAACGGATTGAACGGGTTTATAGAGGAGATTAGGGAACCAGATCAGGTCCAGTACTTTTTTGGCACCCTCGATATCACCATCCTCGAGATGTTCCTGTATAAGGCGAAGGGGGCCGAAGAAAAAATGAGTGAACAGCATGATAACTGCTGTCAGATAAAGAATAAATGCGGGCCAAAAGCCGCTGGTAATATTCACCACTATCGCTAAAACCAGGATAATAAGACTGATCCAGAACCGGTACCTGATAAATGTGTTAAACCATTTCATGGCGCAAAGATAGGAGAACTGAGGCAGTAGGCGAGAGGCGGGAGGTGGGAGGAGAGAGGCGGGAGGCGTGAGGGTATCTCTTTGCAAGGTCAGCGTTCAAAAATATTTTCTCCTGCCTCAAACCTCCTGCCTCTCGCCTTTTAACCCTTTTTTCCCTATTTTTGCGTCCCTTAATTGAGCTGGTCCCGTAGTTCAATGGATAGAATAGAAGTTTCCTAAACTTTAGATACAGGTTCGATTCCTGTCGGGACTACCACTTAAAATTAGACCCCTTGATAGTCAAGGGGTTTTGTGTTTCTAAAAACGGTCTGGTAGCAAAATGGCAGCTACACCATTCTACCAATATTGTTTTTACTTTGGGGCTTTAGTATTGTCATCATTTCCTGCCCTAT
>Ga0315904_10013308_pt1 | contig 10308 bp, 4 predicted proteins | sample LakEriMetagenome_6_FD_203529 | JGI IMG/M metagenome (GOLD analysis project Ga0315904, IMG submission 203529) | Freshwater fungal communities from buoy surface, Lake Erie, Ohio, United States - Buoy 12 MA120 | ecosystem: Environmental > Aquatic > Freshwater > Lake | place: USA: Lake Erie, Ohio...
CGATCAGTGGAACCCCAACTGCGTCGGGTACCTTCAACTACACCATTCCCTTAACGGGCGGTTGTGGTAGTGTAAATGCAACGGGAACCATTACGGTTTCAGCATGTACACCAAACACAGCGGGCACGGCATCGCCAATAACGCTTATTGTGAATACGGCCTTAACGCCATCTATCACGATTGCAACAACGGGAGCGACAGGCATTGGCACAGCGACAGGTTTACCTGCGGGCGTAACGGCTGTTTGGGCTAGTAATTTGATTACGATTAGTGGAACACCAACTGCGTCGGGTACCTTCAACTACACCATTCCCTTAACGGGAGGTTGTGGCAGTGTAGATGCGACGGGAACTATTACGGTGTCAGCTTGTCCCACTGCTACCATTACAGATAATGGTATGAATACCTATAATACGGTTAGCATAGGCACCCAATGTTGGATGAAGGAAAACTTAAGAGTAAGAAGATATAATGACGGTACCGAAATCAGGTTTGATGCCTCAGGAACCTCTACAGGTACAAGTAGTCAAACATGGTCTGGAATGGGACGAGAATATGGTGCTTATACCATTTACTCACATGATAGTACGGCAACTCCCTCAAATCTCACATCTTACGGATATTTATATAATTGGTATGCAGTAAAGGGTATTGCATCCATTGGAAGTACGACATATAAAAATATTTGCCCAAGTGGCTGGCACGTACCTTCGGATTCTGATTGGAATAAATTAGTAAAATTTATACATTCGGGAGCTGATACAACCACGATTCCTTCTGCTGATGGTTCTTTTAGCCAAAGTTCAACTGCAGGTGGAAAGCTGAAAAAAAATGATGCCTTATGGACAACAAACACTGGAACTGACGATTTCGGCTTTTCCGCTCTCCCTGGTGGTTATCGCAATTTCGATGGTGGTTTCACTTCTATTAGGAGCATCGCTTTTTTCTTGAGTGCTGATCAGTACAACGGCAGCAACGCCAATGGCCGCTTCATGCTCAGCAACGATGGTAGTGTGCGCAGGAACACCCCCACTAAGTCGTTTGGTGGTTCCGTTCGCTGCCTCATAGATTGACCATTTGTCTATTTCATGTTCGAGGCTTGCGTGTGGCAGGCGATATGATTTTTCGACTACTATTTAAAATGGGCTAAAAAAATAATCGTAAGTAAAACGCCACATTGAAATAGTCAATTTTATGACAAATAATATTTAAGACAATGGTAAAAAAAAACTGCCAGGTGGACAAATTAAAAGTTCCACTTGGTCGTTTTTTCACAAAAAACTTTCGCAGCGACGCGATGTCTCACGTCTTCTCCCTGGCAGGTTCCGTTGGTCGTTTACCTAATTTTTCAATCAGCTAAGGTTCAAATTTTACCTTTTTCAATCTATTTTGGAACAAATTCCTTAAGATTCCTCGAATCTTAAGGAATTTTTGGATTAAATTTTTGGATTAAGGCATTATGCTGGTGAGTTTTGTGATTATTAAATATTTTAAAAATCACAAAATGACGCTTAGAATTTTACTGATGTCCTTGCTACCACTTTTGAGTTTTGCCCAGTCTAACTCAAAAGTGGCTATGCCAAAAAATACCCAATCGAATGAAAAGGGGCCTGTAGAACTAAAAAGGAATGCCTTATATAATTTAGATGAGATAAAAGTTCGCTGGAAGAAGGCGGCTTTGGAGAATTGTCCTGGGGTACCATGTCCGACATTTTCGGTACCTGGTCCATGCAGTTCAATCGTTGCTACGCCAACAAGTCCATCTTCTGCGAGTGTATCGTTTGTGCCACCCACAAGTGACGGAGGGAGTGCTATAACCGGTTATATTGTGACGGCAACATCATCACCTTCAGCACCTGCAAAACGGAAATCATCCTCTGTGATTACTGTTACCGGAACATCTTCGCCCATAGTAGTCACAGGATTGACATTTGGCGTAAACTATATATTTTCTGTGGTTGCAACGAATGCTGCTGGTGGTTCGCCTCCTATTACCACCACCACTACGGTTACGCCTTGTACCCTCAACACAGCGGGCACGCCTTCGCCAATAACGCTTATTGTGAATACGGCCTTAACGCCATCTATCACGATTACAACGACAGGAGCGACAGGCATTGGCACAGCGACGGGATTACCTGCGGGCGTAACGGCTGTTTGGGCTAGTAATGTAATAACGATCAGTGGAACCCCTACTGCGTCGGGTACCTTCAACTACACCATTCCCTTAACGGGAGGTTGCGGCAGTGTAAATGCGACGGGAACCATTACGGTTTCAGCATGTACACCAAACACAGCGGGCACGGCATCGCCAATAACGCTTATTGTGAATACGGCCTTAACGCCATCTATCACGATTGCAACAACGGGAGCGACAGGCATTGGCACAGCGACAGGTTTACCTGCGGGCGTAACGGCTGTTTGGGCTAGTAATTTGATTACGATTAGTGGAACACCAACTGCGTCGGGTACCTTCAACTACACCATTCCCTTAACGGGAGGTTGTGGCAGTGTAGATGCGACGGGAACTATTACGGTGTCAGCTTGTCCCACTGCTACCATTACAGATAATGGTATGAATACCTATAATACGGTTAGCATAGGCACCCAATGTTGGATGAAGGAAAACTTAAGAGTAAGAAGATATAATGACGGTACCGAAATCAGGTTTGATGCCTCAGGAACCTCTACAGGTACAAGTAGTCAAACATGGTCTGGAATGGGACGAGAATATGGTGCTTATACCATTTACTCACATGATAGTACGGCAACTCCCTCAAATCTCACATCTTACGGATATTTATATAATTGGTATGCAGTAAAGGGTATTGCATCCATTGGAAGTACGACATATAAAAATATTTGCCCAAGTGGCTGGCACGTACCTTCGGATTCTGATTGGAATAAATTAGTAAAATTTATACATTCGGGAGCTGATACAACCACGATTCCTTCTGCTGATGGTTCTTTTAGCCAAAGTTCAACTGCAGGTGGAAAGCTGAAAAAAAATGATGCCTTATGGACAACAAACACTGGAACTGACGATTTCGGCTTTTCCGCTCTCCCTGGTGGTTATCGCAATTTCGATGGTGGTTTCACTTCTATTAGGAGCATCGCTTTTTTCTTGAGTGCTGATCAGTACAACGGCAGCAACGCCAATGGCCGCTTCATGCTCAGCAACGATGGTAGTGTGCGCAGGAACACCCCCACTAAGTCGTTTGGTGGTTCCGTTCGCTGCCTCATAGATTGACCATTTGTCTATTTCATGTTCGAGGCTTGCGTGTGGCAGGCGATATGATTTTTCGACTACTATTTAAAATGGGCTAAAAAAATAATCGTAAGTAAAACGCCACATTGAAATAGTCAATTTTATGACAAATAATATTTAAGACAATGGTAAAAAAAAACTGCCAGGTGGACAAATTAAAAGTTCCACTTGGTCGTTTTTTCACAAAAAACTTTCGCAGCGACGCGATGTCTCACGTCTTCTCCCTGGCAGGTTCCGTTGGTCGTTTACCTAATTTTTCAATCAGCTAAGGTTCAAATTTTACCTTTTTCAATCTATTTTGGAACAAATTCCTTAAGATTCCTCGAATCTTAAGGAATTTTTGGATTAAATTTTTGGATTAAGGCATTATGCTGGTGAGTTTTGTGATTATTAAATATTTTAAAAATCACAAAATGACGCTTAGAATTTTACTGATGTCCTTGCTACCACTTTTGAGTTTTGCCCAGTCTAACTCAAAAGTGGCTATGCCAAAAAATACCCAATCGAATGAAAAGGGGCCTGTAGAACTAAAAAGGAATGCCTTATATAATTTAGATGAGATAAAAGTTCGCTGGAAGAAGGCGGCTTTGGAGAATTGTCCAGGGGTACCATGTCCGACATTTTCGGTACCTGGTCCATGCAGTTCAATCGTTGCTACGCCAACAAGTCCATCTTCTGCGAGTGTATCGTTTGTGCCACCCGCAAGTGACGGGGGTAGTCCTATAACTGGTTATATTGTGACGGCAACATCAACACCTTCAGCACCTGCAAAACGGAAATCATCGGCAATTATTACTGTTACTGGAACATCTTCGCCCATAGTAGTCACAGGATTGACATTTGGCGTAAACTATATATTTTCTGTGGTTGCAACGAATGCTGCTGGTGGTTCGCCTCCTATTACCACCACCACTACGGTTACGCCTTGTACCCTCAACACAGCGGGCACGCCTTCGTCAAGCCCAACGTTAACGGTTAATACGTCCTTAACGCCAACTATCACGATTACAACGACGGGAGCGACAGGTATTGGCACAGCGACGGGATTACCTGCGGGCGTAACGGCTGTTTGGGCTAGTAATATGATAACGATTAGTGGAACCCCTACTGCGTCGGGTACCTTCAACTACACCATTCCCTTAACGGGAGGTTGCGGCAGTGTGAATGCGACGGGAACCATTACGGTGACAACTGCGCCTGCGGCCACAGTACCTGGTGCTCCGACGAGTGTGGTAGCCACAGCGGGTAATACAACGGCGAGTGTTGCCTTTGTAGTTCCGTCAAGTAATGGAGGAAGTGTGATCACGGGTTATACGGTAACGTCTAATCCTGCAGGAGGAACAGCAACTGGAGTAAGTTCACCACTTACGGTAACGGGATTGACAAATGGAACGGCCTATACATTTACGGTGGTAGCTACGAATGCAGTGGGAAGCTCTGCTGCTTCTGCGGCATCATCTGCGGTAACGCCTTCGCCTGCGGCTACGGTTCCTGGTGCTCCGACGAGTGTGGTAGCCACGGCAGGGAATGCCTCGGCGAGTGTTGCCTTTGTAGCTCCTGCAAGTTCTGGAGGAAGTGTGATAACGGGTTATACGGTAACGTCTAATCCTGCAGGAGGAACAGCAACTGGATCAAGTTCACCACTTACGGTAACGGGATTGACAAATGGAACGGCCTATACATTTACGGTGGTAGCTACGAATGCAGTGGGAAGCTCTGCTTCTTCTGCGGCATCATCTGCGGCAACGCCTGCGACAGTTCCTGGTGCTCCGACGAGTGTGGTAGCCACGGCAGGGAATGCCTCGGCGAGTGTTGCCTTTGTAGCTCCGTCAAGTACTGGAGGAAGTGTGATAACGGGATATACGGTGACGTCTAGTCCTGGAGGCATCACGGCGATGGGCACTACATCTCCCATAAACGTAACAGGATTAACGAACGGGACGGCTTACACATTTACGGTAGTTGCGACGAACGCAGTGGGAAGCTCTGCTGCTTCTGCGGCATCATCTGCGGTAACGCCTTCGCCTGCGGCCACGGTACCTGATGCTCCGACGAGTGTGGTAGCCACGGCAGGGAATGCTTCGGCGAGTGTTGCCTTTGTAGCTCCGTCAAGTACTGGAGGAAGTGTGATAACGGGTTATACGGTAACGTCTAATCCTGCAGGTGGAACAGCAACTGGATCAAGTTCACCACTTACGGTAACGGGATTGACAAATGGGACGGCTTATACATTTACGGTGGTAGCTACGAATGCAGTGGGAAGCTCTGCTGCTTCTGCGGCATCATCTGCGGTAACGCCTTCGCCTGCGGCCACGGTACCTGGTGCTCCGACGAGTGTGGTAGCCACGGCAGGGAATGCCTCGGCGAGTGTTGCCTTTGTAGCTCCGTCAAGTACTGGAGGAAGTGTGATAACGGGATATACTGTGACGTCTAGTCCTGGAGGCATCACGGCGATGGGCACTACATCTCCCATAAACGTAACTGGATTGACGAATGGAACGGCTTATACCTTTACGGTAGTTGCGACCAATGCGGTGGGTAATTCAGTGGCTTCAGCGGCATCGGCGGCAGTTACGCCTGCGGCTCACTTTACCTGTGGTACCTCTACCGTTTCAGACGTTGATAACAACTCTTACAACACTGTATTGATTGGCACCCAATGCTGGACGAAGACAAATCTGAAGGTCACAAAGTATAATGACAATACAGCTATTCCATTGAATAATACGTATACTTCAGGAACAGTTTCAACGGTATGGCAAGGATTAACTACTGGGGCTTATGCCATTTATGATAATCAAGCAAGTTCAGGCACGAATGCAACGAACTACGGATATCTATACAATTGGTATGCTGTAGCTGGAATAGTAACATCAGGTGGAGCACCAACTAAGAACATTTGCCCAAGTGGCTGGCACGTACCAACGGATTCTGATTGGAATAAATTAGTTATATTTATAGATTCAGGAGCTGATACATCTTCTACTTCTTCAACACAGAGCACTACTGCAGGTGATAAGCTGAAAAAAGATGATGCCTTATTATGGATAACAAACATAGGAACTGACGATTACGGTTTTTCCGCTCTCCCAGGTGGTTATCGCGATAGCTATGGTAGTTTCTACGATGTTAGGAACTACGCTTTATTCTGGAGTGCGACTGAGGACGGCTCCAGCTACGCCTGGAGCCGCTCCCTGATCTACTACAGTGGCGATGTGCTCAGGGACGACAGCCTGTCCAGCTACAGTAAGTCAGTTGGTGGCTCCGTTCGTTGCCTCAGGGATTGACTATTTGTCTATTTGACTATTTCATGGTCGAGGCTCGCGGGTGGGCGGCGCGGTTTTTGGAAAAAATCATGATATTTTCTTTAAAATGGTTAAGTTTAAAAATGAGACAATTTCTCCTATTAATTAGTTTTGAATCAGGATTTACAGGATTTCGAGGATTACAGTGGACGTCGTCGGTTTGGATGTAAAGGTTATTCGTAGAGGAATACTTTTTATCCTTCTTTTCGCCGCTGCGTAACGCAGCGGCGAGAGGCTTAGTAAAAAATACACCGTTTAATAATAAACTACCCACCCAAACCGGAGACGTTATAATTAATCCTGGAAATCCTGTAAATCCTGATTCAAAAATTTACGATGCCATTCACCCAAATTTAAACCAACGCCCTATTCGTCCGTAAATCCTGATTCAAACTTTACGCCGCCACCCACCCAAATTTTTCATACATTTTCCGCCTTTTTTCCATATATTTATAAAATATATTTTTAAAACGCTCCGTAAATGATGAAAAATTGGATATTGATATTTATTGCAGCTTTTACCTTTCTGTCAATCACCGATGCTGGTAGGATTATTAAAAACAATCAACCCGAAATCAAGGAGGTTTATACTGCTGATATTATTATTTATGGGGGTACTTCTGCGGCTATCATCGCCGCTGTGGAAGTGGTGAAGTCCGGTAAATCGGTATTGATTGTTTCCCCCGAGCAACATCTCGGTGGCCTGACTTCAGGTGGATTGGGATTTACAGATACCGGAAATAAGGCTGTTATCGGCGGACTTTCCCGTGAATTTTATCATAGGGTCTGGCTGCATTATAAGGATGATGCTGCATGGAACTGGCAAAATCAAAGTGATTTTGGTAATAAAGGTCAAGGAACTATCGCTATGGATGGTGAATTTCGCACTATGTGGCTATTTGAGCCGCATGTTGCAGAAAATGTCTTTGAAAATTTTGTAAAAGAAAATAATATTAAGGTTCTTCGGGGTGAATGGCTGGATAGAAAAATGGGGGTGGTAAAAAAGAAGGGAAATATCATTTCTTTTTCAACACTTTCAGGTAAGGTTTTTAAAGGTAAAATGTTCATTGATGCTACTTATGAAGGTGACTTGATGGCAGCTGCCGGAATTAATTTTCATGTAGGTAGGGAAGGTAACGCAAAGTATAACGAAACGTTTAATGGGGTTCAAACGGGTGTTTTTCAACATGATCATCATTTTAAATCTAATATTTCACCCTATAAAATCCAGGATGATCCGTCTAGCGGATTACTTCCATACATTTCAGCGGAACCTCCTGGTGAATTTGGTGCTGCGGACAAAAAAATTCAGGCTTATTGTTTTAGAATGTGTATGACTAATCATCCAGAAAATAGCGTGGCATTTCCAAAACCCGACAATTATGATGCCTCCAAATATGAGTTATTGCTAAGGGAATTTAATACGGGCAGGAATGATTGGTTCAGTAAGTTCGATGTTCTGCCCAATAAAAAAACGGATACAAATAATCATGGAGCTTTCAGTTCTGATTTTATAGGTATGAATTATGATTATCCGGAAGCTGATTATCAGCGCCGAGAGGAAATCATTAAGCAACATTATGATTATCAGGCGGGCCTATTATGGTTTGTTGCTAATGATCCTCGTGTTCCCGATGCTATTCGAACGAAAATGGCATCCTATGGTCTTGCTAAAGACGAGTTTAAGGATAATAATCATTGGCCACACCAAATTTATGTTCGGGAGTCGAGAAGAATGATTGGTGATTATATTACGACAGAACATGATGTGATGCAAAGAATTGAAACCCCTGAATCCATTGGAATGGGATCTTATCATATTGATTCTCATAATACCCAACGATATGTCACTTCGGAAGGATATGTCCAAAATGAAGGAGATATTGGGGTTAAACCACCAGGGCCATATCGTATTTCTTATGGTTCCATTATTCCCAAAAAACAGGAATGCACCAATCTATTTGTTCCTGTTTGTGTTTCCAGCAGCCATATCGCGTATGGTTCCATTCGTATGGAACCCGTATTTATGATTCTCGGGCAATCAGCAGCTGTTGCCGCTTGTTTGGCTATTGATGAAAAATGCGCCATTCAAGACGTTTCTTACAATCAATTAAAAAAGTTGTTGGAGAATAAAAATCAGATTTTAACAAAAGAAAAGAAATAAATCTTTAAAACATTAATTTAGTCGGATGCTACATTCTTTTTTTAATATTGTTCTTTGTAAGCCCTCTTTTGATGAAAATGTTAGGAAATGATTAGAAATTTTAAGTACCTTATTTTTTTTACTCTTATTGGCGTAAACTGTTTTGGTCAGACTTATATGAGGAGAGCGTTTCAACCTGCTCATGTCATAAATAAAATTCCTTATGGCGCAAATAATGAATTTGGAAATTATGTTCAGGCAAATGATGCCAGCATTTATTATGAAGTTTATGGAAATGGTCAACCTATCGTGCTCTTACATGGTGGTTTGTTTGGTTCTATCATGGAATATGCAGATTTAATTGATAAATTGAAACATCATTTTAAAGTTATTGCCATTTCTACCCGTGGACACGGTAAATCAACATTGGGAAGAGAGCCTCTAACTCTTGAGCAACGAGCTAGGGATGTATTGGCGGTTATAAATCAGGTAACTAAAGACAGTGTAATCCTGATAGGTTTTAGTGATGGTGGCTATACAGCATACACCTTTGGTGCAAAGTATCCTGAAAAAGTAAAAAAAATGGTAGTTATAGGGGCAGGAGAACTTAAACCTGGATACAGGGATTTTAACTTTAACGCCAAATCAGCAATTGAATTAGATACATTATTTTGGGAACAGCAATTGAAATTGATGCCAGATTCAAATAGACTGGAAGATCTTTTTAAACAAGTTTCAAGTTGTTATTCAAAGGTTACCGTGAGTAAAGATTTATTGAGTAAAATTAAATGTCCGGTTTTATTGATGGCAGGGGATAATGATACCGGAAATCCCGTGGAAAGAATATTTAGTGCCGCAAGTTTTATTCCAGAACATTACCTTAGTATTATTCCCAATGCAGGTCATGGATGTCATAATGATAATTTTGAAGCTTGTTGGGCGGCTATGGTGCCTTTCATTGATTTTTCAACTAAAAATTATATTTCATTGAACAGTAAAATGTTGGTACCTCATCAAGTAAATTACTCTTTTACAACCATTAGAGATTTTAAAGTAATAAAAGTATTAAAGGACTCCACTGTAAAACCAGTAGATGAACCAACCTTTGTGAAAATCAAAGATGTAACATTTCAGGATGGTATCATTGAGGTGAAAGTTTTGGCCAGATTATTACCTACAGCTTCTCCTACTGCTCGAGGTTTTATCGGGGTTGCATTTAGAATAAATGAAAATAATTCAGAGTTTGAATCAATCTATATTCGTCCGACAAATGGAAGAGCGGAGCAACAAATCAGACGAAACCATTCAATTCAATATTTTTCTTATCCCAATTTTAAATTTGACAGATTAAGAAAAGAGTCACCAGAGGTTTATGAATCTTATTCAGATATGGGCCTTGATGAATGGATTACACTAAAAATAGTAGTAAAAGGTAGCAGCGCTAAACTTTTTTTGAACAATCAGACGGAGCCATCCTTAATTGTTTCAGATTTAAAACTTGGAGCTTCAAATTTAGGAAATATTGGATTATGGGTGGAGGAAGGCACTGAGGGATACTTCAGGGATTTAATAATAACCAAGGAATAGGCTAA
>Ga0315904_10013309_pt1 | contig 10308 bp, 6 predicted proteins | sample LakEriMetagenome_6_FD_203529 | JGI IMG/M metagenome (GOLD analysis project Ga0315904, IMG submission 203529) | Freshwater fungal communities from buoy surface, Lake Erie, Ohio, United States - Buoy 12 MA120 | ecosystem: Environmental > Aquatic > Freshwater > Lake | place: USA: Lake Erie, Ohio...
TAGGTTTTGGAACTCGTGCGGATCGTTTCGATGGTCGTAGAGTTCGAGGCCTTGCGTGCCTTCGTTCCATTCGGTGTAGCGCCAGCGTTCGATGCGGATCGAGCGGCCCATGACTTGGGCGGGAAGGCGGTCGTCGGCGGGGCGGAGGATTTGGGTGATGGCGGGGTGATCCCACTTTTGTGCGGGGTTCTGCAAGAGCGGGCGGAGGCTGCAGCCATCGAGTGTTGTTGGTGGCGGAAGTGAGGCGAGATCGGCTAGCGTGGGATAGATGTCGACGAATTCGACGATGCGGTGGCAAACACGACCATTCCCGCTGAATCCAGGCGCTCGGATGATGAGCGGAGCGCGGGCGCTTTCTTCGAAGAGGGTGCGCTTTTGCCAGATGCCGAGATGCTCGCCGAGGTGGTAGCCGTGATCGCTCCAGAGGACGACGATGGTGTTGTCGGTGAGCTTGAGTTTGTCGAGGGCATCAAGCACGCGGCCGATCTGGGCATCGACGAAGGAAACGCTGGCGCGGTAGGCTTGGAGTGCCTTGCGGCAGGTGAGTTCGTCGAGGCCGTAGTTCGGTGTGGGGTTGTTGTGCGCGAAAGCGGCGGCTGGGATGTCGCTGCGGTCGTCGGCGGGGGCTTCAGGCAGGCGGATGGAGTCGAGCGGATGCAGGTCGAAGTATTTTTTCGGCGCGACGAACGGCGTATGAGGTCGGAAGAATCCGACGCCGAGGAAGAAGGACTCGTCGCGATGCTTTTCGAGGAGCTGGATGGCCTCAGTGGCGATCATGCCATCGGTTTGTTCTTCGTCGGTGCCTTCGGCGGCGAGCCAGCTCAAGGCGGCACTGACGGGTTTTTGCGGTGTGGGATTGGTGATGAGCTTTTCATCGGTGACATCGCGACCTTTCGGATTCACGACGAGTTGCCACGAGGGTTTGTCATCGAGTCCGTCGGTGCCGATGCCGTTGGGGACGTCGTAGTGGTAGATTTTGCCGACGCGGGCGGTGAACCAGCCGTTTTGACGGAAGAGCTGCGGCAGCGTGACGACATCCGGCAAAGCATCGCGGAAATGGCGGTCGAGGTCATAGACCTGTGTGGCATCGGGTCGGCGACCGGTGAGCACGGAAGCACGGCTGGGATTGCAGAGCGGGATTTGATTGTAGGCGCGGTCAAATCGCACGCCGCTGACCGCGAGGCGGTCGATGTGCGGCGTGTGCGTGGAATCGTTCGCGAGATCGTCGATGGCGATGAACAAGATGTTGGGCTTCGCCGACAAGGACGAAGCCAACATGAGGAATGAAGCGAAGAGGAGATGCCTCATGCCTTCCAAAGGTCTTCGCCGTAGCTCCAGCCGTCGCGGACGGGTTCTTTGATCCAGGTGTCGAACTCGGGGGCATTCTTGACCTTCATCGCGGCGGCGTCCCATTCGATGGTTTTGCCGCTGCGGATGGCGAGGACGCCGACGTTGACGAGTTCGGTCAAAGGGCAGGCGTAGTCGAAGTGGGAGCCGGCGTGCGGGATGTCGCCGCGGATGGCCGCGAAGAGCTCGCCGATGGGCTCGCCCGCTTTGGAACGTGGCAACGGTTTGCGGCGCAGGATGTCGATGAGCGGCGTCATGCGCTCGCGGGGCCAGAGTTGCGGGCTTTGGACACGCATGCCGTCGGAGAAGAGCGTTTCTTTGCTGCCCTTCATGATCATGCCGTTGGTCGGGAGCGGCTTGTCCATGCCAGCGAGGCGCTCGGGCTGCAAACCGCCTTCATACCAGTGAATCTGCACCGGTGGCAAAGCACCGCGCGCGGCGAAATGGAAGATGATGTGCGAACGCGGCGCGGTGTAGGTTTTGAGGGCTCCAGGCTCTTGTTTGACGACTTCGACCTTCTCCGGCATGCCGAGTTGCAAGGCCCAAAAGGGTGCGTCGAGGCAATGGCAGCCGATGTCGCCGAGGCCACCGCAGCCGTAGTCCCACCAGCCGCGCCAGCGCTGTGGTAGATACTGCGACGAGTAGTCACGCGTGGCCACCGGCCCCTGCCAGAGATCCCAGTTCAACCCTTCGGGCACCGGCTCGGAGGCAGGTGCGACCGTAGGCTGCGGATCGAGGAATCCGGCGTGTCCAAAAGGACGATCCGTCCAGCAATGTACTTCTTTGACTTCGCCGAGCACGCCGGCCTCGAACCACTCGCGCACGAGGCGAATGCATTCCCAGCAGTGACCTTGATTGCCCATGACGGTCTGCACGCCGTATTTATGCGCGGCTTTTTTCAGCGTGCGCACCTGCCAGATGTTGTGAGCGAGCGGCTTCTGCACAAAGACGTGCTTCTTCGCCTGCATCGCGGCCATGGCGGCGGCGAAGTGCGTGTGATCCGGCGTGGAGATGAGCACGGCGTCGATCTCGGAGCCTTTTTTGTCGAGCATCTCGCGGAAGTCGGTGAACTTCGGCACGTTCGGATGCTGCTTGGCGACGGCTCCCGCGCTGCGCTTGTCGAGGTCACGCCAATCGACATCACAAAACGCGACGATCTCTTCTTTGAGCGAGCCTTGGACCGCACCCGTGCCCATGTTTCCGATGCCGACACAGGCGACGCGGACTTTTTGTTTCGAGTCCTGCGCACGCAGGATGTTCGGTGCAGCGAAGGCGCTGAGAGCGGCGGTTTGGAGAAAGTGGCGGCGGTTGGTCATGGCGTGCGTTGGCAACGCGAGTGCCATACACGGCATTTCAGCCGAGTCTCACGAAGCTTGCGCGCGAGTGATGCAGGCCACAGCCATCGCGGCGATGCCTTCCTCGCGACCGACGAATCCCAAGCGCTCATTCGTGGTGGCTTTGACGCCGACTTGATCGGGCTGGATGCCGAGAGCGGTGGCGATGTGCTGTTTCATCGCTGGAGCGTGCTTCATGACCTTCGGAGCCTCGGCGATGAGGGAGGCATCGACATTTTCGATGAGAAATCCGCGCTGCGCGGCGATCTGCGCGCACTTTTCGAGGATCTTCATGCTGGAGATGCCTTCGATGCTGGCATCGCTGGGCGGGAACCAGTAGCCGATGTCCGGTTCACCGAGCGCGCCGAGAACGGCATCCGCGATGGCATGCGCGAGCACATCGGCATCGCTGTGGCCCTTCAATCCGTGCGTGTGCGGGATGGTGACACCGCCGAGCACGAGCGGGCGGCCTTCTTGAAAAGGGTGGACGTCGTAACCGATTCCTACGCGCATGGTTTTGAGTTCAAAGTTCGAGGTTCAAAGTTGTCTGACTCGGAAAGCCTGCATGAACAGCACCTTGAACCATGAACCTTGAACAAATTAGGCGTTGTGATCGGCGGCTCGTTTGAGGCTGGAGAGCACGTCGGAGATCTTCAGATCGATGCGCTGGCGCTTCTGGAAGTAGCTGACGTGTTCGTAGCCGGCTTCGACGAGGTTGTTGAGCGCGGTGGTGAAATGCTCACCGACGCGCATGGCACGGTGCGAGTCACTGCCGAGAACGATCGGGATTTTGCGTTCGGCCATCATGCGGAGCATCTCGTTGCCGGGATTCATCTCATGGTAGCTCTTGTTGAGGCCGGAGGTGTTCAACTCCATGGCCACGCCGGTGGCGGCGATGCGGTCGAGGCAGGTAGCGACGCTGTTTTTGATGATCGCGAAGCACCAGGAATCCGGGTGGTAGTTTTTGACGAGGTCCGGGTGCGCGAGGCAGTCGTAGAGTCCGGTCTCGGCGGATTTGGCGAGGTGATCGAAATAGATGCGGCGGAAGTTTTCGATGGTGCCGCTTTCGAACTTGGCGAGGTATTCCTTGGCCTGCCAGTGGACGGCGCCGAGGACGTAATCGAATTCAACGCGCTGATGCAGTTCGCGGATGTAATCCTCGTAGCCGGGGAACCATTCGCTCTCGATGCCGAGGCAGACGTGGAGCTTGCCTTTGTAGGCGGCGGCGGCGCGTTGAACGAGAGCGACGTAGGTGTCGAACTCGCTCTCCGACATGCGGACCATGGGCCAGAAGCCGTTCGGCATCGGCGCGTGGCAGGTGAAGATGATGCCTTTGAGGCCGGCTTTGATGGCCTGCTGGGCGTATTCCTCCGGCTCTCCCCAGGCGTGTTTGCACAGCGGGGTGTGCATGTGGGAATCGTAGAACAGAGCTCCGGTTTTCGTCGGGCCGGGAGCAGGAGCACCGGCTTTGGCGGCGCTCTTCACGGGCGGGGGGGGCGGGGGCTTCGGCGCGGGCACGGGCGCGGCGAAAGGGGCATCGATGGCTGGCGCGGCGACTGGCGGGGGCGGAGGAGCGGCAACGACTGGCTTCGCAGGTGCCGGAATGGCCTTCGCAGGTGCCGGAATGGCCTTCGCAGGAGCTGGGGCGGGGGCCGGTGCAGGCGCGGGAGCGGGTTTCGCGGGGGCGACAGGCTTGGCGGGTGCGGCGGGTGCCGGGGCGGGCTTGGCAACGGGAGGCGCAGCCTTCTTCGGTGCCACAGGAGCGACTTTCGGAGCCGGTTTTTTGGCCGGAGCGGGCTTGGGGGCCGGTTTGGCCGGTTTTTTCGCAGGAACGGGCTTTTTGGCCGGAGGAGCTTTTTTCGCCGGAAGTGGCTTTGGGGCCGGTTTGGGCTTGGAGGCCGGTTTCGCGGCTTTTTTGACCGGTTTGGCCGGTTTTTTCGGAGCAGGCTTTTTCAACGCTTTCTTGGCGGCGGCTTTGACCGGTTTTGACGCGGGGCGGGAAGCCGTCTTGCCTTTGGAAGGGGACGGTTTCTTTTGGGGTGTGCTCTTCTTGGTGCTCACGATGAATTAGCTCCTGGTTGCTTGCAAAATCAGCCAGCCTTTGCCTTCCACGTTGGCGACGCGTGCGCCACCAGCCGGGGTGACGGGGCTGGAGGAGGCCTGGGGAAAACAGAGGCGGAGGGTCAGAGGGACATCCGCCCATTGGCGGCTTTGCAATTGTTCGAGCAACGGCCGGAGTTTCGGGTCGTTGCGGTCAAAGTAGGCGAGGAGGGTGCCGGGCTGCCCGGGGCGCTGGAGTTCGATGACTTCCTGGCCTTCCGGAGTGGGGGCGGCGGGGTCAATCTTGGGCTTGGAGGCATGCACGCGGAGCAGACGGGGCTCGGTGGGACGCTGCTGGAGAAACTCGGCCCAATCGAGCTCGCTGTAACCGATGGTGAGGCAGCTTTCCCAGTCCACGCGGCAACGGCCGTCTTCGGCCTCTTCGATGACGACAGGGTCCGGGGGCGCGTCCTCAAACAGGGCCTGGGCGATGCCAAAGCGGTAGCCGGGTTCGTCCACATTGACGGTGAAGCCGAGGCTCCTCCATTTGCGCGCCTGGATGGGGTGCTTCTGGTAGTAGCTCTCCATGAGAGGGCGGACGCGCATCGGATCGCGGCAGAAAGCGAGCTTTTGATCGACCGTGGCGGCTTCGAAAAAGCCACGCACGACGGCCTCGATCTGGGTGCGCTTCGATTCGATCATGTCGATGCCCTTCACAAGCTTGGCCGGGGCGATGGAGGTGGCCTGAGGCTCCTGGCGGACTGGGGCGACCGGCGTGCTTTCCGTTGTTTTTTCCGCGTCCGGGCTGGCGGCCGTGTTTGGGGACTGCCCCGGGCTCACGCTCGACTCGGAGGTGATGAGGGCGGCGTTTTCGACGGTGCTGCCGGACCATCCGCGGCCTCGTGCGTCCTCATAGACCTGATCGACGTATTCGGGATTGACCTGGGTGGACTCCCACAGCTTGGCGGTGGTGACGCGGAAGACAGTGGCGATCATGACCACCAGCGCGAGGCAGCCAAGGACGGCGGCGAGGGTATTGAAGAACATTTCCCGGCGCCGTTGCCTGATGGGACGCACCGGAGTGGGCGCTTCGCTGCTAGTGTGGCTCGGGTCGGTCATGGTTGTGACATCACAAAGGCTGGAGCCGAAGGCGGGAATCGAACCCGCGACCCGCGCATTACGAATGCGCTGCTCTACCGCTGAGCTACTTCGGCCTGAGACAAGTGGTGCTCAAGGGCGGCCGATTATAGGGGCACCCCCCGGCTTGTCATACGCTTTTTCAGGCCCCGGAAAAAAATTGCCCACAAGCCGCGCCAGAGGCAGGCCGGAGCTTTCGTTCCGGTGGCTCCCGGCTATGGCACAGGGCCTACCGGCTTCATCATTTCCCATGTCTGCATCTCCCGTTTCCTCCCCTGCCCCCGGCACCCCTGGCCCGTATGGTGAATTCCTCGCCGAACTGGAGGAAATCCAGCGCCACAAATGGCATCTGAGCGAGCAAGAGGGCGAGGATGTGGGCTTCGAACGCGCGCTGAATGACTGGGCGCAGAGTCACCGGGCGCAGTGGCGTCAGGCACGCAATTTGAACTCCTCCCCAACATGATTTTCCGCCTCATTGCCCTTTCGACCTGCCTTTCGGCCGCCAGCGCGGCCACACCGCCGAATGTGGTGCTTTTCACGGCGGACGATTTGCGCCCGGAGCTGGGCTGCTACGGCTCCGCGGCCCTCACGCCGCATCTGGACGCGCTCGCGGCCCGCGGCACGCACTTCACCCGCGCCTACTGCCAGCAGGCGGTGTGCAATCCATCCCGCTCCAGCATGCTCACCGGCCTGCGCCCGGGCACGCTGGGCCTCTACGTGAACGGCACGCACTTCCGCGAGCTGAAACCGGACGTGATGACGCTGCCGCTGTGGTTCAAGCAGCACGGCTACACCACACGCTGCGCCGGAAAGCTCTTCCACAACTGGCACACCAAGGAAAAAGGCGATCCGCGCTCCTGGTCCGCGCCGGAATTCCTCCACTACGCCAATCACGGCGACGACACACCGCAAGTGAGCGGTCCCCTGCCCGAAAACCACGCGAAGCACACCGAAGGCCTGCGCAAATACGGCTCCGTGGGCATGTGCGAGAGCTATGACGTGCCCGACGAGGCCTACTACGACGGGCGCGTGACCGCTGAGGCCGTGCGCATCCTGCCGGAGCTGAAAAAGGGCGGCCCGTTCTTCCTGGCGGTCGGTTTCTGGAAGCCGCACGCGCCTTTCAATGCCCCGAAAAAATACTGGGACCTCTACGACCGGTCCAAACTGCCGCCGCTGAATCCAGCGCGGCCCACCGATGCTCCCGAGATCGCGTTTCATCAAAGCACGGAGATCCTCGGCCCCGCCGCCGATCAAAAACAGCCCACGCCGGAGCAGATCGCGGAGATGCGGCACGGTTACTACGCCGGTGTCAGCTACATGGACGCGCAGATCGGCAAGGTGATGGCCGCGCTGAAGGAACAGGGCCTGCTGGAGAACACCGTGTTCGTTTTTTGGGGAGATCACGGCTACCACCTCGGCGAACACGGCCTGTGGGCCAAAACGAGCAACTTTGAGCTCGATGCACGCGTGCCGCTCATCATCGCCGCACCGCAGGCAAAGCAGCGCGGCACCCGCAGCACGGCCCTCGTGGAAATGGTGGACCTGTTTCCCACTTTGAACGCGCTTTGCGGCCTGCCCGCCGCGCCCGGTTTGGAAGGAACGAGCCTCGTTCCTGTCTTGGACGATGCGAGGGCCTCGGTTAAGCCCGCAGCCTTCACGCAGCACCCGCGCCCGGCCTATCCGGACCGCACGCCGGACAAACAACCGACTCACATGGGCTACAGCGTGCGCACCGATGGCTGGCGCTACACCGAATGGCGCGACTGGAAAAGCGGCGCGGTCACCGCACGCGAGCTTTACCCACACGCCGATCACGGCAGCCAGCCCGAGCTCGAAAACAGGGTCGATCGTGCCCCGGATGCCGCAGCGCTTGAAGAAGCACGCCGTTTGCTCCACGCGCAGTTTCCGCTGAAGACGCGTTGAGGTGCTCAAAAAAGCTCCATCTGGCCGCTCGGATCGCGTGGACGGCGGAAGTGCGTGGTGACGGGCTCCGGGCGGCGATGCAGCATGCCAGCGCGGCGCAGGCTGGTTTTGAAAAGCGCCTCGATTTGCTGGCTCCAGATGCCTACACCTTTGAGACGCTTGCCGAATTCACCGTGGGAGAGCGTTTCGCCCTGCGTTTCGGCGATGCGGCCGAGGATTTTGTCTTTTTGACCGGGAAGATGCTCCTCCAGCCACGCGCTGAAAACCTCCTTCACGCCAAACGGCAGCCGCACGACGGTGTAGCCGGCAAACATCGCTCCCGCCTCGCGCGCGGCCTCAATGATGCGCGGGATTTCGCTGTCATTGAGACCGGGGATGATCGGCGCGGAGCTGACGCCCACCGGCACACCGGCGGCGCTCAGCACACGAATCGCTTCCAGACGCATCGCAGGGCTGGAGGCACGCGGTTCGAGCTTGCGAGCCAGATCGCTGTCCAGCGTGGTGATGGAGATGTAGGCCGCCGTGGCCTGAAAACGCGCGAGTTCCGCGAGATGGTCCACATCCCGCGTGATGAGGTGATTTTTCGTGATCATCACCGCGGGATGCCGCGCCTCCGCGAGCACGGCGAGGCACGCACGCGTGATACCGAGCTTTTTTTCGACTGGCTGATACGGATCGGTGACGCCTGAAAAAGACAGCGTGGCCGGTTTGTAGCTCGGTTTGCAAAGCTCAGCGCGCAGGAGCTCCGCGGCGTCATTTTTCACGAGGATGCGGGTTTCGAAGTCGATGCCGGAGGAGTAGCCGAGATACTCATGCGTGGGCCGCGCGTAACAATACGCGCAACCGTGCTCGCAGCCGCGGTAGGGATTCAAACTGGCCTCAAAAGGCAGATCGGGGCTGCTATTGCGCGAGATGATGCTGCTGGAGTGATCGCGATAAAATCGCGTGGGCACGCGCTCCGGTGCCTCGCCCGCGTCATACTCCACATGGAGCTGCGCAAAGCGCTGGTCCGGATTCACCGCGGCACCGCGGCCGCGCGGTGCTGATGGCCTAGCATCTGACATGGCGACCACTAGAGGCACGCAGCAGAGCGTCTGCATCGAAAAGCACACGAAAGATGATTTTTGATCGAAGCAGGTATCCCGGCACGCTTTTAGCGGCAGTCTTCTCCCGCCAGCCTCCTCATAAAAAAAACGCTCTTCCCTGCTCTTCTGCTCGCCAGCAGCCTGCTGCTGCCCAATGCCGCTTTCGCTAGGCATCTCTATGAGCTGGAGCCGGGTGCCTACCCCTTCGATTTCGTGCCCATCAACATCAGCGGCGATGGTTTGCACGTGCTGGGGCAGCATTTGGATGGCGGCCCGTTCAATGTGTACACCTCGGTGCCGGATTACGATGAGTTTGGCGAGCACGACCATCTGGAGGAGATCATTTCCGACCTGGCGGGCATTGATCTGGAGGAAATCGACTACGTCGATGCGCACGGCATCAGCCGCGGCTGGGAAGACGGACTTTTCATCTCAGGCGAGATCAGCCTGGATGGAGATGCCTACGCGTTTGTCTTTGGCGGCAGCGATGAGCCTGAGCTTCGCATCCTCGCGAATTATGATGAGCAAACCCTGCGCGCGGCGGCTTTTGATGTGAGCGATGGCGGCTTTTCGGCCGTGGGTGAGGATTTCATCGAGCCGGACCGCCGCGATCTCGTGACGGGCCTCTACCGCGCGCTTTGGTGGACGGACACCACCGATGAGAAGCTCGCTCCCATCCTGCTGCACCCGCTGATCGATGACGACGGCGCGTGGGCGAATGCGATGGACGGCGCGGGCACCCGCGCGGTTGGTGCCTCTTATTTCGATGACGACGGTGAGGAGGCGACGCAGGCCGTTTACTGGAATCTCAGCGGTGACGCGCCGCAGGCCGTTTCGCTCGGTTCTCTCACGTCCTTCGGCGAAAGCGAAGCCTTGGATATCAGCCGCAACGGCCGCTACATCGTGGGCTGGGCGGACACCGAGGATGGCGAGGCTCCCTTCATCTCCTACAGTGGCGGCGCGATGAGCCGCATCTTTTCCCCGCACTCGGCCTTCACGCGTTTCGGCGAGGCATTGGGCGTCAGCAACGACGGGCGCGCGGTCGGGCACTTTCATCTCGATATCGGCGTCGGGGAGCGTTCTTTGCCGCTACTGGAAACGATCGCCTTCATTCATTCACCGGCCTGGGGCAGCAAGACGATCAATCAATGGCTGACCGACAACGGCGTGGAGGTGAGCGAGGATCTGCACTACCTCGAAGCCAACGCGATCAGCGAGGATGGCAAAACCGTGGTCGGCACCGCCTTGTATCTCGGCGGGCCCGTCGAGAGCACTGCTGCGAGCGATGGGGATGCCGCGGCACCACGTTATGAGGCGATCTTCGCGGACGGTTTCATCGCCCGTGAGGGCAGCGGATCGATCAATCCCTCCTCCTATCAGAACAACCTCGGCATGGCCGGTGGCGCGCTTCAGCAGGCCTTCAACAGCATCAACATGGCCAT
>Ga0315904_10013310_pt1 | contig 10307 bp, 12 predicted proteins | sample LakEriMetagenome_6_FD_203529 | JGI IMG/M metagenome (GOLD analysis project Ga0315904, IMG submission 203529) | Freshwater fungal communities from buoy surface, Lake Erie, Ohio, United States - Buoy 12 MA120 | ecosystem: Environmental > Aquatic > Freshwater > Lake | place: USA: Lake Erie, Ohio...
ACTTCGTGCTGGGTTGCGTCCGCTATGCGGACCTCGCTCTCGGGCGAGCCCATCATGAACGTCCCCTTGGGGATCAGCACCAGTTTCATTCCGATGCTGTTGGTGATCTCTTTGGGGGATTGAGCGAGTACCCCACAACCCAATTGGATCATTCCCAAAATCACCAACGACGACAAAAATATCGATAGCGGACGTTTCATGTGTTGTTAGCTCCTTATTCGGTGGCGCAGTCGAACTTCCTCAAACGCCATGAAATTGTATCACGCCATGCACTGCCGCTCAAAAACAAGACGCATTTCCGTCGCCCCTTCCGTTCGTGCTTCAAGTCCAATTTACTCGTGTACCAGGAAAGGGCGCAGAATACCGAACCCATCTTTGACCAAGAACGACTCGGGGGGATCGATCAAGTACGACTGGGAGCACGCTTGGCCAAAACAGTGTCGATGACGATCAGGACGGTGTTTTTCCGTTGGTTGTCGATGCTGGATGGGTTCCTGTAACTGGTGGGCGTGGGGTTGAATTGCTCGGCCTGGCGCTTGCCTCAAGCACGCCGATTTTCCAATCTGGCAATTTCGAGACCAATTCGCCACTTTTTGCCAAAAACTGCAAGACCTTTGTGTCAGCAGTTAGTTTTATCATCTTCTTGTCCATCCTACTGAACCCCTGATCTGGGGATTTTTGACCAAACAGATTTGCTGCTTCGAGTTCCAAGTCAAGGTAGGTCGATTGCAGCAACTGAACCCGTGGCCTAGCCTCTTGCGGTTTCCAAGTCGCCTTTTCACCGGTGTCGCTCGCTCCATTTTTCGAATAATAACGTCATAACGAACTCGGACAAACGCTTCCGTAACCAAGTCTCTGATCCTAGCAAGATCGGTTCCTAAAGCACCAACCAAACCAATCAAGACTTCTGAATCGATATTGTGAAGCCTTTCGAGCGGATCGTCCACTGCGCCTCGACCTCCCTTTGCCATGGTGGGCTCATCCTAGTGTCGCGTTCCCAGGTTATACAAAATCCCTCCGACCGATAGAAGCAACCAATGCTGTTAACCTTTCTGACAAACAAATTGGCAGCATCGAAAAAACTCGGGGACAGTCCCCGAGTTTTTCACCCAGCGGCGAGAAACCTTTGCGACATGAAAACGCCCGATCCGCCGCTCAGGTTGACCGCATTGTTCGGCTACAAGCGGCAGGTGTCGGACTTTTTTACAGAGAATCGATGTTCAGTTTTTCTATGTCCGTCAGGGATGGGTTTTTACCTTTGATATAAGCTTCCAGTTTGTCGCGAACGACTACTGTCGGGTCTTCTGTTGATCGCTCAACGTCGGGTACCCTTTGGGTTACAGTTATGACCTCCGTTGTACCATCGGAGCCAATCTTCGTCCTTTGCTCCATTACCTGCTTGAGCCTCCACTTTGGGCCGAAATGATATACGGCAGCATACAGCACTTTGGCTTGATACTCTGGAACCCCTCCGCAGCGACAGGCTTCGTAAAACATTAGATGAACCTTCTGCGACGGTTCGGTCATTCTAACGCACCCTTCATCATGAACAATCGAAGCATTCCGATATTTGCCTTCGAGAGGGCCACCAGTGATCGTCCAAAATGCCTGTGGAATTGATGCCCCGTTGACAACAGAATCTTTGTTAGCAGTCCATGCCCGTCCTCTTGGGTCCAGATAGACGAAGTCTTCCAGGAGTTTCAATTGGCGGCCGTCATCGAGTAGCTCGACTTTGGCTGGAACAGGAAACCTCCCCCATTCATCATCAGAAACTGGAAAAAATAATGAATCAAACCAACCCGTGGCAACAAAAGCCAAAGCTATGGCGATGCCAAAAATGAAACTCATTAGAGGAGCAATCAACACTATCATTCGTATACTTCTCATAGGTCGCAGTACCTTTTTTTTCGCGGATCAGCCTAAATCCTACAAACCGCATTAATGCATCCTATCAACCAAGACAGCCTCGATCCACAGTCCGATGATACCAGGAGTATGCATCCCGATCAAGAATTTTGTTGAGTGACTGGCTGCATCGGCCTACACTCACCTAAACCACTGGGCTAACCCGTCTGCCGCGCTGCGACCACCCATACCTCCAGGGAGCGTTCCGCAGTCGTCTAATCTGATCGGGCTCAAGAACCACTGGGATCCTGTCAAGAGTTCGTGGTGCAGCAAAGTTGGGAGATTGGGAAGACTATCCGCGATACCGGTGAGGGCAGGTCGAGAGCAATTCGCAAATTGGCATTACCGGGTTTTGGGGCTTCAAGTTGGTTTTCAGGGTGGCGGCCTGGGCGTTGATCTTTGCTTGTGCGTTCTTTGGCCGTTGTTTCATCTCCGCCTTCTGGGGGAGGGGGTTCGTCTTTGTGCCGAAACAAATGTGAGCAATGTTTTGGAGCACGACCGGTTCTCTCTGGCCGCAATTCGAATTGAATTCCGCCGATTTTCAGCAATGCGTCAGATTCGGCTAGGAACTGCTTCGTGCTGTTCAAGTAAGAAAATTTAGTTAAAATGCAGGTCTTGCGCAATCCCGAACCAAGTTGTTAGGCCAGGTCCAACAACACGGACAACAAATAGGTAAATAAGATCAACGACTACCGCATTATGAAGCGAATCTCAAGGCCATACTTTCTTTTTAACATGCATTTTCGACCCTATTGCAATTCAATGCATGTAGGGAATTGGATAATCGAACGGGTGGCAGATTACGACTCAAAACAGGCGCTTTTAAGCAATCAAATCGAATTTCATGGTGTAGAATTCTCGGGAACCCCGAGGATAGGACAAAATGCTGTAACCGGAACACTGACTTGTACGGTAGCAGAAGCTCCTTCGACCTCGGCACTGCTGGGCGCTTCAAAATCTGCCATCGACGACATCGTCATCCTCCTTCGTCTTTTTACGGGAAGAGAAGTAGCATACGCAACAACCGAAGCGTTTGAAAACGAAAAACTGCTCGGATTCGGCTTAGATCACCGCCAGTATACCTTTGGAAAAGTAATTCGCACTTCCGTTCCATATATCAAGGGACCAAATGTGTGCCCAAGTGGTTTAAAGTGGAAAGACGAAAGTGTGGAAGCGATTCTCAACAAAATCCTCGCAACAATTTCAGACAAGGAGTGGCTAGACGTTTACCACCACGGAGCATTTATAGGTCTACTAGAACAGGCGATTAAGCAACGTACCATTACCTCAGCATTTACGCAGTGCTGGACAATCTGGGAGCATCTGTTTTTTTGCTTAAATTGTAAATGGATGAGCGAACAAACCATAAGGAATACACGTGCTGACGAAAAGATCGCGTTCATACTGCATCATCATGGGATACTGCATCATATCGACAAAAACTGCCGAGACGTAATCCAACGGCTGGTAAATACACGAAATAGGCTCGTTCACCATGGATTTTTTCCCGATAACTTACAGGCTATCGCTGACGCCCAGTTGTTTGTCGATCTAACCGAGTACGTTGCTGTCAAAGCGATGAGGCTCATTCCTGGAGAAGTTTTCAATACTCTCGAGCAAGCAATAATATTGTTCTCGAAGGGAGAAACCTTCTATCATCGTGATATGCAAGCATAGAACGTGACTCATTTTGGAACTAGAAGCGGTTTCTAAACCTCCGACTCGAATCAAACGGGTCAGGCCTCTTTGTTGGGCTCTTTTGGGAATCGTGCGAATCAAAGAGGCTTGGCCCCCTTGATTTTCTCGCTAGGAGTAAGGGTTGCCCTCGCAACTCAAGAAACATACCTGCCCCTTCCACTACGCCATAGGTGTTCTCGGGAGAACGACAGCCTGGAGTTAAGACCTGGACAGTGTAATCACGCATGGCTTGTCCGACAGCCAGCACAGTTTGTGCGTCAAGGACGGTAGCAAACGGCGGAAGCGACCTCCGATTCCTTCGGCCGAACTTTGTTTTGTCAGGATCCGATCTAAATTCTGTAGACCGTACCAATGCCGCCATTCACTGAAGTTGGTAATAACCCGAAAACAATTTGGGAGTAGGCATTTTTGAGTTGATCAATCTTTTTAGCGGACTGAATTCTTCAATCGGTGTCGGTACGGTGACCAGCGTCATATATCCTAACCCGATTTCGGAATTACTTCATAGTAGGTTTGCCCGCTTCGGCGAGCTTTTTGTTGAGTGCGTTTCTTTTCGCTTGTAATAGTGCAGGCTGGACAAAATAGAAATCAAACAATGATTCAAGTACGTCAAGATTCCACTCCGCTTCCTGAGGTTCTACCGGCAATATGTCCCCCGTTTGCGAACTCTTCATTGGGTGGGCGGAGAAGTTCCCAATATTGCGTATTGCGTCGATTGATGTCACAAGGTGAGAAGGTAGTTTCCCACTATCAATAACCTCTTGAATTTCGTTTGCCAAATTCCCATGCTTGATGCCACCGGCCTCTCGCAAAAGATTCTGCAAACACCGTCTGCTTAGCGCAGCTGATGCTTTGGGGCTGGCGATAATGACCAAACACGCCTCAAGATAATCCTCAGCGATGTGACTCGGGACCTCTTTCGGGCACGGTCGCAGCGATCCACGAGGACGTACAAATTCTTGATTTTGAACTTGGTGTGGGCCAACTCCTGGAAACCAGCCCTTTGAGTGAATCAATTGAATGACAAGACGCTTGCACGAAGGACAATTCTGGGAACTTGCCGACCAAACACCGTCAACGTCCTTGCCGATTTGCGCAAAAACAGCGTCGTCATGAAAACTATCAAGGCAATGCGGGCATTTCATATTGTTTTCTTCATCTACTCTGGCCAAACTTGTCTATACACGGATTAGGCTAAACCATGCAGACTGCACCGATGCAGCCTATCATTCTTGTTTGCGTCGGCTCTCGCTTCGATCATATCACGCTCCTGCGAGCCGATCAATTATTTTATGGATTTATCGGCTGTTTCGGTCCAATCACCCTGAAATCGCTAAGCCAAGCGATTTTACCTACAGGTTGCGTCCCGCAGTCTTCTGACCCGAGGTAAGCGGCCGCAGAGACCGCTCGCACGATCGGGCTCAGGAACGGCTGATACGATATCAGGTGGGAATCAATCCAGATCCCCACCCTATCGCGAAGGGATTCCTGCGCTATCCGTCTCCTGCACATGCCAAGTTTCGAGTGCGTTGCCCGGGTTATGCAGACATCGACTTAGTGGCTAAGCGTGACATGACTCGTCGCGTTTATTCCAGCACGCAAGATCGAGAAAGGTAGGAAATGGCGACCGTCCTCGACCGGTTGAGCGTTTGAGGAGCGACCTCGACATGCACCTGATGTCCCTGCGCATATCCGATGCCGTGGAGGCCGGGACGGGATGGACGCGAGGGAACTCGCTGCGTTTCGCAGGTAAACGGGTGTTTGAGGTCCAATCACCCCAGGGTACCATGGACGACCGGCACACAGTAGAATGCTGGTTTAGCGGACAATCGTGCCAAAGCCTGTCTTTGGTGTCAGGGCTGTTTGATACCTGACTAAAACGATGCCTCTGGACTCGGATGGAAACCCATGTTTGAACAGACTTTCAAGAATATCGACGATGTGCTCTGGAAAGAGGCCGGTTGCACGACCGAACTGGATTACGTCGAGCAAACTTCCTGGCTGCTGTTCCTGAAGTATCTCGACGGGTTGGAGCAGGACAAAGCCGACGAAGCCACCATGGAGGGGAAAAAATACGAGTACATCCTCCAAAAGCAGTACCGCTGGGATGTGTGGGCTGCGCCCAAAGACAAAGATGGCAAGATCGACCACAACAAGACGCAGACCGGTGATGACCTCCGGGACTTCGTCAACAACAAACTGATCCCCTACCTGCACGGCTTCAAACAAAAGGCGACTGGCCCGAATACGATCGAATACAAGATCGGTGAAATTTTCAGCGAAATCAAGAACAAGATTCAATCGGGCTACAACCTGCGGGAGATCATCGACCATATCGACGAGCTGCAGTTCCGTTCACAGAACGAGAAGCATGAGCTTTCGCACCTGTACGAAGCCAAAATCAAGAACATGGGCAACGCGGGTCGCAATGGCGGCGAGTACTACACTTGCCGACCGCTCATTCGAGCGATGATCCAAGTGGTCCAACCGAAAATCGGTGAGCGCATTCGCGACGACGCTTGCGGATCGGCGGGGTTCTTGTGCGAGTCGTTCGACTACATGAAAAAGAAAAAAGGCTTGACCACCAAGGAACTCAAGACGCTTCAAGAAAAGACCTTCTACGGACAAGAGAAGAAGTCGCTGGCTTACGTGATCGCGATCATGAACTTGATCCTGCACGGGATCGAAGTCCCCAACATCATCCACGCCAATAGCCTTTCCGAAAACCTAGCGGACATCCAAGACAACGAACGCTGCGATGTGGTTTTTGCCAATCCGCCTTTCGGCGGCAAGGAACGCAAAGAAGTCCAACAGAACTTCCCTATCCGCACCGGAGAGACTGCCTACTTGTTCTTGCAGAGGTTTATCAAGGTTCTCAAAGCGGGGGGAAGGGCTGGCATCGTCATCAAGAACACTTTCCTCTCGAACACGGACAACGCGTCCGTGAGCTTGCGAAAGCACCTGCTCGAGAGCTGCAACCTTCACTCGGTGCTCGATTGCCCAAGCGGCACGTTTCTTGGAGCGGGTGTGAAGACCGTGGTGCTCTTCTTTGAGAAAGGGAGCCCAACGCGCAAGGTCTGGTACTACCAGCTTGACCCGGGCAGGAACCTTGGCAAGACCAATCCTCTCAACGACGAGGATCTGGCCGAGTTTGTGAAGTTGCAAAAGACCTTCGCCGACTCGCCCAAGAGCTGGAGTGTGGATGTGAAGGACATCGACGCGGGCACCTTCGACCTTTCAGTGAAGAACCCCAGCGGCTGCGAAGTGGTCGTACATCGGAGTCCGCAGGAGATCATGGAAGAGATCGCCGCCCTCGATGCTGAGAGCGAGAAAGTTCTGACCCGCGTCAAGGCGTTGTTGAAATGAGGAATTCAGTAAGAACGACAGAAACTGGCGGACGGGCTGCCACCGCTCGGCATATCCCCCCAAAGCTAGCGATTGCAGTAGGTATGCCCTCGACTCCACCACCCGAGGGCTGGCGTTGGTCTTTGCTCACCAACCTCGCTCGTCTCGAATCCGGCCACACACCGAGCCGCCAGCATCCCGAGTATTGGGGTGGCGACATTCCGTGGATCGGTATCGCAGATGCCCGCGCCCACCACGGGCTGCGGATCGAGGACACCGAACAGAGGACGAACGACCTCGGTATTGCAAATTCATCGGCGAGAATACTTCCAGAAAACACCGTTTGCCTCTCCCGCACGGCCTCAGTCGGATACGTTGTCGTCCTGGGCCGCCCGATGGCCACCAGTCAAGACTTTGTGAACTGGGTCTGCACGAAGGAACTTGACCACAATTTCCTCAAGTATCTCCTAATCGCCGAAGATGAAGACCTACTTCGTTTTGCCAGCGGCTCGGTGCATCAGACGATTTACTTCCCGGAGGCCAAAGCGTTCCACATATGCCACCCCCCACTTCCTGAGCAGCAGCGGATTGTGGGGTTGCTGGACGAAGCGTTTGGGGGTCTTGCCACGGCCCAAGCCCACGCCGCCCAGAACCTCCAAAACGCCCGCGACCTCTTTGAAAGCCACCTCAACGCTGTGTTTACACAACGGGGTGAAGGATGGGTGGAAACGACCATCGGTGAAGTTTGCACACTCAGAAGCGGTACGACGGTCTCCCCACAATTGGAAAGGGAAGTCGGGGATATTCCCTATTTGAAAGTTGCGGACATGACGTTCGACGGCAATGAGGACAGGATCACAACTTCAAGTAGGTTCTTATCTCATGCAGACATCAAGGGCCGCTCCATCATACCAACGGGTGCCACAATCTTCCCTAAGAGAGGCGGAGCGATCCTTACCAACAAAAAACGCATCACCTCGTTGCCAATCTGTGCCGACCTAAACATCATGGCGGTAATCCCATTGCCACAGGTCGATAGCGGGATGTTGTTTTTTTACTTCCAAAATGTGGACATGAGGAAATTGGGCACCGGTACGTCGATCCCTCAAATCAACAACTACGATGTTGGTCCTCTCGCAATTTCCTTTCCGAAGTCGATCCGCGAACAAAAGCGAATCGCAACCCAGCTCGATGCCCTTTCCGCCGAAACCCTACGGCTGACTCGGATCTACGAGCAAAAGCTGGCGGCACTCGCCGCTTTGAAAAAGTCCCTCCTGCACCAAGCCTTCAGCGGAGAGCTATGAGCCTGAAATGAGTACCAACACGCCTTTCTCCTTGCGTATCTTTGTCGCCGATGGCGACCCAGACGGGCTGCGATTAGTCGAGCGATCGAACTGGATTGGCAAGGCGATCGTCTTCCCTCGCGCCTTGTATCCCAAGGTCCGTATACGAGACGAGTTCCAACAAACCGGCGTTTACCTCCTGATCGGTCCTCGGGAATCGAGCGATGGAGACCAACTCTATATCGGAGAAGGAGACCCGGTACGCCCTCGGTTGGAACAGCACTACGCCAAAAAAGACTTTTGGACAAAAGCCGTCTTCTTCGTGGCCGGCCAAGGGCAATTGAACAAGGCGCACGTGCAGTATTTGGAGGCCCAACTGATCCAAAGGGCTACGGCGGCCAAGCGTGTCCCACTGGAGAATGGAAACACTCCCACCGAACCGACCCTATCGGAAGCGGACCGGGCCGATATGGATGTATTTCTTGGAAACATCTTGGGGATGCTACCGGTACTCGGCATTCATGCCTTCGAGCAAGCGTCGCCCCTAAGCAATGCCGGTTATCAGCTTCTCAAATGCCAGGGGAAGGGCATTGTTGCGACGGGATGGGATACCACGCAGGGATTCGTGGTTCGCTCCGGCTCGTTCGCCTCTAAAGAAATCGTTCCGTCACTGGGTAAGTATTTCCCATCGACTCTCGATTTCCGCAAACTCCTTCTCGAAAGCGGAGTTCTCGTGGAGGACAAGGAGGTGTACAGGTTTTCCCAAGACTACGCGTTTAGTTCTCCGACCCTCGCAGCGCAGATTGTCCTGGGACGCTCCGCGAATGGCCGAACCGAATGGAAGGACGCGAGCGGCAAGACGTTGAAAGCGTTACAGGAAGCTGAGGCTGAGAAATGAGCCAAGCGAAAAGGGAGCCGCTCCCAAGGTTACGTTGGGTTTTTTCAGCATAGTTATGGAAAATCTCAATTTGCTTGACAATTGTCAACAGCGTATACTAGGATTGAGTCGATGACGAGGCCGAGGCATCCAAAACCAGAGATCGAAAAAGCAATCCAGTATGCGGAAGAGCTTGGCTGGAGAGTCGAACTTTCCAAAGTAGTTGCTCGGGAACTCCGAAAAGTGGTGGACCCTCTATGAACCCAACCCCACAAACTTGTGAGATGGAATATGAGTTCGCTCTGATCGTCGGTGGTGTTAGCGAACTGACATCGGCCGTCGAGGACGCTTTGTTTCGCGCGGGTTGTGACGATGCGACGGTAAGCATGCAGCACAGTCGACTGTACATCGAGTTCAGTCGATCGGCAGGGTCACTCGAAGATGCGATTATCGCCGCGATCCATGATGTTCGTAAAGCGGACATCGGAGCCGAAGTTTTGCGAGTCGATGAATGCAACCTTGTCACTGCCTCAGAGATAGCAAGAAGGATGGGACGCACTCGACAACTGGTGCATCAGTACATGAACGGGACCCGTGGGCCAGGAGGCTTCCCACCACCTGAATGTCACCTCACGGACCATGCACCGCTCTGGGCGTGGTGCGCCGTCAGTTACTGGCTGGTAGAGAACAATCTTCTGCGACCAGAAGAGAGCTGGAATGCTGAGGTTGTCGAGGCGATCAATAACTGGCTCGAATCCGAACGGCAACGCCGACGGTATCCAGAACTGATCGATACGATCACTCGCGGCTTGCAACATCAGTAGTCACCCATGAACGAATCCGAGACCCGAGCCGAGTTGATCGATCCTGCCTTGCAAGCGGCCGGATGGGGTGTCGTCGAGGGGAGCCGTATCCGGCGGGAGTATACGATCACCCTAGGTCGTATCCACGACCGTAGAATGGACTTCATACTGGATTTCCCTGTTTTCCCACAATCGGCAGGCAGTCTGGAAGGGTATGTTGCGAGTAAAATTGGACACGACCGCCGACGATTCGGTGGCCCGAGTGGAATTGGAAAGGGTGAATCCATGACGACACGTCGAGATCGTCAATTCGTAAAAGTCCAATTGCAGGAAATGCAGCGATTGAAGCAAGTGACGGTGGGTCACCCTCTGATGTCGCACGCCTTGTCCATTCGT
>Ga0315904_10013312_pt1 | contig 10306 bp, 17 predicted proteins | sample LakEriMetagenome_6_FD_203529 | JGI IMG/M metagenome (GOLD analysis project Ga0315904, IMG submission 203529) | Freshwater fungal communities from buoy surface, Lake Erie, Ohio, United States - Buoy 12 MA120 | ecosystem: Environmental > Aquatic > Freshwater > Lake | place: USA: Lake Erie, Ohio...
ATTACTGCGGCTCTGTCAATGCCTATTTAATGAAAGTTCCGTTCCATACGGACTTTTGTACTTTGTCTACTGGCACACAATTTGGCACCATACGACCATTTTTTTCCTTCATGCCACGCTGAGTATACCCAGTCCAGCATTTTTGAAGATTATTATCCCACTTGTCATCTTCTTCATCTTCTGAATCGTAACGATCTTCATGCTCTGATTTAGCAACTGGGTAATTTATTTCGTTCTTCATTGGATCGCCAACAGGAGCAGGATTTTCTGGAGCTTCCATTTCTGGAGCCTCTGATTCCTCTTCTTCCTCTTCTTCTGGCATTTCAATCATTCCCTCAATTGCTTCCATGAGGTGCTCAATTACCATTCCAAGTTGTTCTTTTGTAATTTCTGGACGTAGAGCCTTCTTGATATCTTCATCATCATCAATTTCAATTACTGTGTCTACTGGGTTAACTACGTCGTCAAGCATATCTTTAATTTCATCAATTAATTCATCTTGAGTATATGATTTCTTCATATTCTTTTCCCGCTCTACAATTTTGCGAGACCAAGAGAAACCAGCATCTCCACCCCATGCGTCCCACATAATTCGACCATTCGAAGGGTTGGAAGTATTGAAAAAGTCTTTACCTTTTTTGTCTACTTCATGTCTGGAAAAGAAGGAATACATTCGTTTAACGGTGGACAAACTTAATGTCTCACCACGTGCAAGTTGCCCTGCACGAGTCCAGCCTACTGCTGTTCCAGCACCTGTTGCTTTTCCTTGTTCTTTCCAACGAATAGCTCTCTTAGCTGCCGCCTTCATACCAGCGGTGGGCTTGTATCCTTCTTTAGCCATCACTTCTCCTTTACGTTGACAACTTTGACATTTTTGACTTCGTCATCAACTCCGAATATATCGTTTAAATAGTCTACGGCATCGTCTTCGTCGAATGCCTGTATTTCTGCTTCAACTTCTAATTTTACCCTATAAGTCTTCATTATGCCTTAAATTTAGGGCGTCCAAATCCTACAATTGATATTGGAATCTTTTTGCTATTCTTTTTAAATGCACGGAGTTGTCTACATGCTTCTCCGCCATTTCTTTGACTTCCCTTTTTATTGCTTGAAGTATTTCCTTCTACGCACCAAACTGTTCCGTCTTCGTTGTCCTCAATAACAATTCCTACATGAGAAATTCTATCGACACCGTCTGCTGGGAAATCAAAATAGGCGATATCTCCTGGCTCTGGATCTGCTAAATCTCCATCAATCCAAGCATTTTTCTTTTTAAATGCTGCTGCGCCTGAAGGAGTATAGACAGTATTAGGCACCTTTACCCCAGCTTGATCAGCACACCACATTACAAAAGATCCACACCAAGGCTGGAAATTAGCTTTTGTAAATGCGCCATATTTTGTTTCATTGTCTTTTGGACCTTCGATATATCCAACTTGAGACTTTGCAACTTGAATTAAACGAGCAGCGCTTCCCTTTGGAGCCTTTGCTGTTTCTTCTGGTACTGGAAAATTATCTGACATAATTAGTCCTTATCCCAATCTAGATCTACTGGTTGCTCTGCTGGCATCTGACCATCAGGCTTTGCAGCAAGACGTGCTCTAACTGCATCCGCTTCAACATCTGCTTTTAATTCATTAATTTCTAATTCTGATTCTAACTTTTTATCTGCCTGAGTATTCTTTGCATCTATTTCTTTATTTGCCATCTGTGCCGCCATCACGTCTTTAGCACCAGATTGACCAATCAACAGACCTGCAAGAGTACCTGTGATAAATGTTGCAACGCTACCCAATACATTGAAAAACATCTTATCATTTTCTGATTGTGCTCCGATTGGCTGGGTTACAAATATAAGAGCATACAAAATGCCTAACGATGTACACAATAGAATTGTTCCAAGCGTGATGCCAAGAATAAATTTTAATCTTGCATCAAGATCTGCTGGTGTTAATCTTTCTTTAGCCATTCTTTACCTTTGATTTCTGGTACTCATCCCATACTTCCTGCCCAACTAAATCTCTTGAACAAGTTCCAGTAGTCTCACAAATTGGAGGATTGCATTCTGCCTTTTCCCAGTTTGCTGGATCTTGGCATTCATAACGGAATGAACCATCAAAATTACACGATGTAACTGTGAGGGCTAGCATTATGCTAGCTAATGAGGCACCTAATTTTCTCATACCTCTATTATAGCATTTCTATTCTTCTTTTCGAAGAGGGATGGTGGCAAGCCAAATAACAGTAGAAATTACTGTTGCTACGCCAACTACTTGCTGGGCTGTACCAGTTAGGGTTAACCAAGCTATAAAAAATCCTAGGAGGGTAAATATTTGGGCAATGCTTTCTTTAATTACCTCCCAAGTATAATTTAGGATTCCCTTAATTATTTTCATTATATCCTCCTTGTCATGGCTGCTGCCACAATATTACTTGCAATAATTACTGGCACAATTACTTCCTGCGCCTTTTCTCTTTGATCATCTGTCATATCCTTACCCCATTCTGATGGGCTTAGGATCTTTTCAAAATCTATATTAGTTAGTGCTCCTATTGGGTCTGACAAAAATTGTTCTGCTGCTATTTCAGTAGTTGCATCTGCTAGGGTATATGGCATAGGAGCATTTTCATTCTCTTCTGCCCTATTAGAAAATTCTACCACCGCCGCAGCTAAAACTGGGTTATTCTTAACAGCTTCTGCAATTAATTGTATTTCAGATGCCTTTACGCCTAAATCTTGAGCAACTTCTATTTTTGCTTCTGGCGATAGCTCTGTCAAAAGTTCTGAAACTGCTGACATTAATTTTGCATCATTTACTGCAATTAATTTATTTAATTTGTTTAACTCTTCTTCAGATATTGCGCTGCCTTCATATATGCTATTATTATCTGATGGTTCAACTACAACTTCTTCGTCAACAGGCTGATCTTGTCCAGGTTCTAGAGTTGGATCTGTATCCTCTGGCTGAGATGCTGGCTCTTCTGAAGGTTCTGGAGTCGGATCCTCAGTTGCGTTCTCCTCATTTGTGGTATCAGAATCTTGAGAAGGATTGGAACCATCTGGTTCAGTTTGCTCTTCGCCATCAGGGAATCTTGGATCCTCTGGAGTAATAATTTCTGGTTCAACAATAACATCAGGTTCTTCTATTGTAGGAATTTCTGGTTCTACTGGAATGGTTGGTTCAGGATCTGGAATTACTTCTGGCTCTTCTACTTCATCTCCATTAATTGCAGCAATTAAATTATTTATGTTGCTTATATCTGCTGCTAATTGTGTAGCATCTACTACTGCCGCTTGCTGTTCTTCTGGTGTCATTGGGGTTGGCTCTGGCGTTGGGCTTGGAGATGGCTCAGGTTGTCCTGGAACATATGTTGATTCATCAACTGGGGCTGCGGATAACTGTAATGTTTCTGGATTTTGTACTTCATAAAATCCCGCAGACTCTAAAGATACCACTTGGCCATTATGTAACCTTACTCCTGTTCTTAATCCAGGATAATTATCAGAAATTCCTGTGGTTGGAAAAGCTGTACTATATGAAATAGCCAATCCTCCAGTATTTGTAATTGCTGCGTTTATTACAATATTTACTGGTTCTGGCTGACTCTGCATCCATATTGGTCTAAGATTCATATTAATTTGGAATCCACCTTCACTGTAATTAATAATCATAGACTCATCAGGTCTTCCCCATCCAGCAGTAGATGGATAAATAACCCAGTCCATTGAGTATAAAGATATGGAAGGTGTTTGTGGGTAATCCCAGTATGTATTGTCTGGTTGACCGAATGTTATTACTGAATTTGTTGTTGCATATACTGAACTATACTGAACCCCATCAAAATTAATTGTTGTAGCAATGGGAATCTGATAGGATACATCATCTCCGCCACAAGCTTCTATCGTATGAACTGTTGGCTCTGCATCACCTTCGTAGGCTGCTGCAATTGTTTGTGTCTGATAAGAATTAAGACAAGCCGCCCAAGCATTTTGCGGAACAAGAAAAAGCCATCCAAACCCTAGTATTGCGGCTAATGACAATCTCCATAACTTAGTTCCAGTCAACTTAAACTCCTTGTTACAACTTTTGTAACAAGTTAATTATAACATTGAATTATTTAGCGTTGTCTGTTTTGTAAAAGCCTGTACCTTTAAACTGAATGCCGAATGTGTTGAATTGTTTAACCATTGCCGCACCGCATTTTTCACAAAGCTCTACCGTATTAGCTTGTGTTATTGGCTTAGGTATTTCTTTTGTGTATGAACAAATCACACACTTGTAATCATAAGCTGGCACTTTATCTCCTAAATTTAAATGAGCAGTTTTGCCACATGCTCAGGTGGATCCTAGGCTGCGATGCCCAGGATACTATTATACCTTACTTGACTTTGATTGTCTTAGGCTTTTTATCTTCAGGAACGATACGATCTACATCAATATGTAACATACCGTTCTTAAATTCGGCTCCTACCACTTCCATATATTCACCAAGCGCAAATGTGCGTGTGAATTTACGGGCGGCAATTCCTTTGTGAAGAACCTCTCCAGTCTCTTCTGTAGTAACTTCACCCTTAACAATAAGAGTCTGATTATCTACTGAGACCTCAATATCCTTCTTGTCAAATCCTGCCACCGCCAAAGATACACGATATGAATCTTCGTCTACCTTGACAATATTGTATGGCGGGAAAGACTGGGCCGTAGCCTCACGATGGATATTGTTTAGTCTTTCTACTTCACGATTGAAGCCAATAAAAAATGGATCTCTAAAAAGATCCATAGCAAATGTTGTTACCATTTTATTCCTCCTTTAAGCGAATAAATTAATATGTGGGCCCCTTACGGCGACCCACATATATTATAGCAAAACGTTTTTTAGATTACAAGATTCGCTTTTTCTTTTCCTTCATCTTTTCTTCATTTGCGGTAGCCGCATATAAAGCTCTCATTTGAGCCAATGCTGCAGTTCTTCCTGGGTGGCAGCCTTTTAATTCGCCTTTATCATTTACTACTGCATAGCCTTTGCATCCTGCGACATTTTGTTTTACATTGTATGGCATATTATCTCCTAGTCGTTTGGCGTATCTGGGAAATCCATTTGGATCAAACCCATTTCTTTCGCCATTTGTTGTCCTTCTGGACTTAAATGTAAAGTGGCTTCTAAATTTTCATCATATTCCACTTCCATTAAACCTTTTTCATAAAGCTTAATTAAAGATTCATCAACATGCTGGATGTGTGCCTGCCATAATTCTGGAGCCACATCTTTGGCTTTTTCATGGATAGCAAAAATCATTTCGCCATTTTCATCCATGCCCTCTAGTGTTATGGCGCCTATTTCTAAATAGTATTGCAGTTCCATATCCTCATCCATATCTCTATTATACTCTCTTTTGTGTGGCGTGTAGGACTTGAACCTACGACGACCAAATTATGAGTTTGGGGCTCTGACCAACTGAGCTAACGCCACAGGGTACTATTGTATTGTCCCGTCCTCATTTTTGTCAATGGTATTTTCTACCAACTGCTGGACATAATCAGAGAAATGTTTTCTGACGCTTCCTGGCGGTCTTGACCCAAGAGATTTCCACAGTCTCTTGTATTCAATTACATTTGCAAATGTTGTAGGGCAAAGCATGTATCCAGAATACTCTTTTAAAGTAGTTGGAAGTGGCACATGTTTTCCACAGCACTTACATTCTCTTGCTTTTTCTTGATATATGCTCATAGTATTTCCATTCCGTCTAGTACATCCGCCAATTTTGAGGGCATCTTGGGAGGCCTAATTACATTTAATCTAATGTCTTCTTCCTGTCTATCATTTCTACGTGATATTGAGTCATAAGTATGAACATCAATTTCTTTGTTTGTTTCAAATTTAGTTTTACTTATTGCATTGTATATTGATCCACAGACTGCGTCTGCTAAATCTTTTGAACCCTTGCGTGGGTGATCAACCTTATCACGCATAATTTTCAGCTGCAACAACTCGTCTATAAGCAATGGTATATGTGGTCCAGAAAGCCTATCTTCTGCTACAACCATTGCCATGTCATCATAATGTTTTTTAGCAACAGACAGTGTTTCGGTATTAATTCCATATTGTTTTAATTGTTGCATCATGTCATGGGAATTCCAGCGGTCAAATGTACATAATCTTATCTTAAATCCTTTTGTTCTTAAAGAAAGAATGTAATCTTTGACCTCAGTAAAATCTACTGACTTATCTGCAGTAGGAGTCCAATATCTAACTGCATCTACTTCTACAATTGGCGCAGGCTGGGAGTACGTGTCGGTCACTTTTACATTTACCCACTTCTGAACGTGAGCCATAGATACGGCACAATGGTCATGCTTTTGTGCCAAGTCTACATGTATAAAGTATTCCTTGTCAGGGTCTGGTGCGAACCAATTTTCAAATCTACCAAATTGATCTACGGCTAATGCCATATTATTAAAAGCTTTTTCTATTTTTTCTCTTGACTTAAAGAATGCATCAATCGCTTCTGGTGGCATGCAAGCAAAACGACCAAGAGCATCTGGCATATTTTTATAAAACTCAACCTTAAAGTTTTCTATAGTTTTTGTGGGGTTGATTTCCCACGTAGGTCTTTTCAAAGCATAAACTTTAGGAATTGTATAAGAGACAATATGATCTTCTTCCCATTCCACCGTTACTTCGTTTCCTGAAGTTCCGTCTGGAAGGTTATCGTCCATCTTTAAAGTTTTGCTTCTTACTACCGTTTCCTTTTCAGCAATTACAGAATCGTAAAACTTTTGTATTGGATCATTTTTAAATCGTGGGAATGAAAGCAATATTACCTTGCCATAGTCTGGAAAACGGGAAACAACTGAACCACGATACATGTCGTAGATAGCGTCTGCTGTTTTTGCTTGGTCGTGTCCTGTAGTATTCTCTGTTGCAAAGCCCGATATTTCGTCTAGGATAACAGCAATTACGTTATAGCCTTCCCATGCTTCACGTTCTGAGTGACCTGAATGTACGGTTATTGCTTTATTAAATTTCATTTCAGAAGCTTTTGCTTCATACTTACCTATAAACCAAGGAGATCTATCTATTCTAGTTTTAAATCCTTTAAAGAAAACGTTATTAGCCTGCTGTGCGTTAATAGCAATATTTAGAATATCTATGGAATCCCCAGGCGGCTTTCCATAATATGTTGCTGGATCTTTGAGGCAAAGAAGCAAGTAAACCATATAGGATACAGCAATAGTGGAGCAATAATCTTTTCCACTGCCCTTGCCTAATTGTGCAATTACTTCGTTACAAGTTTGTTTAAATCTACGACGACCCTCATCTTCTCCAAATAATTTGATAAGAGTTGATTCTTTGTATATCTGTGAACTTTTTTCTATAAGTGTATATTGGTATTCAGAAAGTGGTGGAAGTCCAAGATAATCTGGGCTAGTAACAAATGTTCGTAAGTCTACTGGCCTTTCATCAAATTCTTCGCCATCTAGGATATCGATGAGATCATTAAAATTAAGATCCACTAGCTTCCTCTGCATCAATTACAACTGGCTCAACTATGCCAGTTATTTGTGAAAGGCGTTTTGCAACTTCCATTTTACATTTCGGACATGTAGCAGTAACTTCTTTTAATATTTTGACAAGAACATCTTGCTTTCGTTCTGTCTCTGCAATTTGTGATGCGAGTTCTTGATTATCTAATAAACCAACTTCTTGCAACATGCCAATTCTTTTACCTTCAATATCTGCAATTAACTTTAATGCCGTCGCTTTTATATTTAGTTGGCCAGCTTGGTCTGCATCTTCTACGGTCTTCCAAGCCTCTTTAATAAGCATGGCGTAGTGTTGGTCTGCTCCAGATATGGCTTCCTTTGCCCTGTCACGGGCTCCAGAATCGCTTCTAACGACCTCTTTCCATTCATCTATGTACTCTAAGACCTCTGCACGTTTGAAGCCTGTTATAGAGGCAATCTGGGTTGGGTTGTTTCCTTTTAGTAGTTCTTCGACTACCTTATTCATGCGATCAAAATGATCAGCTAATTCAATGTCCATATATAATTATTATACTCTTAGTCGACTAAAATATCAACTGGATTTAGCTATTTTAAGCAGAATCAAATATCCAATCAAATCGTCAATATCATTATCTCCTGGATAATCTGAACCTTTCATTAATCTACTTAATTTGTCATCTATTCTTACATATAATTGTTCTCTCGGTTCCGCCTTTGAAAATATACGAACTGGTGATAGGGCGGAATCGCCATAAGATATATTCTTATCTATTAACATCTTGGCAATTTCATGGCAGGTATCCCAAATTTTTCTACCTGATGGTGCGCCTATAGAATGTAAATATAGGTCTTGACATTCAAATCTAATTGAATCTGGAAATACAGGTTTTAACATTATAATACGTACCAATCATCCCATTTAGATATATCTTCATATATCCGCCTATAGCCTTTGCCTGTAAGCAAATCATATATCTTTTCTCTTTGGTCAGTATAATTATGTTCTACTGTAATTAAACTAAACATTCTTGAGAAGTCGTAAGCATGAAGTATATCATATTCACTACCCTCCGTGTCAATAGATAAATATCCTATTTCGCTTGGGGCATTATATTTATCAAGCATATCCTTTAATGAAATAGTTTTAACTTTATATACTCTTCCACCTGCTCTTGCCCCCGCCCAACTATCATTTTGAGAATAATAAGTTATAGAAGATAATCCATTTCCAGCATCTGTAAAGTCTATTTCTAAATTAGACTCAGTAAATACACAACTAGTTTCTATGTTACAAGATCTATTTTCAAATAAAGCTTTATGACAATCAACTGATGGTTCTGCGACTATGCCATCCCAACCATATTCTTTTTCAAGAATATATGTATTGCTGTTTGTTATTCCGTCATCTGCGCCAAACTCTACAAAATAATTTGGTTCAGAGCCTAGAACTTCTAAGGCCAATGTGTCTTGTCCATTTTGTGCTATCATCGGCTCTTCTTTGCTAATGGCTCTTGAATCCACTGCACATAACCGTCATGCCAGTTTTGACTTCCGTATAAATGGTGTACGGCGGTATGATGAAAAATTCTCCAATTTTCTCCGCCGTAGCAATAAAACTTTTTATTTTTTACTGATGAATATTCGTTATATTCCATTGAAGAATCAATAAGTCGTGCATGCCTACAGCGTCCATCAGTACTTTGCTCATCACACTTATGCTTGCTCTCTTCTATCTCAAGCCCATTCAATATACCACTAGTCCATACGCCAGGTCCAGTATAGTAATGCACAAAATGTGGAATTTCGTAATTAGGTTCTTTATTTCTTTCTACTATCAAGTCTATAACAGACTTAATAATACTATTTTCTTTTGATGCCGCAAATGTCCATTGACAGAAATGTAAGTCATGTTCTGGGCAAACAATCATGTCATATTCTGGTTTCAACCAAGAATCTATTGGCTGTTTGCAAAGTGTATCTAAATCTGCATATATGCCGCCATACGCATATACAATTAAATATCTCCATAGATCGCCACGCATTACGCCAATTGGAAATGACATGAATAAATTATACATATCATCTCCATAAAAATCTTTTACAAACTCTGCTGCCTGACTATCATCCATATATCGATACTCATAGTCTGGATTTAATTCTTTCCAAGTTTGTGATGCATCTTTCATATACTGTGGCAATGAGTCATATGGATCCTTATATGTTTGCCAGATTGTTTTAGGAATCATTTAATTAATCCATTATCTTTTAAGGCACGATAAATAGTCATTGTTGTTACATTACACTCTTTGGCTATTTCTTCCATAGTTTTCTTCTGAACTATATAGCGGCGGTATAACCAGTCTTTACTCTTATATAATTTCATCGCTCCGTAAGTACCGTGTTTGAATAATGAGCAATTCCGAATGCATCTGCTACATCAAAATCATCTAAAGATAAGTCATACTTTTTATTAAAATAATCTACAGTTCTTTGCTTTCTTATTTGCCGCATCTTATTTTTATACCATGAGTCAGCGTATCCTGGATTTTCAAACCTAAGCTTGTCTTTCTCCATTTTTGTTGGGTTTTTATTTCCAATATAAGCCTGCCAAGATGTAGGAGATATAGTAATAACACTAGCGCCAGTAGACATAAGCTCAGCAATGACAACGCCATAGACATATGATAATTTTATCACGGCATCAGGGGATCTGACAAGGACTGCACCCTCTACTGCTATATAGTCTGATTTTAATTCGTCAAGCATAGCATGTACTTTAACTTTAGCATCGTAAATTT
>Ga0315904_10013314_pt1 | contig 10306 bp, 19 predicted proteins | sample LakEriMetagenome_6_FD_203529 | JGI IMG/M metagenome (GOLD analysis project Ga0315904, IMG submission 203529) | Freshwater fungal communities from buoy surface, Lake Erie, Ohio, United States - Buoy 12 MA120 | ecosystem: Environmental > Aquatic > Freshwater > Lake | place: USA: Lake Erie, Ohio...
TGAACTTTGTTCATTTGTTTTATTTTAGAACATAAAAAATAGGGGTTCTATGTTTAACGTGGCATCCCCCTTTCCATTTCAGAAGTTAATTCCAATTATTATCTAACAGGAGTAACATTTTGTGCAAGGATACCACGCATAATAACCACAATCCTTGGGGCAGTTCCCGCCTGGAGAGTAGAAATTGCACCTGGAAGTTCCAGTGTGATTACGTTGTTCTTTGATCCAACCAGTACAATGTTTGGTTCGCAAGGATAGTATCCATATTCAGTAGCATCATTTTGATCAATTGTTGATGCAGTTGATGCAGCACCTTGTTGAGTTTGTGGAACGTACAGGTGCCTGTAAAGATCCCAAGAAGGTACAATCTGCCTGTTATTTACAACTACTGACAATTTACCATTGTACAAATTATACAAAGCAGCAGAAGCACCAACAGTGCTAATTGCAGTTGCATTTGGATAAGTGTAAAGTTGGAAAGCAGTAGTGGTAGATGCAGCTGGAATAGCTACAAAAACACCAATTGAAGATACTACAAAAGCATCCTGAAGGTTCAGGAGATTGTTTGTAGCAAAGTTTGTTCCAGCTCCAACACTATTAACTAAAATAGGAATTTGGTAAGATGTTGTAGTGGTAGACATTGCTACTTCAGAACGAATATAAGACTGGGAGAGAACTGCTTGACCAGCAGAAAAACCAGCATTGTTTACGAGATTTTTGGCGTTATCAAAAATAAGCCTTTGACCATGTTGTGTTGCCATTGTTGTTATTTTTTACAAATTTAATTAATAAGAATATTCTTCATCCATTCCAGCAATTACTGAAAGATTATCTTCACTATAACCTGAAATTACAGAAAGATCATCACCAGCCATAACGCTAACAGGAATTTCCATTGCGTTATCAATGGCACCAAGTACACCAGTTGACTGGAGCAGACCAAGTCCACCAGCAGCTACCATACCATCACCAATTGCTTTACCAAATGCCCCTTTTAGGAATTTAGGGAAAAATGCTCCAATAGCAATTACACCAGCACTTTTCAATTTAGGATCCAAGTTTGGAAGGATTTTCCCGCTGGAAGTCAAAACCCTTGCAGCAGCTGCACCAGCCACAAGACCAGCAGCATCCATCAAGAAACTTGTTCCGATTGCTCCCATTTTGCGAGATTTTCTCCTACGGCTGGGTGCAGACCTTTTTTTTCTACGTGCCATTTTTTTTTGTTTTTTTTTGTTTATGTGGGAAGCAATCCCAAGATTTTTATAGATCGTAACCTAAATTATCTGCTATTTCCCTTGCAGTTTCTTCAAATGAAAACCAAGCAAGTAGATTTTTATTTGCAGTATCCTCAACAAATGGATCATCTTGATCCCAATTTCTTCCAAATATATCAGCTGGATTATTAGTTCCATAATTCATCATAGAATCACGAAGCAATGATTTTATTTCAGTTTTATGCTTATTGTACCATTTTAAAGTATCTGAATAATATACAAGTTCAGGAATAATACCACTTTGCAAACCATTGTACAAAATATCTTCCAATAGTGATTTATAATTATTGGAATAATCTTTTGCTTTACTTTTCAAAATAGTTACAACATCCTTTTTTAATTTATCTTCCTTTGCAAATTGATCCAAAAGTTTTTTTGTATCTATATTACCAAGAGAATACATAGGTTTTTTATAACCTGAAACTACTCTAATATTTACGTTATGACTTTTTGTGTCTTTATGAGATTTATCCATTGCACCAACTTTTTTTAGTCCTTTGAATGTACCTTTTTTAGTCCTTACTTGTTGATATGTTGCTTTTGGTTTAGCACTTTTGATTTCTCCCTTTTCAATTATTTTTATTGCAGCAACTTTTTTGCCTTTACCATCTTTTGAATAACTCATTGCCCAAGCCTGTTTAACCGCTTGTGCTTGTGTAAGTTTCGGATTCTTTTTCCTTAACTTTCCAGCTTCAGCAACTACCTTTTTGAATTTTTCCCTTGCTGCCTTTTGTTTTGCAGTCATAGTCTATTTTTTTAATATTTGTTCTGACCAGTTTAACATTTCATCCCCTCCCCACAATTGATAAGATATATAACCGCACTTATCAATTTCACCTTTATAAACTTTTGCCCTTTTAAGATATGAATAGATCTTTTTCACAAATTTTTCATCCAGCACTTTTCTATTCATCAACTTAATTGCAGTTTTCACTCCAGTTGCATTTTTGCAAATTCCTTTCATAAGATTCAAAACATATCCTTCAGTAGCGTTTTTTGAAGCCTTTACAGGATAATTTGAATACATATTAAAGGTGAAGGAAAAGTGATTATTTTTTGCGAGAGATCAAATAAATTACCAATGCACCACCAATAACAATTGGCAAATAATTCATTTTTTTAGATCCATCAGCATTAAAATTTTCAGCCTGATTCACAATCCGATCTACTTCATCCTGTGAAGCTTGTTCTACTTGTGCATCAACTTCCATTCTCCTTTCAACTACATTTTTCACTTGCTTTGCCAAAACTTGTTTACCAACTTCACTAACTTCCTTAACATCAATTCCCAGTTTAGACAAAAATTCTGCTAATTTAATCAGGATGGGAGCAGCAGTGGCAGCAGCAGCAGCAGTACCAGTAGCAACTACACCAATCTGACCTTCAGAAGCAAATTCAACGTCTGCTCCTGCAATACGTTTTTTCTTTGCTCCCTGTTCAGTTTTTCTTAATAGTTCATTTGGATTTCCCCCCAAGTTCTTCCACCAGTTTTGGGTTTCATCTGCCCTGTTAGCAAAAGCAGATTTCAACTTTGTAGCGAGTCCCATAAAGTTTAGACCAACCAACAAAAGAAATGATCCACGAGCTGGTGCCAGTGCAATTTTAAGAACTATTTTTTTCTTTTCTTTTGGTTTAGCAGTTTGTGCAGCTGGAGTAACTGCCTTAGCAGTTTTCCTTTTTGCTTGTCCAATACCTGAAATGGAATATAGGGGCATAGTCGGCTCTTTATCTATTTTATGGTAATAAGTTTTCCTTTCATTAAATTTTGATAGCACAGGATCAATATAAAATTCATTTCCATCTTGATCTTGAATAACTGCAAAAACGTGATGTGGTATTTCATCCAGCAGCCTATAACTGGCAAAACGATAATATATTTTATTATTTATTAATCCTTTTCTTTTTAAACTATCAAGCACTCCCATAATAAAGAGAGCATAATTTTTACAATCATTTTTACCCAGCGACAAAATAGCACTTGGAGACATTATCCTTTGTGCTTTGTCAGATTCAATTTTATATCTGACATTCTTTTTGAGAAAGTCAAACAACTTTTTTGCAGTTTGAACACCATCACCTGAATAAAAATCTTTGCTAATTTTATCGTATTCACTGGCATAAAGTTTGTGAGCAGAAAGCATAGCAGATATAATATCAGGAACTTGCTGATCCCTGACCAACATTTTGGAGTTTGCTCCAAAAGGTTTTAATCTACCCAAAAGAATGTTTTTCTGCATTAAATTAATTTCGCTTTGTAATCAAATGGTACTACAATACCATCAAAATTACCAGTTCCTTTTATAGTGTATTCTAATCCTTTTTGCAACCAGCCTTTTGTTGTTATCAACTGAAGTATTCCTATTGTTGGTGATGCCTGTATTTTGAATTCAGATTCGCTACGGGGAGCAATTTTTTGCTCTGCAAAACTTGAAAAATCAGCTATTAACCTATCACGCAAATATACTTCACCAGTAATTGCGGAAATACTTGCAGTTTGCCCTGTAGGGTTTTGTATTCCAAAAATTAATTCAAACCTTTTATTTGCAAAACGCAGCCTTTTAAAGATCAATTTTGTCCTTTTTGCCAGTCTACCTCTACCCAAAAAATATAATCCTGTCAGACCAGCTAAACCAATTAAAATCCAATTTTTCATTTTCAAAATTTTCAAATAATAACCCAAAATTACTGAAAAATATTCAAAAAAACAAACATTAGGTCGGATTAGGTCAGAAACAAGGTCAGTTTATAGGTACACTTGCCCCCCTATAGGGGGGGCAAGTGTCCTACCCATGTTTCCTGAACCATTTTGACCAACAAGAAAACTGACCTAAACTGACCAAAATTCATCTAATCCACTTTTCCTTCACCTTTAGCAACTAAAAAAGGGGCAATTTGCCCCTTTTTGATTTGTATGCAGTGTTGATGTTTGTTAGGATGCCCCTGTAAGGTATTTCCTGCCTTCAAATTCCTTGCTTCTCTTGCAATACAGGTTCACATACCATCCACCACTTTTTAGGGCAAATTTGAGCATATTTTCAACGTTGTTAATATTCCTGTATTTTCTTGGTGGTATTCCCGTTTCAGGTTTAAAAAAAATAATGGCAGTATAAAGTTTCATTTTGTTAGAAATTTTCTATTTTCGTTGTGAAGGGAAAGTGGTTTTTCGTTAGAAAGATCATTTGTCAAGGTAGGATCAGGTAACTGATCCTATTTTTGTTTGTATATATCCCCTGACTTAATAATTGATCCATCAAGCAACCAATCTTTCAAAAGTTTTTTACAAGTAGTAGTTCCCTTTCCTGTAAATTCTTCAAATTCTGAAAGCATTTCAGAATATTTACGTGGTTCATAAAGAATCCTGTTAATTAAGCTGGTTTTTTCCATTCCAAAAATATAGGTACCAGTTTTTTCCTGTGTATTATTTGCCTGTGTCCAACTGGTGCCTGAATAGTAAATTGAAATAGGATTAAATTCATCAGAGGATCTTAAAAAAGTAGCTGATAGATCTATAGTTTTGTTTTCCTTATTCTTTTCAATTTTCAAAACTGATTGTGCCTTGCGATCTAAATAGGATCCAATATGACCAATGGAGTTTTGATCTTTTTTACCTAAATGCAGAACGCAAAGAATCAATAAATTGTGAATTTTGGTTATTTTTTTCAACCACTGAATAAGAAAAAAAGACTGCTCAACTGAATTAAAATCTGAAATAAGATCTAATATTCCATCCAGTACCAAAATTGAGCAATCAGGGTTTTCTTGCAAATAAATTTCAATCATTTGTTGAATTTCATTAGGGGAATCTTCCCGAAATAAAAATGAATCAAAATTATGGGGCAAATGATCAGTAATAATTTGTGTCCTGATCCTGTCCAATACCCTGTAATAATCAAAATCTGAAGATTCAGTATCAATATAGCAAATTCGCTTCCTGTTGGGGGGAAAGTTTAATTTCATCCCGAATATATCCCAAGTGGTAAAAGCTGAAGCAATTGCACTGGTGATAAATGTACTTTTACCAGCTTTTGGTAATCCCTGAAAACAAACAAATGACTGCAAACAACCTATGTTTTTACCATCAATAGTAAAAATTATATTTTCATCAGGCGGCTGGTAGTTTTGTTTAAATTTCCGAGATAACAATTTTTCGTGTAGATCATTTGTCATTGGTTACACGTTTTAAATTATTATTTTACCACTTTCCTTTTCACCTTCAGTTTCAAGATATGCACAAAATTGTTCTGCTATTTGATAAGATTCAAAAATCAAATATCTTATATCTTCAGGTGAAAGATCTTCAACATTGTTTTTTCTTAATTGAGTAGAAAGAATATTAAGTGCAGTTGTTTCCAATTTGGAAAACCCCGCCATCAGGATTACTTGCCCAAATTTATCTTGCATTGGGTGAACTGGCATTGCTGGTAGATCTTTGTTTCTTTGCGACATTTTTATTTTTATTTAAGGTTAAACAATAGGGGCAAAGTGCTTTACCAACCTTGCCCCTGTATTGGGTTATTGTGAAAAGTTTTGAGCAATTAACGCACATCATTTTGTTTTGCGGAGTTGCGATCGTTTACAATTGCTTCATATCTCACAAAATCTTCCATTGCGTATTTCATAGAATATTTACGCAAAAAATATATTTTACTTAATCCTTCAGATGGATATTCTGCATTGGAAAGCAAAATAAAAGGTTCATTTGCTGAAATAAATACTTCAAAAAAATATTTGCTACCATTAATTGTGTAAGGCTTCATTGTTAAAAATTTAATTTTAGATCCAAAATTTGTTGTTCGTAAAGATCAATACTTGCCTGTATTAACAATCTTAATTCATTTATTAAAGATATATCAGTATTTAATTGTCTTAAAACATACCCAATCTGACCTGAATTAAAATGTATCCTAATATCTGAATAATCACCAGCTTCCTGAAACTTTTTCAATATATCAATTTTGTACTTGATATGCTCAATCTCTAAAAATGTTTCCCGTAAATTGTTGTAAAGTTCCATTGCTTAATTATTTTGCATTTCGGCATATCTTCCAAAATGATAACCAATGTGAAATAATGTTAATTCAGAAGGATAAAAAATTTCAATTCTTCCACCATCCAGTTCAGTGAAAGGAATGTTCCGGTTGATCAAAAAGGTCATCAGACCATAAAGATAGTTGTGGACTATTATGCTTTTTTCTTTTTTTTCTAACATTGCTGAAAAATTTAAGGATTGATAAAATTTGTAAAATAATCAGTAGACCAATTGCAATAGGAATTCCTATTAATATCAGATAGATAACTGATATTATCCAAGCAAGTACCCTGATCATAAATTATCAGCAAAGCAGATTAGCAGACATCCTAAAACGATTAGGATAATTTGAATTGTAGTTTTTTTCATTTGTTTTTCGTTTTTAAAGTTAAAAAATCATTTGTTACTGCGATATTAAATAACTTTTTTGGAATTTTCCAAATTTTAGACAAAAAAAAGGGGAAAATAGAAATTTTCCCCTGAAAAAACACCTCATTTTATGAACCTAAAACTATTTTAAGAACAATTCACGTTCTAATATTCTACGATTTGTAAGACCTCTTACCTCTTTTCCCTGCACCTTATTCCATCTTAAAAATTGATCAGCAACCAGCCTTTTATTGGCACGTTGGTTTAATAACCGCAATAATGTACTATTAGCAAATGCAGCAGTGCCTATGTTATATGCCAAGCTGGTCATAGCTGCTAACATATTTGGAGTAACTGGTACTTTTATAAGAGTTCTTATTCTTCTCTCACGTTGTGCAACATCCATTTTTAACCATCTTTCAGCAGTCGCACGATCAATAACATCACCTTGCTTTATTGCCTGACCTGTATCTTTATTGATGGTAGAACCAAAACCAATAGTCCAAATGCCTCCAGTATCAGGATATGACTTTAATTCCAATCCTTCAAATCTTTTTATTATGTTTAATGCACTCATATTTTTACCAAATAAAAGGATTAATAAAAGTCCAATGCCAATATATATGTTTCTTTTACTGAACATCACTATCCTTTGCCAATAGACCAGTAATTGCAGCAGCAATACCAGCAATCAAAGTAATCCAGTTCTTTTGCTGAATTCCATCTAAAATTAGAGATCCACCAGCAATAGATCCAAACAATGAAGTTTTAATGTTTTTAAGTATTCTTTTCATATTATTTCTTTTTGAGTTGTTTAATACCAACTAAAATAGATATTGCACAGGATATTGTACTTGCTCCAAGAAAAACAATATTTGCCAATTCAGATATGTTTTGCACTCCTAATAGGGAAAACAAGATAGTACTAAATGTAGCTATATGTGTTGTGTCAGTTTGTGTCTGCATTGTTCTGTTCATCTTTAAACTTTTCAGCTATTTTATTAAATGCCTGAATAGCAGTAAATGATTCATCTATTTTAGAAAATACACCTTTACTGGTAGCAAGATCTAAAATTGCTTTGATAATTTCAAGTGCTTGTTTTTCGTTCATTTTGTCAAATTTTAAATTGTTATGCAATCAAAGTTAAATTAAGTTCATCACAGATCCATACATAAGCAGCTTGATTAATATCAGTACTTTCTCCCCATAAAGAGTACTCTGGTTCTACCATAGTTAAATTACCTTTAGATAGTAGATTTCCACCAGTTTCTGATGTATAAATTGCCCAATAAAAAGTTGCACTATCTAAAAGATTATCATTAATAATATAAGCATTAATCCAAGATCCTGTTTCTGAAGATCCATTTGCCCAAATTTGTACTGGTTGAATTTGTTTCATTTTTTTTATTTTATGCGTTTAATAAAGCAATTTTGTAATTAGTTCCATCTACATTTACTATTAAATGCAAACCAGCTGAACCACCAGCAGTAGCAGCACTTTGTCCATTAATTCTCCAAGAACCAGTAACTTGTAATTTTTCACCAGTATCAGTTGTAGATGATAATAATAAATTACCTCCTGAAGTAAGTGTCATTTGGGCGGTTGAAGAAGCACCTGCTGCAAATTTAATTCTTCCACCACCTACATCATTTATAAATGCGTAATCACCTGAAGAATTATATATATAACCATCACCTCCTGAAATTATTTTATAACTTCTACTACTTGAATATTTACCAGTACTTGCTTGTCCTGAATTTGATGTGAAAATTAAATTTGATTCTGAAAGTGCATTGTTATTAGTATTGGAAATATTAATAGTAGTTGGAAAATTTTGATTTTTACTTACAGTTAAATTATCATTAAACAATGAAGTTCCTGTAACTTGTAATTTTTGACCAGTATCAGTTGTAGATCCTAATAATAAATTTGATGCAGTAGATATACGCATCACCTCACTGGCATTAATAGTCTGCCACATTCCAAACAAAATAGCACCTGAACTGGCAGTGCTTATGCAAAATTGACCAGCAGTTGATCCTTGAATAAAATTATTAGTAGCAGTAGCAGCACCAATAACAAACCTTTGTGAACCTCCACTTTGTGCATTATCTATTCTTAAACTTGGTGAATTAGCACCAAATATTTGTATACCATTATCGGCATTAGATGATCCAACAATTAATTGCCCTGATCCACCACCACCAATGGCAGCAGTACCAATGTAAGTTGTGCTGGTAAATGATAAACCAAAACCACCTGAAGATACTACCCTATTACTGGTTAAAGTATCATTTGCAGTATAGATAGTATTTCCACCACCACCACCTGATCCAGCAACTTGATCCCAAGCAGAACCAGTATCCCTAAAAATTCCGTAAGGACTATCAGTAGCAATAAAAATTCTGCCAGCAATACCAGCAGCTGGTCTATTTGCAGTTAGATCAGAATTGAACATTGGAGTCCCTTTCTGATTCAGTATAGAGAGATCCAGTGTTATCATCAGATATAAAGTTTACGAATTACTATAAGTTGATTTCCTGTATTAATAGGAGTTGCAAATGTTAATTGGTATTGTGTAGTATCCAGTTCACCTCTATTGCCTGAAATTCTCAAAGATTGATTTGGAAGCAATGGAACTTCAGCAATTACCAAATTTGTAGTTCCAGCATTAATGAAAGTAATATCGTTGCAGTCAGATCCTATGTTTGCAGTAGTATAAAATACCTTTGTTTCAACATAGTATCTCTGATAGGCTTCACCAGTAGACTTGGAAAACTTATTTTCCTGTTCATACATTGCCCTTTCATTTGCCCTCTTTGTATATGCTAATTTCAACTTATCAGCTGAAATTTCATCCTGTATGTTGACTTGTAAATGTTTTGGATTCATTGTATTAAATTTTAGCACATATCAGGAAATTGACCAATACCACGCAATACCAATCCTTTGCTTAAAGCAGCCGCAGTTTGTTTAGCTGCTTTTCTTTGTTTTGAAGTATATGCAGAAGTTTTTTCTCTAACAATTTTTCTTTGTTTAGCAGATTCAGCAGCTTTTTTAACTACTGGTGCAACTTTTTTTACTGCTTTAATCACTCTTTGAATTAATGAAGGCTTTTCAAATTCTTCAGCAGTAATTTTTTCAGGTGCTGGAACATCTATTGTATAGGATGGTGCTTTTCTTCTCATTGATAGCAACAAAATTGCAGCACCACCAGCTAACAGGATATAAATTAAACCTTTATTTTTCATTTTCTACTTTTTATATAAGTTGCTATTAAATATGCACCAATACCTGAAATCAAGATCCATTTACCATATTTTTCAATATAAAATGGAATTGATCCTTTTTCTTCTTTTTCTATTTTTTCAAGTTCCTTTTTTTGTTGCTCAACTGCCTGTTTAACATCACCTGAAAACTTGAAACTATCAGCAGTGTGTAGAACAAAATAAGGCTTATTGTTAAAGTCAATAAACTGCCAATATACTTTACCACCTCTTTGAACATAGGAGTAAACTTGTCCAACTGGTGAACCAGCAACAATAGTTCCAATTTTTACCAATGATGAATTTAACCTTGTCAAATCTTTTTTGGCAAATAATGTTTTTCCAATAATCTTGTCAGCAGTTATT
>Ga0315904_10013315_pt1 | contig 10306 bp, 8 predicted proteins | sample LakEriMetagenome_6_FD_203529 | JGI IMG/M metagenome (GOLD analysis project Ga0315904, IMG submission 203529) | Freshwater fungal communities from buoy surface, Lake Erie, Ohio, United States - Buoy 12 MA120 | ecosystem: Environmental > Aquatic > Freshwater > Lake | place: USA: Lake Erie, Ohio...
AGGCTAAAAGAGTCGCGATCCTTGGGGCGGGTGAGGCCGGGGCGACGCTGGCCCGTGAGATTCACACCAAGCCAGGCCTTGGTTTGGATGTGGTGTGCTTTTTTGATGATGACCCCAGGAAAGTCGCTTGCACACTTCACAGCATCCCCGTGGTTTCCAATTTCGAGGAAATGCTCCCAGCCATGTCTAGGCTTGAGATCGCAAAAGCCATTATCGCCATGCCTGGAGCATCGCCGGCCATCATTTCTAGGCTCGTTTCGAATCTCAACGCCGCCGGGATCGATCATGATATTCTACCTTCCGTGAATTGCATTCTCAGCCGGAAGTTCTCGGTGGAGAGGCTCCGCCATGTCGCGCCCGAGGATTTGCTCGGTCGCGTCCCCGTTTCGTTGGATGAAGATTCGTTAAATACCCTGATTCACGGCGCGCGGGTGTTGGTAACAGGTGCCGGCGGCAGTATTGGCCGGGAACTTTGTCGACAGATCGCGGCGCGCAATCCAGAGCTGCTTGTGCTTATGGAGCGAGCCGAGCCTGCGCTGTTCGAGGTGGAGCAGGAGATTCTCAGGGATTATCCCGCGCTCGCCATGGAGGCTGTTGCGGGAAGTGTTTGCAATGAGCAGCAACTGGACACCGTTTTTTCCACCCACTCGCCCACGATTGTTTTCCATGCCGCCGCACACAAGCATGTCCCTTTGATGGAGAGGCAGCCCGGAGAGGCCGTTTGGAACAATGCTTTTGGAACTTTGTTCTGCGCCCGCGCGGCCCAAAAGCACGGGGCGCAGCGGTTCGTTCTCGTCTCCACCGACAAAGCCGTGGATCCCTCTAATGCCATGGGGGCCAGCAAGCGCCTCGCCGAGCTGGTCCTCTCCGAGCTGCAGCGTGGTGAAGGCAGCTCCACAGTTTTTTGCTCCGTGCGTTTTGGCAATGTTCTGGACTCCTCAGGCAGCGTGGTTCCCGTGTTCCGCCGCCAGATTGCCGCTGGCGGGCCGGTCACCGTCACCCACCCCGAGGTGGAGCGTTACTTCATGAGCATTCCGGAGGCGGTTGGCTTGATCCTTCAATCCTCCACCTTTGCCGGGCCTGCGGATTCCTTTGTGCTCGATATGGGCTTTCCGATCCGCATCGATGATCTCGCCCGCCAAATGATCCAGCTGCAAGGCTTCGAACCCGACCGCGACATTGCGGTTGTTTACACCGGTCTCCGGCCCGGCGAAAAACTCCGCGAGACTCCTATTCACCCGGCGGAGCGAGTTGCCCCCTCATCTCATCCAAAAATCCGACGCATCTTGCAGTCCACCCATCCTGCAGTGATCGAGCCCTTGGAGGCGATGAGATGGCGGCTCCATTACATGAGTCCCGACGAGGCAATGCGTTGGATGGCGGCTCTCATACCAGATCCCTACAGTTCGCAGAATCCCGAATCCCGCTCGCAGGGTTACTTGGCCTCTGCCGGAAAAGAATCGGCCTGACTTGATTTCGAGGCTCTCAGCCCGATAGTGGCCGCACTTTTGATCTGAAGTTTTCCATCAACCTTTCACCTTATGATAAAAACCACCTCACTCGTGATTCTTGGCATGTGTCTTGGCTTGGGGGCAGGCTACCTATTGAGGGGCCAACTCGATTCGAGCACTCCAGTTGATTCCAGCATCCACGGAAAAAACGACACTCAACTTATCCCAACCGGGGGGGCGACAAGCTCGTTGCCTCAGGCGCCGCAAGCAGACGGAAAATCCAAGCCAAATTCCCCTCCCGCGCCTGCTCCGGTTCCCCAAGTGGCTCCCGTCGTTGTTGTGTCCGAAACCAGCAAGGCGCTTGCCCTCTTGGGTGAAGCCAGAAGCCACCGGGAAGTCGTGGCGGCTCTTGAAAATCTCCTTCCACGCCTTCGTGGCGGGAATCCCCAAGAGATGGCGAAATCCGCTTTGGAAATGCCCGAGGGGGCCGAGCGCGATATGGCCCTCATGCTATCGCTTGGGGAATTGGCCGAGCGTAACCCCGCCGAGGCTCTTCGCTTTGCCGAATCCCTTCCGGTTGGGGAGGGCCGCGACCAAGCCCTGCGCTGGATTGCCACGGGCCTCCCGTCTGGAAACATCGAGCGGACGCTGGCCTTGGCGGACAGCGTTGAGGATTCCGACCTCCGTGAACTCATCGTGGCAAAGGTCATTGCCAAGGAAGCTGAGAGCGATCCTGCCTCGGCTATGAACGCGCTTCAAATGATTGAAGACCCTGCCATACGCGCAAATGCACTCGCTGCCACCGCCGAGTCCTGGGTTTCCGTCGATCCCGAGGGAGCCTTGGAGCATGCAAAAAACAGCGCCGACTCCGCCGTCCGTTCCGATTTGCTCGCATTCCTCAGTTCTTCTCCCGAAGCCGACAGCAAGAAGGTTTTCGAGGCTGTTCTCACGCAAATGCCCTCCGGCATGGCTTATCAAGGGGCGATCTCCGACCTCTTTGAAAACTGGGCTGACAAAGACCCTTCGGCCGCTGCTGCCGCCTTGGCACAAATCCCGCCCGGCCCGGCCTTGGACTCCGCCGCATCCGAGGTTGCGAGCGCCTTGGCCAACTCTTCCGCCCCCAAGAAAGAGATCGCGGCGTGGATTGGTGGCCTTCCCAATGGCAGCGCCCGCCTGGAGGCCCTAGATGGTTTTTACTCCGAGTGGGGTCGCACCGATCCCTCCGGGGCGCTCGCCGAGGCTGCCCGCTTGACAGGCGGAGATCGAAACGCTGCCTTGACCAGCCTCGTCAATTCCTGGGCCGGCGAGGATCCCACCAGCGTTTTGGAGTGGGGAATCCGGGGAGCCAATGGGTTTGATGAGGCCAAGGATCTGGCGGTTCAATCCGGCGTTCGCGGCATCGCTCGCGTTGATCCCGCCGAGGCTGTGCGCCAGATTGGCGGCGTTCCGCCTGCACTTCAAGCATCCGCGAACAGCGCCCTCGTGGAAGTCTGGAGCGAAATTGACGCCGAGTCCGCTGCGGCCTGGCTGGCCTCTAAGCCCAAAGGGCCTCAGATCGACGGCGCCGCAGGCCGTTTGGCACTCTCGCTAGTGCGAGAGGATCCCGAGATGGCCATGGAATGGGCATCGGCGATTACATCGCCCGAAGCCCGCATCAAGGCCACGCGGGAAGTGGTGCGCCAATGGAAGCAAAGGAATCCGGATTCGGCCCGCGCCTTCGCCTCCAAATCCTCCGACCCCTCCATGTCTGCGATATTCGGGGAGTAGCCGCAGCCCCCCTGCCAGCGCCAATCATACGGGATCAGCATCAAGTCGGGCCTACCGATATCCGCCCAGCCGCCGTGTCCTTAAAAATTTCAAAAAAAGTATTGACGCAAAGATCACACGGGATAAGCATGAAAGTGTTCTTCTATAACTCTCGAGGGTTGTGAAGTGCTTTAATTAACTAAAAAAAATCATATATGATCAAAAAAACCATTATACTCGTCACTGCGCTGATGATCGCTGCTTCTTCGGCGACATACGCAGCGAAAGCAAAGTCCATCAAAGTCACTAACGACGGAAATAAGGCCTATTTCTACAAAGTTGGGAATACCATCAAAAAGATCGCTCCTGGCTCCACCAAGTCATTTTCTTTGAAAGGTCTCAAAAAGGTGAAGATCACAGCTGGTGAAACCAAGTCCGGAAACACTGTAAAAGGCGATAAAAAAACCTTCCCGACCCTGACTATTGCGGAAGCTAGAAAAGATCCCTTTATCCAGACCAACCCAGTCACAGGGCAAAACACCCCGGATGTAAAGTAATCAAGTATCGACAAATAATCTAACCAAACGGGAAGCACTCGAAGACCTCGGTCTTGATGCTTCCCGTTTTTTTTAAAATTTAAAATGAATGATTTGGGAATAAAGCTATCGCGAGGAAACCGAAAAGGCATTGTGCTTGCTGGTGGCGCCGGATCGCGCCTGCACCCGCTTACATTGGCCATCAGCAAACAGCTCATGCCGGTTTATGATAAGCCAATGGTCTATTATCCGATCTCAGTGCTGATGCTTTCTGGGATTCGGGAGATTTTGATCATTTCCACGCCGCATGATTTGCCGGCATTCGAGCGTCTTCTTGGGGATGGGTCCCAGTTCGGCGTTTCCTTCACCTATGCGGAGCAACGCTCCCCGGACGGTCTTGCCCAATCTTTTTTGATTGGAGCAACCTTTCTCTCCGGCGCACCTGCGGTGCTAGTGCTTGGCGACAATCTTTTTTACGGGCACGATTTCACAGACACCTTGGCAGCGGCGAATGCCTCCTCGGATGTTGCTTCAGTTTTTGGTTACGAAGTGGCTGATCCTCAAGCATACGGCGTCGTCGAGTTCGACACCCATGGTCTTGCCATAAGCCTGGAAGAAAAGCCAATCAACCCGCGAAGCAACTTTGCCGTGCCTGGACTTTATTTCTACAGCAGTGATGTGGTGGATCGCGCGCGCAGCCTCAAGCCTTCTCCGCGTGGGGAACTCGAAATCACCGACTTGAATCGTCTTTACCTCAACGACGGCCGCCTGCGTGTCCAAAAGCTCGGGCGAGGCACCGCGTGGCTTGATACCGGCACGCATGATTCCCTTGTGGACGCCGCCGAGTTTGTGCGCGTCATCCAGCATCGCCAAGGCCTCCGCATCGCCTGCTTGGAGGAGATCGGCTTTCAAATGGGCTTCCTCGATCGCAGCGGGTTCGAAAACTCAATCGCGCGTCTCGGTAAATCAAGTTATGGAAATTATCTCCGCACAGTCCTTGAAAGAGCGACCAGCTCCTAAATTACAATTCACATCGTTTTACAGTAAGGAATAATAAAAAACTACTGATTGCACTGATTGACGCTGATCACTAGTGTCCGGTTATAAGTTAAACAACTCCATTTGGTTAAAATTTTCAGTTTCTGGTTTTTTGAATTCACTTTTCATAAGCAGTTCATGCAAAGCAATCTTCTCGAACGGATGAACGCTCAAAATTTGCAGAGTTCTGTGGAGGCTTCCGGGCAATTTCAGCTCCTTGTGCAGGATGGCTACCAGCAGATATGTCGTCACGGCGATCCAAATCTGGGTTTTCACTGCATTCAGACTTGTTCCATAGTAATGCTTGATCCGCAGATTGCCTTTGATCCATTTGAAAAACAACTCGATGTCCCAACGCTTCCTGTAAAGTTTGGCAATCGTCAACGCCGGAAGCCCCATGCGGTTGGTCAGGAACACCAGAAAGCGTTTCTGCTCTGCATCGAAAAACCGGATTCGCCGCAAGGACGAGGGGAAGTTTTCTCTTGCCTTGGGAAGCGCCAAATACCCAACCTGATCGCTTCGCAGGCCCGTCGTTTTGTCCACAGGACGAGATTCTTGCCGAGCAAAACGCAGGTTGTCCTTGGCGCGTGTTACGAAAAACGCCCCCGAGGCCGCGATGCAGTGAAGTCTGGCAAAGTCGGTATAGCCCTTGTCGAAAATGTAGATCGCGCCAGCCTCGAAGGCCAACATGTCCAGCCACTTCACATCGTGCATGCTGGCTGGAGACACGAACACGCAAACCGGAATCAGTCCTCTCAAATCGATCTGGGTGTGAACCTTGATCCCGCTCTTGGTCGAGCGGAATGTCGCCCAAGGAAACATCGTCAGCGACAAATCGATCGTCGTCGAGTCCAGCGCGTAAACTGTGTTTTCCAAATCCAGCCCCAAGTCCTCGCTCGCGTAAAGACTTCTGGCTTTTGGAATAAAGCTCAAGGCCAACGCCTCCCACAGCCTCCAATCCCGCCTTTCGTTGGCATCGGCCAGAGTGGATTTGGCAACGGGTTCCCGAAAACCCAGATGGTAAAGGGCCTCGGGCTTGGCGTTGAGGCATTCGACGATGTCGCGCAGACCATCGCGCCAAGTCAGTTGAGCGAAGACCATACAAATCAACTGCTTACGCACTCCAAAATGTCGCACGCGCGACTCGGCCTGAAAGCGGGATGCCAAGCGAGTCAGTGTTTCGCGATGAATCAAATCGAGGATTTGGGAGAGAATAAAGCGACCGGATATAATCCGTGCAGTATAGCATCTGCCGTTCCAAAAAATTCATATCCGTCACACTCGTTTTCCCGCTCTTGTCTATGAAAAACAACATGATTGAAAAATTCAAAACTCCGTTAACCGGACACCAGTGGATTTTTGATAAAAAATCAAACGGATATTAAGCCTCGCATAACTCCACTTCGAATGGATCCAATACCGTTTTTAGCAAATATCATCTCCCTCTCTCATTCTGATGGGAAACTTTCCGCTACCGAAAACTCCCAACTGGAAGCGATTCGCTCGGAGCTTAATTCCAAAAAAAGCGATTTTGCCAAGGCAAACAAGATCGTCGAGATGGGAAATTACCAGCTAACGCCTATCGGTTCCTTCACTGATCAAGTTAAAAACTTGGAATGCATTCTCCGCCTTGCCTGCGCTGATGATGAATTAGCTGCACATGAGGTGGAATTAATCTCGGCCTTTTGCCAATCTGTGGGAATTTATCAGGATCAGTTGGATAAAATCGCTGCCGATTTTATTTCTACGCTCCAAAACTTGGGGAAAATTTGCGCCTCTTGCGGCAGCCAAGCTTCAAGAGATGCTCTTTACTGCCCAAACTGTGGCGCTGGACTTTCTGATTCAGATGGATCAGTCCAGTTGGCTTTCGAGATCCCAGACAAAGGAATCTCTATAGAGTTTTCGGATTCGTCGTCGACAACCTTCCCAAAAGCACTCGAAATCGCCAAAATCTCCGACGGGTATCAAACCTGCGTTCAGCTTAAAAAGAATTGGCATTTAGCTTACTACAAATCTGGATCAGTTCTCGATGCCCTTCCTCTTGCAAAAACACTATCTGGAACTCGAAACCGCAGAGTATTTTTGAATGGAACTGAAGTCACATGGGATGAGCTTTTTGGATTTATGTGGTGTTCCACCCAGCGGGCTAGAGCTTATAGACCTGTCGAGTATTGTTTCGGAAAAGACCAAAATCGTATCAACCCTTCGGGGTGCAGGCATTCTCAAATGGACTGGGTTGAGTGGTCCGAGTGGTTCAAATATGGTCGTTGGGAAAAAGGCGGCCTGGTAGGAGCAAAAGCAATATGGCTCTTTCGACAAAGAGCGCATTCGCCATGAACTCGCAACGAGGCTATTTCGCTATCGTTATTGTCCTTACCTCAATACCGGCTTGACCGAGGCTGTTTTGCGCAATTTACCGGATACCGTAGCGCCCGAAAAAGATAAAGATTGGAAGTTCAACCAAAACTACGAAGAAATTCCGAACTCAATTAAAGTTACCGAAGGAGAAGGTTCAGGGGTAAATACCTACACTAGACAATTCTGGTCCGATGGCGTTCGACCTGTTGGTCATCAGGTTTTGACTGAAATTCTGACATCGGCTTTAAAAAAAATTGGGATTGATGATGTTGCTGCTAAAGCGCTTCTCAAGTAAGCAAAAAACTGAGCTGGGGATTCACTGCGATTTAGAGTCATTCAAAAAAAGAGCCCGCGCCGCCCCATTTTCAATTTTTCCTGCAAAGATTCTATCAACAAACATACCGACCGCATGAACCTCCCCGCTTGCAACCCTCATCGGATCGCGCCACCTTATGAACGATGAAACTTTGTCTGGATCTTCTGGAGCATCTGACGGAAGAGGACCTTCTCGAGGAGGTATTGGCGAACAATGCCCGTTACAAACCCGAGCCGCTTTTCTCAAAAACTGGGGTTGGGAGCTTGTCGTCAGCCTCAACAGAGGAGCGTGCCAACGAGGTTCAGCGCAGCACGGAATTAATTCAGAGACTGGAGCAGCGTGCCAAAGCCGCTGGGAAACCTAGCGCCTGATCGATTCGAGCCTCCTCGACACGCTCGATTTTCTTTGCAGTCTCCATAGGGCGGCTCACTAGAACCTATCCCAAAACCTCCTTCATGAGGATGAGAGAGCAAGCGAGATGAAGAAAGCCTTGGAAAGCGTGCGCGCCCAATCAGGTTGCGGAAGTTTCCACGCCGCTTCGATTTGCTCCACAATTTCTTCTCCAAGCTTCGGTAGTGTTTTCTCATACGAGACCAATATCAAGCAAAGCCGGCATCTTGTAAAGTCTATTTCTTAGAAGACTTTGATATAAGAAAAGAGTTCGGGAAGTGAGGTCAAAATGGAGCGGTTAAAAGCGACCTCTGAATGGCGCGTTTTCGAGGTGGAAATTCACAGTGGATTCAAGCGACATAATGATTGATGGGGAAAATTAATACACGCTCTGGGATCGTGGTGGAGAAAGTATTCCCGCTTGCTTCGGGTTTTTGGAATCTGCGAGTCTGTGCCTCTACCTATGATCGTCGCTCCCAAAATCCGTGGATTCATTTGCACTACCGCCCACCCAACCGGCTGCGCCAAGCATGTCGCCAACCAGATCGCCGTTGTCAAAAATCGCGGCCCGATTGCCAACGCGCCCAAGAAGGTCCTCGTGATCGGGGCTTCGACCGGTTACGGCCTCGCCTCCCGCATCGCCACGGCGTTCGGCGGTGGAGCGGCGACGATTGGTGTGTTTTTCGAACGCGGCGCCGAGGGCGACCGCACTGCCACGGCGGGTTGGTATAATACCGCGGCCTTCGAGCGCGAGGCCGCTGCGGCGGGGCTCTACGCCCGCTCTTTCAATGGCGACGCCTTTTCCGACGAACTCAAAAAAACCGTCGTCGAGGCCGTGAAGCAGGATCTCGGTCAGGTCGATTGCGTGGTTTATAGCCTCGCCTCTCCGCGCCGCCAGCACCCACGCTCGGGCGAGGTTTTCAAATCCGTTCTCAAGCCGATCGGCCAGTCCTACTCGAACAAAAACCTCAACACCTCGAACGGCCAGGTTAACGAGGTCTCCATCGAACCCGCCAACGATGAGGAAATCTCACACACTACCGCCGTGATGGGTGGCGAGGATTGGGAAATGTGGATGGATGCCCTGCAGGAGGCCGGCGCGCTGGCTCCCGGGGTCCGCACGCTCGCTTATTCCTACATCGGGCCATCGCTGACTTGGCCGATCTACAAAAACGGCACCATCGGCCGCGCTAAGGAAGACCTCGAACGCGCCCAGCGCGATATCGAAGCCAAGCTCGCCCCGCTCGGCGGCAAGGCCTGGGTGTCGGTGAACAAAGCCCTCGTCACCCAAGCCAGCAGCGCGATTCCCGTCGTGCCGCTTTACATTTCGATTCTTTACAAGGCGATGAAGGCTGCCGGAAACCACGAGGAATGCGCCGAGCAGATGGATCGCCTCTTCCGCGAGCGCCTCAATTCTTCGACTCCCGCAGTCGATGACGCCGGCCGAATCCGCCTTGATGATTGGGAAATGGCTGACGATCTTCAAAACCTCATCGCCGACCGCTGGGCGAAGGTCACCACCGAAAACCTCGGCGAACTCGCGGACTTCGCGGGCTATCAGGAAAGTTTCCACCGCCTCTTCGGCTTCGGCCTCACCGGTGTGGACTACGGCGCGGATGTGGATGTCCAAGTTCCCATCCCGTCGATCAAAGCCTGACCGAGGTTTTCGCCCGAGTTGATTCCGGCTACTGGCCGGGCCATTCCAGTTCCTTATGGAGAAGAAAAAAGTTCTAATCATCGGCGGAGTCGCCGGCGGGGCGAGTTGTGCGGCGCGGTTGCGGCGTTTGGACGAGTCGTGCGAGATCACGATTCTCGAGCGCGGGCCGCATGTGTCGTTTGCGAATTGCGGCCTGCCGTATTTCATCGGCGATGTCATCACCGCCGAATCGAAACTGGTTCTCGCCAATGCGGAGTTGTTCCGCGCGCGCTTCGGCATCGAGGTGAAGCTCCACCATGAGGCCGTGGCGATCGATCACGCTGCGCAACGAGTGGCCGTGCGCCAAACCCAAACCGGCGAGGAAATGTCATTTTCCTACGATGCGCTCGTCCTTTCTCCGGGAGCCGCTCCAATCCGCCCCCCGCTGCCAGGCATCGATCTTCCGGGGATTTTTTCGGTTCGCACGATTCCGGATTCTAACCGCATCCGCGAATGGATCGCCACGCGTGGCGCGACTTCGGCGGTCGTGGTCGGCGGCGGCTACATCGGCATCGAAATGGCCGAGAATCTTCTCCATCGCGGCCTGCGCGTCACGCTTGTGGAAATGCAGAAGGAAATCCTCCCAAATTTCGACCCCGAGATGGCCGTGCTGGTCCGCCAGCGACTCGAGGAGCGCGGATGCCAATTCCTCCTCGGCGACTCAGTCGCTGGTTTTGCGGCGAAGGAAAACGGCGCGCCCCAAGTCCTCGTCAAATCCGGTGCGACGCTCGAGGGCGACCTGGTGATTTTGGCGCTCGGGGTTCGGCCAGAAACC
>Ga0315904_10013316_pt1 | contig 10306 bp, 11 predicted proteins | sample LakEriMetagenome_6_FD_203529 | JGI IMG/M metagenome (GOLD analysis project Ga0315904, IMG submission 203529) | Freshwater fungal communities from buoy surface, Lake Erie, Ohio, United States - Buoy 12 MA120 | ecosystem: Environmental > Aquatic > Freshwater > Lake | place: USA: Lake Erie, Ohio...
CATTTCGCCTTTCCCATCGCCACGCGGGCCGTGGCAGACGATGCAGTTGCGCTCAAAGAGGTATTTGCCCTCCATGTAGCGGTTGAAGTCGAGCGTGAGCGGCTCCGCGGCAGAGGCGGAGCGGGCAAAAAGCAGGGCGATGAGGCAGAGTCGGCGCAAGACCTCTCAAAACGGCCCCGGCTCGTCCGGCCTCACGCGTTGCGGGCGGGAGATTGCGCCTTTTTTGGCATTTGGCGGGAATTCGGGCGAAAGTTTGGCGTCTTAGTTCACGCATGATGCACGACGCATCGACCGCCCCCATGAAAACCCTCGCCAAACTCCTCACCGCCGCCTTGTTTGCCGCCATGAGCCTTCCCGTGACCGCCGCTGACACCCCTGCCGCCGCCAAAACCGAAAAAGCCTACCTAGGTGGCGGATGCTTCTGGTGCACAGAGGCGCAGTATTTGCAGCTGAAGGGCGTCAAAAAGGTCGTCAGCGGCTACTCGGGCGGCAAAACGCTGAATCCGACTTATGAGGACATCTGCACGGGCAAGACCGGCCACGCGGAGATCATCGAGATCGAGTTCGACCCGACGCTGACGAGCTACAAGGAGATCCTGGAGCTCTTTTGGGACGCGCACGATCCCACCAGCGTGACGAAAGAGGACATGGTGACCGCCTACGGCAAGGTGGTGCCGAAAGGCACGCCCTACCAGGGCAACGACTACGGCACGCAATACCGCTCCATCATTCTCTACACGAGCGAGGAGCAAAAGAAGACCGCCGAAGCCTCGAAAGCGAACGCGCAGATCAAATTCGTCGATCCCATCGCCACCGAGATCGTGGAGATGAAAAAATTCTACCCGGCGGAGGAGTATCATCAGAACTACATGGCCCGGAATCCGAACCAGGGCTATGTGCGCGGCGTGGTGACGCCGAAGGCGGAGAAGTTCAAACACAAGCTCGAGGAGAAGGGGAAGCTGAAAGAGGAGAAATAAGGCTGCCGATCTTGGCATCCTGACTTCGGAATTGGCCGCGACTGCAAGAATGAGCGCAAGCGACCTGTTTCATGCCGCCCACGCATGAAATCACTCGCCGTCCTGCTTTGCCTCGCTGCTGCTGCCTCCGCTGCAGACCTCAAGTTCAAGAAATTCACCCTCACGGAGGAATTCGTCGCTGAAGGGGCACACTTTGCGGATTTCGATCACGATGGCGACAATGACATCTGCTCCGGCCGCTTCATCTGGAAGGGCCCGGACTTCAAGGAACGCGTCAGCTTTGCGCCGAAGTTCGAAAAAGAGCCTTACGACCCCGCGAAGGGCTACAGCGACTTCTTCCTGACCTACACCTACGATTTCAATGGCGATGGCTGGAGCGACATCCTGGCCTACTCGTGGCCTGGCAAGGAAACGTGGGTCTTTGAGAATCCGCAGAACAAAAAGGAGGAGTGGACCCGCCACACCATCTTTGACATCACCGACGGCGAGTCGCCTGACTTCCGTGATGTGAATGGCGACGGCAAACCGGAGATCCTTGCCCACTCCAGCAGCGGCAAGCAACCCTCCACCGACGGCCAACTCGGCTACGCGGAGATCGATTGGAGCAATCCGCTCGGCAAAGCCCGCTTCCGCCCGATCACGCCGAAATCGCCGGAGAACGACAAGAAATACTTCCGCTACACCCATGGCTACGGCGCGGGCGATGTGAATGGCGATGGCCGCACCGACATCCTCGACAAGGAAGGCTGGCGCGAGCAGCCCGCTGACACGAAAGCGGACAGCGACTGGAAATTTCACCCGCAGCTCTTCACCGTGCCTGGCGGCCGCGGCGGCTCCTTCCTGCTCGTTTACGACGTGAACGGCGACAAGCGCAACGACGTGATCACCGGCTACGACGCGCATGGCTACGGCTTCGGTTGGTTCGAGCAAAACGCGGACGGCAGCTTCAAGCAGCACACGCTGATGAGCAAAACGGTCGAGGAAAGCCCGGTCGGCGTGAAGTTCAGCCAGCTCCACGCCATGCAGCTCGCCGACATGAATGGCGACGGCGTCATGGACGTGGTCACCGGCAAGCGTCGCTGGGCCCACGGCCCGCTGAAGGACGACGAGCCGAATGCCGCGCCCGTGCTCTACTGGTTCGAAATCCAGCGCGATGGAAAAGGTGGCGCGAAGTTCATCCCACATCAAATCGACGACAACAGCGGCGTCGGCACGCAAGTGACCCCCGGCGACGTGAACAAGGACGGCAAGATGGATGTCGTCATCGGCAACAAGAAGGGCGTGTTCGTCTTCCTGCAAGAGTAGCGCACGGGAGCGATGGAGTAATGGAGTGCTGGAGTATTGGATTGGCAAAAATCCATCACTCCACTACTCCACCTCAAAGTAGTCATCCTCGGCGATGTCCGGGATGCCGACAACGAGCACGCGCATCTGGCCGCGTGCTCCGTGGACGACGCCGGGCGGGATGTGGACGAGCGAGCCTTTGCTCACCGGTTGCTCCACGCCGTCCAGCAGCACATGGCCGCCGCCGTCCAGCACGTAGTAGAGCTCGGTGGAGCGTTTGTGGTAGTGCAGCTTGGCACCGTCGATGTCCACGGCGTGCGCCCAGGCTGCGGGGGCGAGATTCGCATCTTCGCGGCTGATCAGGCGGTCACGCCAGCCGCAGGTGCTGCGCTCGCGCGGCGTGTGGCCTTCATGGCGGATGAGGAGGGGGCCGTTTGACATGGGAAAAGCGGGTTAAGGACGGGAAATGACACCACATTCCGCCCGATTCGTCCACTTTGCCGGGCGAGAAAACCCGCATTATCCGTTTGCCGCTCCCCGGCGCGGGGGTAACTCTCGCCGCCCGTAAACCCCACGCCATTTCCCCCATGGTCGCCCCTGCCGAAAACACGCTCGCCGCCTACGATTCAAAGATCGAAGGCAACGTCATCTTCACCAAGCTCGACGCCGCCATCAACTGGATGCGCAAGAACTCCATGTGGCCGATGCCGATGGGCCTAGCCTGCTGCGCCATTGAAATGATGGCCGCCGCGTGCAGCCGCTACGATTTGAGCCGCTTCGGCATGGAGGTGATGCGCTTTTCCCCCCGTCAGGCGGATGTGATGATCGTGGCCGGCACGGTGACCTACAAGATGGCCCTCGCCGTGAAACGTGTCTGGGATCAGATGCCCGCGCCGAAGTGGTGCATCGCCATGGGTGCCTGCGCCAGCAGCGGCGGCATGTATCGCAGCTACGCCGTGCTCCAAGGCATCGACCAGCTCATCCCGGTGGACGTCTACATCTCCGGCTGCCCGCCCCGCCCCGAGGCGCTGCTCGAAGGCCTCATGCGTCTCCAGCACAAGATTGAGACCGAGCATTCTTTTGTGGAGCAGAAGAAGGAGCTCATTGCTGAACTCACCGCTTAATTTTTCGACGCCATGAACGCCGCCCAGATGGTTGAAGCTCTGAAACAGAAGTTCGGCTCCGCCGTGCTCGAAACGAAGGAATTCCGCGGCGAGCACACGCTCGTCGTCACGCTCGAAAGCGCGAAGCCGCTGCTGAAATACTGCCGCGACGAGCTGGCCTTCGATTACCTCGTCGATGTCTCCAGCCTCGATTACATGGGCAAAGAGCCGCGTTTTGAGATGGTGTATGAGATCTACGGCTACGGACACCACCAGCACCTCCGTGTGCGGGCCGCCGTGGCCGAGGACGTGGAAGTCCCCACCGTCAGCGACATCTGGCCGACCGCGAACTGGCACGAGCGCGAGGTTTACGACATGATGGGCATCCAGTTCAGCGGCCACCCGGACCTGCGCCGCATCCTGATGTGGGAAGGTTATCCCTTCTTCCCCTTGCGGAAGGATTTCCCGCTCGAAGGCAAGCCCAGCGACATGCCCGATGTCGGCTTCACCAAGACCGCCCCGATGGCCGATGGTCCCTTCGTCACCAGCGCTGGCTCCGGCGATACCGTGACGCGTGAACCGCGCTCGCGTCGTCCGGTGGAGTGATTCCAAACCTTAGCAATCAGCAATCGATTGCTCATCAATCGTCAATCAAACCCGCGTCGAAAGTCCTGGGAGTCACCGATTGAGGATTGAAGAACAAAGGATTGCTGATTTTTGATCTGCAAAGTCCGCTGTCAGCCTCTCGTTCATCCTTTCTCTCATCCACATCATGACACGCACCCACCTCACCACCGCGCTCGGCCTGGCGTTTGCCACGGCTGCTTTCTCCGCTGATTCCACCGACTGGGCCAAGTTCCGCGGCCCTGCGGGCAATGGAGCCGTCCCCGCCCTCGCTGGCGCCAAATGGAGCCTCAAGGAAGTCTGGAAATCGCCCACGAACCTCGGCTTCAGCAGCTTCGCCGTCGGAGGTGGCAAGGCCTACACCCTCGTCACCGGCGAAACCGATGGCAACACCGGCGAAATGATCGCCTGCTACGACGCCGCCAGCGGCAAGGAAGTCTGGAGCAAGCCCCTCAGCGTCATCCCGAAGTATGACGGCGGCGGCGACGCCGGCGCGGGCGACAACAAAGGCGGCGACGGCTCCCGCAGCACGCCCGTGATCGATGGCGACAAAGTTTATGTCATCGACAGCCTCCTGCACGTCTTCGCCTTCGACGCCGCCACCGGCAAAGCCGTGTGGGACCACGACGTGATGAAGGAAAACAAGGGCGAGATGATCAAGTGGCAGAACGCCGCCTCCCCGCTCATCGATGGCGATGTGCTCATGCTCGCCGGCGGCGGCAAAGGCCAGGCGCTCATCGGTTTGAACAAAAACACCGGCAAAGTCCTGTGGAAGGGCGAGGACGACAAGATGACCCACGCCACCCCGATCCTCGCCGACATCCACGGCGTGCATCAGGCCATCTTCTTCACCCAGACCGGCCTCGTCGGCATCGAGCCAAAGAAGGGCGACGTGCTCTGGCGTGCCGAGTTCCCCTACAAAGTGAGCACCGCCGCCTCCCCGGTCGTGTTTGAGGACATCGTGTATTGCTCCGCCGGTTACGGCGTCGGCGCGGGCGCCTTCAAGCTCAGCAAAAAAGGCAGCAAGCTCTCCGCCGAACAGATCTGGCGTCGTGAAAACGAGTGCTTCAACCACTGGAGCACGCCCGTCGTGAAGGACGGCTTCCTCTACGGCATGTTCAGCTTCAAGGAATACGGTGCCGGCCCCCTCGCCTGCGTGGACATCCGCACCGGTCAGGACAAGTGGAAGCAGGCCGGCTTCGGCCCCGGCCAGGTCATCCTCGTCGGCGACAAAGTCGTCGCCACCAGCGACAAAGGCGAAGTCGTCGTCGCCGAGGCCAATCCCGAGAAATACAGCGAAGTCGCCCGCAAAGACGTGCTCGAAGGCAAAGTCTGGAGCTACCCCGTCCTCGCCGGCGGCAAGATCTACGCCCGCAGCACCAAAGAAGGTGTCTGCCTCGATCTGAACTGAGTTTTGCTAACGCCAATTTCATGAGCCCCATGTGTCCTCTGTGACCCATGGGGCTTATGTTTTGTCGAAACGACAGCTTCCCGTCCCGTCGGCGTAGGTTTGAACCTCACACCATGCAAACCGCGCTCAAGACCAAGCTCTCGCTCTTCATGTTTCTCCAGTATTTCATCTGGAGCACCTGGTACATGACCCTCGGGGCCTATTTGGGCACGCTGAGCTTCAGCGGACAGCAGATCGGGCTGGCGTATGGCGCGTTTGCTTGGGGCGCAATCCTCTCGCCTTTCATCGTCGGGCTCATCGCGGACCGCTACTTTGCCTCGGAGAAAATCATCGCAGTGCTCGGCATCGTCGGCGGGTTGGTGATGCTTTGCCTGCCGCAGTTCAAGACCTTCGGGGCGTTTTATCCGATGCTCATTCTCTACTGCACGCTCTACGCGCCGACACTCGCACTGGGCAATTCCGTCTCCATGACGCACCTCACCGATGCGAAGAAGGACTTCCCGTTTGTGAAGATCTTCTCCGCGGTCGGCTGGATCGCGGGCGGTGTGGTGCTCAGCCTCGTCAAAGGCGAGCAGTCGCCGCTGCAATACTACCTCGCCGGAGCCATCTCGATGGTGTTTGGCGTTTTCGCCCTCACGCTGCCGCACACGCCGCCGCGGAAAAAAGGCCAGAACGTGCCGCTGGCGGAGATTTTGGGCCTCGACGCCCTCGCGCTGCTGAAGAAGCCCGCGTTCGCCATCTTCATCCTGTGCATGTTCCTCATCTGCATCCCGCTGTACTTCTACTTCGTGAACCTCGGCACCTACCTCACGCAACTGAAGTGGGAGGACATGGCCAGCAAGATGACCCTCGCGCAGATCTCCGATATCGTCTTCCTCATCCTCATGCCGGTGATGCTCAAAAAGCTCGGCTACAAGAAAACCATCTTCCTCGGCATCGCGGCGTGGATCACCCGCTACTTCCTGCTCAGCGCCAGCGCCTCCAGCAGTGGCACGGTGCTCATTTTCGCCGCCATCCTGCTCCACGGCATCTGCTATGACTTCCTCTTCATCGCCGGACAACTCTACGTCGATGCCGAGGCGAACGAGCGCATCCGCGGCGCGGCCCAAGGCCTCATCGCCATCATCCTGTGGGGCTTTGGCTCACTCTTCGGCACCTACCTCGCGGGTTCCGTGATGGAATCGAACAAGCTCGCCACGCCGAAAGGCGATATCGCCCACGACTGGGCCGCCATCTGGAGCACCCCCGCTTGGATCGCCGTCGGCGTGCTGGTGCTCTTCCTCATCTTCTTCCGCGATCCTCCGGCGAAGCAGGAAAAGGCATCGTGAATGGACATTCAGGCCTGCACTTGGATGCGCACGCTTTCGGATTTCATCGGGACGGGCGAAAGCTGGAGCGTTTCAACGAGCAGGGTGTGCGGTGATTCGTTTGGCAGGGCGTGAACGAGTTCCAGCAGGGTATCGATTTCCGTGTCCATCTCGGCGCGGAGTTCGCGGGCTTCCTCAGATCCGGGCGGGAGGGTGGCCATGCGGGAGGCGCGGCGCTTCATGTCCTGCTTCCAGTTTCGCAAGGGGCGCGTTTGGCCGCGCAGGCGAGCGAGTTCGGCCTCCGCGGCGGCGATTTCTTCTTCGAGCGATTTGAGCGGAGCGGCGTGATCGGATTCGAGCTGCGCGATGCGGGTGCGGAGGTCTTCGGCACGCTGCGTTTCTTCGGCGACTTCACGCCGCACGGTGGCGAGACGCGATTCGGCCTCGGCGATGCGCATTTCGAGGTCGGTGAGGTTCTTCTCGTTGCTTTCGCGGCTTTGATCGAGGCGGAGGAGGGCGACTTGGAGGGCGCTTTGACGTGCCTCGGCCTCGGCGTAGGCGGTTTTGGCCTGGGTGAGCTTTTGCTGGGTGTCCTCAATTTCCCGCACGGCGGCGGCGAGGGCGTCCTGACGCTGTTCGAGGTGCTGGATTTCGGCTTTGGCGTCGAGAATGCGCTGTTCGTGCTCCGCAGCGGCTTTTTGGGCCTCTCGAGCCCGGACTTCGAGTTCGGCGCATTCGCGGCGCGCGGCCTCGGCGAGGCTCAAACGGCTCTTTTCGTCGTTTTCGACCTCCTGGAGCCTCGCGGCGGCTTTTTCGATTTGGGCGTTGAGGTGCTCCAAATCGCTGGTTTTGGCCTGATGGTCCTTTTGGAGCTCTTCGAGGGACTGACGCCACTTTTCCTGCGCATCGAGCGCCTGCTTTTCGGCTGCATCGAGCAAAAGGAGGCGTTGTTCCGCTTTGCGGACGGCTTCGCTGGCCTCGCGCTCGCGATCGGGCGTGGTGGCGAGGGGGACGCGGACGGTTTTGGAGGTGACGCGTGCCGTTTCAGGCGGGAGCTCGAGGTCCAGCCGTGCCTGCAAAGGGCCGAAGGCGAGGCGATCGCCGTGGAGGAGGGTGTGACTGGTGACGCGGGCGTCGTTGACGAAGGTGCCGGCTTCGGATTGGAGGTCGAAGACTTGAATGCTGCCATCGGCGTTGAGGATCAGCTCGGCATGTTGCGCGGAGATGCGTTCGTCATCGACGACGACGTCGTTGGTTTCAGCGCGGCCGACGGTGAGCCGGTCGTCCATGGGCACCACCACATCCTGTCCATCGTCAAAAACAAAGGTGAGTTTGGCCATGGGATGGGGTCGTTGGGGGTTCAGCGATCCGGGCGGCGCTGCTGCGGATGACGCGCGGCAGGTCCGCGAACGGGCGGGGGTTTGTTCACGGAGGCGCGCCGGAGTTTGTCCATCATAGCAATGCCCATGCCGTGCTCGTGAAGAGGTTCAGCGATGATTTCATCGACACCCATTTCATCGAGGCGGCGGAGGCAGTGGAAGAAGCGCACGGCGGCCTCCGGGAGCTTTCCGCTGCCGGGGCTGAGCATCATGACCTCTTCCCAGTCGTGCAGGCCGACGTAGCCATCGCTGTCCTCACCGCTGAGGCTGAGGAGGGCGTAGCGTTTGCCTTCCTCCGGCTGGAAATCCGAGGGATGGGTGAGCAGGCGCAGCGGGGTGCGCGGTGCGTAATGTTTGGCGAGCTGGCCGGGCGCATCGCTGGCGCTGTCATCGAGGACGGTGCGCGCACCGAGCTGGACGCGGCCAAAGGGCTTCAAATCCTCCGGCGTGAGCGGGCCGGGGCGCACGATGGTGATGATGGGCTTTGGCTGTGCGGGCTCGATGCGGATGATGGTGGACTCCAGGCCGTGGAGGCTGGCTCCACCATCAAGGATGAGCGGGATGCGGCCGGCGAGCTCACTGAGCACGGCGGGGGCGCTGGTGGGGCTGATGGAGCCAAAGCGGTTCGCGCTGGGGGCGGCGAGCGGTTTATCGAGCGCGGTGGCGACGCGGCGAAAGACGGGATTGCTGCTGACGCGCACGGCGACGGTGGGCAGGCCTGCGGTGACCAAATCGGGGACGCAGGGCTTTTTCGGCAGCAACAGGGTCAGCGGTCCCGGCCAGAAGCGATCGGTGAGCTGCTGGACGAGCGGCGCGATAGCCGGAGGCACTTCGGCGACGAGATCGAGCTGCTTTTTGTGCGCGAGATGAACGATGAGCGGGTCAAAGGTGGGGCGCTCTTTGGCTTCGAAGATTTTTGCGACGGCGGCGGGATTCAGCGCATCGGCGGCGAGGCCGTAAACGGTCTCGGTGGGCAGGGCGACGACCTCGCCGGAGCGCAGGAGCGCGACGGCCTCCTCCACAGCCTGGTGGAGCATGGGCGGTTCATCCGTGGGGGCGATGCGGGTGTCGAATTCAGGCATGTTGCGCGCCTGTACTGCCGTCAAATCGCGGCTTGGAAACTAAAAACGGCACCTCAGTAGAGGAGGAAGCCAATCTCACTGTCGCTGAGCTGCGAGGTGTCCTCCACGGCGAGGAGGGCGGCCGTGTCAAAAGGAGCCTCCCAGGCCGACTCACTCTCCGGATGAAGCGGGAGGTCATTCGCAGGCGTGGCCGCCACCTGGACGGCGGAAGACGTTTCCACGGCCACGACGGGCTGCGGCGTGCTGGTGCTGGCAGGTCCCCAGGCGAGGAAACCGATGGCGAGGGCGGCCAAAGCGCCTCCAGCGAGGCTGAGACCGCCGAGAGTGGTGTTTTCCTCCCACCAAGCACGCAGGCCGGCGAGCCAGCCACGCTCCTGCGGGGTCTGGCGGGCGGCGCGGAGCACGTTTTGCGTGAAATTCGGCCGCACCTTCACCTCGCGGGCCTGGGCCAGCAGGTGCTTGATCGGGTCTTCAGGTGAGAGCGGTTCCATAGGGTGTGAGGGGCCAAAACCGGTGTGGCGTGGCAAAGTTTCAAAAAAACTGCCGCCGCGTCAACCCGGAGGCCATTCGAGGCTGCGGCCGGCGAGCAGGTGCACGTGGAGATGCGGCACGCTTTCTCCGGCATCTTTGCCGTGATTGATGACGAGGCGGAAACCTTTGTCGCGCGTGCGGATGCCGAGCTTTTCGGCGATTTTCCCCGCGGCGAGGAGCAGCGCGCCGAGCGTGGCCTGATCCTCCACGACGGCCTCACCGACACGCGGGATGAGCTTCTTCGGCACGATGAGCACGTGCACCGGGGCCTGCGGGCTGATGTCGTTGAAGGCGGCGACGAGGTCGTCCTCGTAAACGAGCGGCGCGGGGATCTCGCGGTCGATGATTTTTTGGAAGATGGTTTTGTCAGACATGACGGCGCGGAGGCTACACCGCGCAGAGAGAGAGCAAACGGGCTGTTTTCGCAAATTTGCTCCTTTCCCATCCCCCTGAAAACCGCTACTCTCCGCCCCTGTGACCCCCCCACGCATGTATCTCAGCCTCTGGTTCGGCCTTCTCCTCAGCGCCCAGACGGGCTGCTCCAGCAACGACAAGAAAGACACCGGCATCGCCACCGTCCCCGGCGATCAGGTGCGCCGCGCCGTCCC
>Ga0315904_10013319_pt1 | contig 10304 bp, 8 predicted proteins | sample LakEriMetagenome_6_FD_203529 | JGI IMG/M metagenome (GOLD analysis project Ga0315904, IMG submission 203529) | Freshwater fungal communities from buoy surface, Lake Erie, Ohio, United States - Buoy 12 MA120 | ecosystem: Environmental > Aquatic > Freshwater > Lake | place: USA: Lake Erie, Ohio...
GCTGAGTCGGATCGCGACGGGAGGATTCCATGGTCATATCCGACGTATGCATCCGCCGGCCGGTGTTCGCCACCGTGCTGTCGCTCGTCGTGCTGCTGTTGGGCCTGGTGTCCTATTCCCGCCTCACGGTGCGCGAGTACCCGAAGATCGACGAGCCGGTGGTCACCGTCGAGACCAAGTACCTGGGCGCATCGGCCGACATCATCGAGTCGCAGGTCACCAAGCCGCTCGAGGATTCGATCGCCGGCATCGAGGGCGTTGACGTTCTCACCTCGATCTCCCGGCCCGAGCAGAGCCAGATCACCGTGCGCTTTCGCCTCGACCGCGACCCCGACGGGGCGGCCGCCGACGTGCGCGACCGGGTGGCCCGCGTGCGCGCGCGCCTGCCCCGGGAAACCGACGAGCCGGTGGTCGCCAAGGTGGAGGCCGACGCCAACCCCGTCATCTGGCTGGCCTTCTCGAGCGACACCCGCTCGGCGCTCGAGGTCTCCGACATCGCGAGGCGCTTCATCAAGCCGCGCCTGCAGACGCTGCCCGGGGCGGCCGACGTCCGCATCTTCGGCGAGCGCCAGTACGCGATGCGCATCTGGCTCGATCCCGACCGGCTGGCTGGCTATCGGCTCACGCCCGGTGATGTCGAGGACGCCCTGCGCCGGCAGAACATCGAGGTGCCCTCCGGGCGCATCGAGAGCTCACAGCGCGAGTTCACCGTTGTCTCCCAGACCGATCTGAAGCGCGTGGCCGAGTTCGAGGATGTGGTGGTGCGCAGCGTCAACGGCTACCCGGTCCGCGTCAAGGACGTCGCCCGGGTGGCGCTTGCGCCGCTCAACGAGCGCACCAGCGTGCGCTTCAACGGGCGCAACGCGGTGTCTCTCGGCATCATCAAGCAGGCGACCGCCAATCCGCTAACGCTTGCCGCCGCGCTGAAGGCCGATCTTCCCCGCATCCGGGCCGAGCTTCCACCGGGCGTCAGCGTCGACATCGCCAACGACACCACGCTGTTCATCGACCGCTCGATCCAGTCGGTTTACCGCACCATCGCCGAGGCCGTGGTCCTCGTCGCGCTGGTCATCTTCCTGTTCCTGGGCACGCTGCGCGCGAGCATGGTGCCCCTCGTGACCATCCCGGTGTGCCTGATCGGCTCGTTCGCGCTGATGCTGGCCGCCGGTTTCTCGATCAACACGCTCACGCTGCTTGCGCTGGTGCTGGCCATCGGACTGGTCGTCGACGATGCGATCGTCGTGCTCGAGAACATCCACCGGCACGTCGAGGCGGGCATGTCGCCGGTCGCCGCGGCCTTCAAGGGCTCGCGCGAGGTCGGCTTCGCGGTCATTGCCATGACCCTCACCCTGGCCGCGGTGTATGCCCCGGTGGCCTTCACCACCGGGCGCACCGGGCGGCTGTTCGTCGAGTTCGCGCTCACGCTTGCGGGCGCGGTGCTCGTCTCGGGCTTCGTCGCGCTAACGCTCTCGCCCATGATGTGCTCGCTGCTGCTGCGCCACGATCCCAAGCCCAACCTGCTGGTGCGCGGGATCGATGCGGTGGTCGGAGCCATGGTGCGCGGCTACGCGGCGGCGCTGCGCTTCACGCTGCGGGTGCGCTGGCTGGTCGTGCTCGTCGGGCTGGCGGTGGCCGGCGCCAGCTACACGCTGTTCACCGGCATGAAGCGCGAACTCTCGCCCATCGAAGACCGCGCAACCATCGTCGGCATCTTCAACGGTCCGGACGGCGCGTCGGTCGAGTACACGCAACGCTACGCGCGCCAGCTCGAGTCCATCCTGAGCACGGTCAAGGAAGCCGACCGGATCTTCGTCGTCGCCGGCTCGCCCACCGTGGCTCAGGGCATTACCTTCACCCGTCTCATCGACTGGGACGGGCGCGAACGTCGGGTCCCCGACATCATCAAGGAGCTGCAGCCCAAGCTGCTGTCCATCCCCGGCGTGCTCGCCTTCGCGGTCGCGCCGGCCTCGCTGGGCCAGTCGCCACGAGAGCGCCCGATCAACTTCGTGATCCTCACCTCCGACACCCACGACCAGATGCAGAAGGTGATCGCGCCCATGCTCGCCGAGCTGCAGCGCGACGCCAGGCTGCAGGGGGTCGACAGCGATCTGAAGCTGAACAAGCCCGAGATCAAGGTGCGGATCGACCGCGACCGCGCGGCCGACGCCGGCATCCCGGTCGAATCGATCGGGCGGGCCCTCGAAACTTCGCTTGGTGGCCGTCAGGTCACGCGCTTCAAGCGCGACGGCGAGCAGTACGACGTGATCGTGCAGGTCGACCCGGCCAAGCGGACCACGCCCGGCGACATCTCCAACATCTTCGTGCGCGGCCGCGGCGACGCGATGGTGCCGCTGTCCAGCGTGGTCTCGGCCAACGAGACGGTGGCCGCCCGCGAGCTCAACCACTTCGGCCAGCGCCGAGCGGTCACCATCACCGCCAATCTCGCGCCCGGCACCTCGCTCGGTGAGGCCATCGACTTCCTCGAGGAATCGGCCCGGCGCCATCTGAAGCCCGGCTATGCGGTCGACTACAACGGCCAGACGCGCGAGTTCAAGCAGTCGTCGTCAGCGCTGCTCGTCACCTTCGTGCTGGCGCTCGGGTTCATCTACCTGGTGCTGGCCGCTCAGTTCGAGAGCTTCGTCGATCCCTTCATCATCATGCTCACCGTGCCGCTTTCGATGACCGGGGCGCTGGCGCTGCTGCAGTGGACGGGGGGCACCCTCAATGTGTACAGCCAGATCGGGCTGATCACGCTGGTCGGGCTGATCACGAAGCACGGCATCCTCATCGTCGAGTTCGCCAATCAGCTGCGCGACGAGGGCAAGACCATGACCGAGGCGGTGCTCGAGTCGGCCAGCCTGCGGCTGCGGCCCATCCTCATGACCACCGGCGCGATGGTCCTGGGCGCCGTGCCGCTTGCCCTGGCCAGCGGCGCGGGCGCCGAGAGCCGCAGGCAGATCGGCATGGTGATCGTCGGCGGCATGACCTTCGGCACGGTGCTCACGCTGTTCGTCGTGCCCACCGTCTACACGCTGCTCGCGCGGCGCCGCCGCGGCAACGTGTCGTCGGCGCCTGCGGCGGCCCCTGTCGCGCCGGCTGCCGTCGATGCGCCTGGTGCCCAGGCATCGGTGTCCCCGGGCGGCGCGGCCGGCTCCTGAGCGCGCATGCGGCAGATCATCCTCGACACCGAGACCACCGGCCTCACGGTGGATGACGGGCATCGGATCATCGAGATCGGCTGCCTCGAGATCGTCAACCGTCGCGCCACCGGCGCCAGCCTGCATTTCTATCTGAACCCCGAACGCGAGATCGACGAGGGGGCGCAGGCCGTCCACGGCATTTCGATCGACATGCTGCGCGACAAGCCGCGTTTCGCCGAGATCGCCGCCGAGCTCATCGGCTTCGTCGAAGGTGCCGAGGTTCTGATCCACAACGCATCCTTCGACATCGGCTTTCTCGACGCCGAGCTCGCTCGAGCCGGCCAGCCGCGCTTCGGCTCGTGCTGCCGGGTGCTCGACACCCTCGCCCTGGCTCGCGAGCTGCACCCGGGCAAGCGCAACTCGCTCGACGCGTTGTGCGACCGGTACGGGGTATCGAACGCCCACCGCAAGCTGCACGGGGCGCTGCTCGATGCCGAACTGCTGGCCGACGTCTATCTGGCCATGACCCGCGGTCAGGAAAGCCTCGAGATCGCGTTGCACGGCGAGCCCGCCGCCGGCTCCCTGACCGACGCGTCGGCGAGCTGGCCGCCCGCAGGGCTGGTGCTGCTCTTGCCGACGGCCGCCGAGGAGCTCGCTCACCGCGAGTACCTTGCGGCGGTGGCGCGTGAGGCCCGCGGACCGTCGCTGTGGCAGCGCCTGGAGGCCGATCCGGCCTGAGGTTGCCGGCGGGGGCCGCGCGTAGCAGCGGGCCTAGTTCACGAGAAAGTGTGAACTATTACCGCTTTTTCTCCGTTCGTCCGTGATCCAATGCCTCCCGTCGGCCTGAGGAATCCTCCTATCCTGTGTTCCTTGAGCCTCTCATCGTGTGAGGTGATCATGAAGCGTTCCGTCTCAGCCTTTCTGGGCATCGCCGTGTCCGTCCTTTGCAGCACCGCCCGCGCCGACGTCGTCGTGAGCCCGTTCATCGCCGGTCCCTCTGGCGCCGGCACGGGCGTGAACGCGTCGTTCCTCATGATCGACAGCGACTGGCGCGGCAGCACGGTGGCCTGGAACGAATCCACCCGGCAGTACGGTACCGACCTCTCCGCGTCCGGGTTCGCGCCCATCGGCAGCTTCGGCTGGGGCACGGGTCTCTGGGGGCGCGCCGACTGGACCACCATCAACCAGGCCGGCTCCTCGGCACCCATCATCTCGACGGTTAACACGTTCGCGCCGTCGATCATGTTCGGCGACACCTGCTACAACCAGAACCCGACCTTCGGCTTCGCGCCTGTGCCCATCAACGGGATGGCTGCGCCGACCGCCTGCCCGGGCGCGGCTGCTCCGGTCGCGTTCAATGCCAACAACTGGACGTCGCGCTTCAACGGTTTCATCCGCGTGACCACCCCCGGCGCCTACAACTTCAGCGTCGGCTCCGACGACGGCTTCTTCTTCGATCTGTACGGCGGTGGCGGAACCAAGCTCTCGATCGCTCGCGACTTCCTCAACAGTCGTACGCGGCAGGATTTCAGCCAGAACCTGGTGCTCAGCGAGGGCCTGTATCAGTTCGAGCTCGGCGCCTGGGATCGTCTCGAGGCAGGCTTCGTCGATCTGCGCTGGAAGCTGCCGGGCGCAACCGACTACACCCTGATCCCCGCTCAGAACCTGGTCGCGAGCGCGGGCGGCGCGGTCGATCTTCCTGGCACCCTTGCGCTGGGTGCTGCCGCTGGCTTCTTCGGCTGGGCTGCCCGCCGTCGACGGCCTCGCACTTGAGGGGCTCGGCTTGACCGATGGCTTCGCAGTCTGACAAGGGCGCCCCCAGGGCGCCCAGAGCCTATTCGGTAAGCCACTCGCCGCCGCTGCGCTGGTGGCAAAAAGTCGGCCATTTCCTGATGGTCGTGCTGGGCTGGGTGCTGTTCATCTGGTTCTGGCACCTCGCCGCGGGCGAGCCCTGGGACAGCGCGCCGCTGATGTTCCTCATCATCGGCGCGATCATCGTTTCTCCCCTCGTCACGCTCTTCTGGATCTTCCACAACATGGGGATCTACAAGCGCAAGGGCCCGCGCAAGGGGATGGCGGACGTCAAGCCCTACTACGACGTCGACTGGAGCGGTCGCGAGGTGACCGCCGACTGGGCAACGCTGGCCAATGCCCGGGTCGTGGTCATCGAGATCGACGAGTTCGGCAAGAATTACCGGGTCGCGAGCACCCGATGACGCTCGACCTCTCGTTCGACTGGCTGCGCGCGCTCATCCTGTGGTTCCAGGGCACGGGCCTTTACTGGTTCATGCTCTTCTATTTCGCGGCGTATCCGATCGTCACCAGCATCATGTGGATCACCACCTCCTGGATGTTCCGCATCCGCTGGGAGGAGGAGTCCGACGAGATAGTCGCGCCCAAGACCGGCTGGCCGCCGGTGACCGTGATCATCCCGGCCTACAACGAGCAGTCGGTGATACGGTCGTCGCTGCGCGCGGTCATCAACCTCGACTATCCCGATCTCGAGGTCATCGTCGTCGACGACGGCTCGACCGACCGCACGCTCGACGCCATGCTGCCCGTGCTCCCGAACGGATCGCTGCGCGTGGTGCGCAAGCTGAACAACGAAGGCAAGGCGCTCGCGCTCAACGACGTGCTGCCGCTTGCGCGCGGCGAGTTGCTGCTGGTGCTCGATGCCGACGCCCAGCCCGAGCCCGACATGCTGCTCTGGATGGTGCCGCACTTCAGCTTCGGCCGGACGGCGGCGGTCACGGGCAACCCTCGGGTGCGCAACACCAACGGGTTCCTCACGCGGCTGCAGGCGATCGAGTTCTCGTCGATCGTCAGCCTGTTGCGGCGCTCGCAGCGCATCTGGGGCCGCATCACGACGGTGTCGGGCGTCGTGACCATGTTGCGCAAGAGTGCCGTCATCGACGTGGGTGGGTTCAGCCCGAACATGCCCACCGAGGACATCGAGCTCACCTGGAAGCTGCAGAAGCGCTTCTACGACGTGCGCTACGAGCCGCGCGCGATCTGCTGGATGACCGTGCCGGTGTCGCTGCGCGGCCTGTGGCGCCAGCGGCTACGCTGGGCCCGCGGCCTCATGCAGGTGATGCGCAAGCACCACGACGTGTTCATGCACTGGAAGTTCCGCCGGATGTGGCCCTGCTTCACCGAGTCGATCATGTCGACGTTCTGGTGCATCTGCTTCGTCGTGCTCACCGGTATCTGGTTCCTGTGTCTGGCTCTGGGCATGCCGCTGGCCGGCGCCACTCCGTTCCCCAACCTCTGGGGCATGACCATCGGCACGATCTGCATCCTGCAACTGGGCACCGGGGCGCTGATCGACCGCCGCTACGACCCGTTCATCGGCCGGTATTTCCCGTACGCGGTGTGGTACCCGATCATCTACTGGGCGATCCTGGCCTGCGCGACGGTGGTTTCTCTGCCTTATCTGCTGCGCCGGCCGGGCAAGGATTCCATCACCTGGAACACCCAGCGCAAGGGGACGGCGGCATGAAGACGGTGGCGGGCGCAGTGGCTGTGGCGGGAGCGCTGGTCGCGCTCCAGCCCGTGCTCGCCCAGACCCGTTCGCCAGCCTATACCGTGCGCGGCGGCGCGCAGGTCGCCGCCCCCATCCGGCCCGAGGTCCAGGCCGATCTCGCCACCGCCCGCCGCCTGGCCCAGGCCAACGACTACCGGACGGCGCTGCCCGTCTACCAGATGCTGCTGGCCGCCGACCCGGCCGATGTCGAGATGTCGATCGAGGTCGCGCGGGTGCTGGGCTTTGCCGACCGCAACGCCGAGTCGGCGGCGCTCTATCGGCGCGTGGTCGCGATGGCGCCGGCCCGGCGCACCGAACTGCTGGAGTCGCTCGCCTGGCAGACGCTCTGGGGCGGTGATGCTGCGGCGGCCGAGCCGATGTTCGTCGAACTTGCGGGCATGCCCGTGACCACGCCGCAGCGCGCCGGCGCCTGGCGGGGTGCCGCCGAGGCGCGGCAGAGCCTGGGCCGGCTCGATGATTCGCTGCGCGCCTACGACGCTGCCATCGCACTTGCGCCCGACGATCGCGCGCTGCAGCGGCGGCGCGCCCAGATGCTGCTGTGGCTCGACCGCCACGCCGAGTCCATCGCCGCCTACGAGGCGCTGGCCGCGGCCGACCCCGCCGACCGCCTGACCCAGGTCGGACTGGCCCAGGCCCTGAACTTCTCGGGTCAGCACCGACGTGCGCTCGCGACCTGGACCGAAGCGGGCGCGCCGGTCGGCCCCGACGAGCAGCGCGAGGTTGCGCGTGGTCTGGCCTGGGCAGGTTTTCCCGACATGGCGTACGCCGCGCTGCAGGACGCCACCCTGCCCGATGCGGTTTTCCTGCGCGACTGGCGGGTGCGCCGCGAGGTCAGGCCTGCGGGCTGGGCTGCCTACGAGTGGTCGCGCGATCGGGATCGGCTCGACACCCGGGCCCTGACGCTGGGCACGCAGGTAAGGCTTGCGCCCGCGCGCACGCTCGAGTTCGCCTGGCGCCGGTTCGATCTTTCCGAGCCGGCTGGGGCGGCCCGCGGCGATCGGCTCTCGGCTGGCTACGCGTGGCGCATCGGCGACCCCTACGGCAGAGCGGGCACGCTGTGGCCGAGCATCACGCTCGCTGCCAACCAGTATCCCGGGTGGGCGCCGATCTCGGGGGCGGCACGTCTGCGCTGGGTGCCGCGCGATCTGGTTCGTATCGACGCCGAGATGTCGCGCGAGATCGTCGAGACGGCCACGGCCCTTGCCAACCGGGTGTCGGTCAATACCGCGAGCCTGGGTTTCGATCTGAGGCCCGTGCCCCGGGTCTCGGCCGGCGGTAGCGCTTCGTTGCTGCGCTTCGACGACGGCAACCTGCGCGCCCGGGTTGCCGCCCGCGCCGACTACGCGCTGCGCTTTTCACCCAAGATCGTCGTCGGGCTCGAAGGCCAGGCGTTTCGCAGCAGCGACCCCACCAGCGACCAGCGTCCCGGTCGCGGCTACTGGAATCCGCGCAGCTACCACGAGGCGCGCGCCTACGTCGGCGCGTTCCACGACTTCCATCCCTGGGAGTTCCAGGGGCGGGTCGGCTTCGGTGTCTCGCGCGAGGTCGACGGCTTCGGCAACAGCGCCAGCGGCACGCCCAACGTCTGGGAGCTCGCCCTCGCGCGCGACTTCGGTCCGGGCTGGCGTGGTCGCCTTTTCGCCGGTGGCTCGGGCAGCAACTTCGGCACGGCGTCGGGCGGAACCGGCTACTGGCGCCGCTTCGCTGGCGCAGCGCTCACCGGTTGGTGGTAGGCGCATCGGCTAGAATAGGGGGTTACGCGCAAGCCCCCGTGAAGGCCTCATGAAAGAAGTCCGTCATCCCCGCGGCCTGCGGGAACGCAAGTCTCATCTGTCGCCCGACGCCGAGCGTCTGGTCGCCGCGGCGCTGGGGCTCTCGAACTCCGGCAGCCGCGTCGAGGATCGTTACTGGGAATCGGCTCTGGGCGCTCGTCTCGAGCGCCTGCTCGACGGCGGGCACGCCCAGGCGATAGACGACGCCCTCGATCGCCTCCACCAGACCGACGGCGAAGCCTACAGCGCGCTCATCGAGGCGGTCGAGGACGCCGCCGAGTCGGTGCGCATCGAGGTCGATGGCGCTCCTTGGCAGTGCCTGCTGGTGGCCGCGCCCATGGTGGTCTGGACGCGCTTTCGCATTCCGGCGGGCCCGCTGCCGGCCGAGGCTGCGCGGGTCCTCGCCACGCACTGGGAGGCGCATGTGCTGGCTGCGCAGGCCCGCTTCCGGCTGTCGCCCTACCTCTACAGCGTCGATCAGATGCCCCGCGATTTCGTCGATCTGCGCCGGCTCACGCGCAAGCTCGGCACCGCCGCGGTCGGCGGGCAGCCGCTGCGGCTCGATCTTCGTCATCTGCCCGAAACCGCCGACATGCTGGCCGACACCCGCTTTCTGCTCGGGGTGGTCGCCGCGCCCCCGGGCAGCGCGATGTTCCGCTGGCAGGAAACCGAAGGCGCCGAGCGCTCCAGCCGGGTGCACTGCCTCGAGCAATGGATCGCTCAGGGCCGCCCGAACCTCGAGCCGCTGCTGCCGGGCTGCGGCTTCGAGTGCCTGCTGCCCGATGCCTACCACCTCAACCTGCGCGAGGCCGACAGGCGGGCGCGCCCGTACTCGATACGCGCGGCGGTGCACTTTCTCACGCATGCGATGTCCCTCGATCCCGCGCAGCTGGTGGCCACCGTGGCGGCCTTCGGCGGCGAGCGCGTCGACGAGTACCGCATCGGCCTGTCGATCGGCGAGGTCGAGGAGGTTGCGCAGGGGGTCGCCTGGCCCTTGCTCGGCGCCGAGAGCGAAGCCGACGAACCTTCGCCGCTCGACACCATCCGCACCACGCTGCGCGAGAGCGGCGTCACCGACGTGCGCGTCTGGAGCGAACTCAGCGAACCCGACTACTGCGAGGACTGCGGCGTGCCGCTGTACCCGAATGTCAAGGGCGACATCGTCCACGCCGAGATGCCCGACGACGTCGAGCCCGAAACCACGCACTTCCACTAGACAGCCCGAACGAACCGCACGCCTCGCCGGGCGGCGGTCTGGGGTCTATCATCGCCCCACGGCCGAGTTTGGCGGCATTCCCCGGGGAGACGAGATGGCGCGGGTTCAGGTGGTGAGCGAGGTCAGCGGTTCGGTCTGGAAAATCGAGTGTGCCAGCGGCGCGCAGGTGGGCGCCGACGACACCATCATGATCATCGAGTCGATGAAGATGGAAATCCCCGTGGCCTCGCCTCGTGCCGGAACGGTCGTCGAGATCCGTGTCGCCGAAGGCGAGCCGGTCAAGGAAGGCCAGGTGGTCGCGATCATCGAATGATGTGCCGGGGCGGCCGCGCAGGCCGCCCGTTCTTCTGGCGCAGTGCCGGGCCCCGCGGGCCGCAGCGCCATGGCTTCAGTCGGTGGCCACCAGCACCTTGCCGACGTGGCTCATGCTCTCGGTGGCCTCGTGCGCGGCCGCCGTATCGCTCATCGCGAAGGTGCGATAGACCTGATGGCGCAGCTCGTTGGCCGACAGCGCCGCGTTGATGAACATCGCGGCATCGTCATGGGCCGCCTGCGGCATCGCATAAACGAGCACGAAGCGCACCGTGAGGTCTTTGGCGAGCATGGGCCAGAACGGAATCGCCGGGTCGGGC
>Ga0315904_10013324_pt1 | contig 10303 bp, 7 predicted proteins | sample LakEriMetagenome_6_FD_203529 | JGI IMG/M metagenome (GOLD analysis project Ga0315904, IMG submission 203529) | Freshwater fungal communities from buoy surface, Lake Erie, Ohio, United States - Buoy 12 MA120 | ecosystem: Environmental > Aquatic > Freshwater > Lake | place: USA: Lake Erie, Ohio...
TCGAGGCCTTCGCCCGCGGCGACCTCGATATGTTCCCGCTTTCCCTGCCTAAGTTCTGGTACGAAACCATCCCCGACGACCACCCCGCGGTGAAGTCCGGCGCCATTGTGAAGGCGAAGTTCTTCAATCGCGTTCCGCGTCCGGACTGGGGCCTGTGGATCAACTCCCACAAGCCGATGCTTAACCAGACCGAGGTGCGCCTCGGGATTCAGCACGCGGCGAACTTTGATCTGGTGTGCCAGCAGTTCTTCCGCGGCGATGCCGTGCGTCTCGAGACGCGCTCCGACGGCTACCCCTTCCGCGTCCATCCGACGCTCACGTACCGACGCTTCAATCCCGATCTTGCGCGAGCCCATTTCGCCAAGGCGGGCTTCACGCAGCAGGGGCCGGACGGCGTGCTCACGACCGCAAAGGGCGAGCGCCTTTCCTTCACACTCACGACGTCGCGGCCCGATCTGCGCGACCTTCTGCCCATTCTTAAACAAGAGGCCCTGAAGGCGGGGCTGGAATTGCGTCTCGAGGTCCTCGATCAGACCACCGGGTGGAAAAAGGTCCAAGAGAAGAACCACGAGATCACGCTCGTTGCCCTCGCTAGGTCAGTGGAGGCATACCCGCGCTACTGGGAAATCTACCACGGCTCGAATGCCTACGAGGACGCCTACCTCGACTCTACCGGGAAGCCGGTGTCCAAGATGTCCGAAGGATCACCCAATCCCAATCCCTCAAAGGTCCGCGTGCAGACCAACAACATGACGATGACGTTTGTACCCGAGTTGGATCGGCTCATCGAGGCTTATGACCGGGCGGAAACCATGGACGAGATCCGCCAACTCGCCGCACAGATCGAGCAGATCATCTACGATCACGCGTCCTGGGTCAACGGGTGGACCATGCCCTTCTATCGTGTCGGCTATGCCCGCCACATCCGTTGGCCCGCTGGCTTCAATGTCGCGCAGAGTCGCACCGCCGAGGAGTTCTTCCTCTCGTGGATTGATGAAGACGCACGCCGCGAGAGCGAAGAGGCCCGGCGCTCCGATCGCGCGTTTCCAGCCCAAGTCCTGACCTTCGACCAATTTGCCCGCTGAGATCCGAGCCGCAGTGAGCGCCGCGCCTTCCACGACAAGCCAGCCCGACGTCATTCTCGACGTCCGCGATCTGGTCACCACGTTCGACACCGACGCCGGCACCCTGACGGCCGTCGATGGCGTGAGCCTCCACGTGCGCCGAGGACGCACCCTCGGCGTGGTCGGAGAGTCCGGCTGCGGCAAGAGCGTCACGGCGCTGTCAATCATGCGCTTGCTCCCCCAGCCCATGGGACGCATCCGCAGCGGTAAGATTGTCTTTGAGGGAGAAGACATCTCCGCCCTTCCCATCGAGGCCATGCGTCGCATCCGCGGAGGAAAGATTGGCATGATCTTCCAGGAACCGATGACCGCGCTCAATCCGGTCCACTCCATCGGTCGCCAACTCAGCGAGGTTTTCCTGCTGCACCGGACGCGCGATCGCGGCGAGGCGCTGCGGCTGTCCATCGAGATGCTCGCCAAGGTGGGCATCCCGTCACCCGAGATTCGCGTCGGGGAATATCCGCACCAACTGTCGGGTGGAATGCGCCAGCGCGTGGTCATCGCCATGGCCCTCGCCTGCTCACCTTCCTTGGTGATCGCCGACGAACCGACGACCGCGCTCGATGTCACCATTCAAGCGCAGATCCTCGATCTGATGCGTTCGCTGCAGCGCGACATCGGAATGGCGATCCTCCTCATCACGCACGACCTCGGGGTCATCGCGGAGATGTGCGACGATGTGGTCGTGATGTATGGCGGCAGAGTCGCCGAATCCGGTCCGGTCGAGCAAATCTTCCGCGCGCCCTCGCACCCGTACACGCGGGGACTTCTGCAGTCGATCCCTCGACTCAGTACGGCGCGCAAAAGCCGACTCAGTGTCATCGAGGGCATGGTTCCCGGCCTCGCCGACCTACCCGTCGGCTGTCGCTTCCAGAATCGCTGCCCGCACCGGGTCGACGCGTGCGCGGTTCAGCCCGCGACGCACGAGGTGTCGGCGGGGCATCAAGTCGCCTGCCACCGTTGGCGCGAGCTCGCCCATCCCGAGGGGATTCGCACATGAGCACCACGCTTCTTGAGGTCCGCGACCTGCAGATGCACTTCCCGGTAAAGGAAGGCGTGTTCCAGCGCGCGCGAAAGGTCTGCCGGGCCGTGGATGGTGTCAGCTTCACCCTCCGCGCCGGGGAAACCATCGGGCTCGTGGGCGAGTCCGGCTGCGGCAAGTCCACGCTGGGCAAGAGCATCGTGCGGCTGAACCGCCCCACGGCGGGCACCATCCGATTCGACGGCGTCGACCTCGCGCCTCTGTCCACCAAGCAGCTCAAAGTCCACCGCCGCAACCTGCAGATGATTTTTCAGGATCCGGTGGAATCGCTCAACGCCCGCCACATGGTCGGCGAGATCGTTTCCGAGCCGTTTTTGATCCATGGCATCGGTGACGCCGCATGGCGTCGCCGTAAGGTGCTCGAACTCCTCGACAAGGTGGGACTGCCGGCGGGTGCGGCGGACCGCTACCCGTTCGAATTCTCGGGCGGCCAGCGCCAGCGTATCGGCATCGCGCGGGCGATCGCGCTTGAGCCACGGCTGATCATCTGCGACGAGCCGGTCTCCGCGCTCGACGTCTCCATCCAGAGCCAAGTGTTGAACCTGCTTCTCGATCTCCAGAGGGAAATGGGGCTCAGCTACCTGTTCATCGCGCACAATCTCGCGGTGGTGAAACACGTCTCCGATCGTGTCGCGATCATGTACCTCGGGCGGATCGTCGAATTCGCCGACGCCGACGATGTCTATCGGGACCCGCGCCATCCGTACACGCGGGCTCTGATCTCCGCTATCCCGGAGCCAAACCCGCAGCGCGTGCGCGAGCGGATCGTGCTTTCGGGCGACGTTCCTTCCCCGATCAACCCACCGAGCGGCTGCCCGTTCCACACCCGCTGCCCCCACGCCACCGAGCACTGCCGCAACGTCCAGCCCGCGCTGCGCGAGGTCCCGGGACGCACCGGTCACACGGTCGCGTGCCACTACGATCTGGCCTGACCTAGCGTCTCACCGCTCCTCCCATGCGCCACTGCATCTACCCCGGCACGTTCGACCCGATCACCTATGGTCATCTCGATGTCCTTCGACGCGCCGCTCGATTGTTCGATCGAGTGACGGTCGCCGTGGCCGTAAATCCGGGCAAGGGCCCGGTTTTCACGGTCGATGAACGGATCGCGATGATTCAGCCGCACCTGGCCGAGTGGCCCCATGTCGCAATCACCTCCTTCGGGGGATTGCTCATGGAGTTCGCGCGCGAGCAGAAAGCCGACGCCATTATCCGCGGGCTTCGCGCCCTCTCGGACTTCGAGTTTGAATTCAACATGGCATTGATGAACCGCCATCTCGAGCCGACCATCGAAACGCTCTTCGTGATGCCCAACGAGCAGTTCAGCTACTGCAGCTCGACGCTGGTCAAGCAAGTTGCCCGCTACGGCGGTGACGTGAACCACTTCGTTCCTGCGAACGTGGCGGCCGCGCTTCGCCGTCACTTCTCCGCGCCCAAACCCTGACCGACGGCGTACGGTACCTTAGGTGTCGCCATGTGCGTGGCCCGCCTCGGGTCCGCAAAGCAGGGTGCTCATCCGTCAGGTGGCGCCGCCATCGCCCACAAGTCGCAGACCGGTTCTTGGGTCGAAAGACCGGCGCTGCGAGCCCCAGCTCGCTTGATGACCATCGCAGCACCGCAAATCATCAGGTCGGGGCGGTCCGGTCCGGGGGATCGGCAGATGCCGAGGGTTTCATTCCAATAAGGCCTCAACGGTAGCGGACGCAAAAGCCGCATGCGATCTGCGTCTTGGGCCGAAGGGCCTACCCCGCTGCCCGCAATCGACTCAGAAAAGCATTGGTAACCCCACGCATACGCCTAGCGTCTTCAGGGCACTGAGTGGCGTCGGACGTCCCTCGTTCTCGAAATCCCCTCACCCCGCCTCAATTCCCAACCCGTCATGGCCAAATCCCGAGGTCTCGGCACTCTCCTCACCGCTCTTGTAACGGTTCTCCTCCTCGCCGGCGGAGCCTACTGGTACTGGAACCGGAGCGCAGAGAAGCCTCCCGAGATCATCACGACCACCGTAAGCCGCGGGGACGTCGTTCAGGCCGTCACCTCAACCGGTGATCTGGAGCCGGTGATTACGACGGAGGTAAGCTCGCAAATCTCCGGCCAGATCGTCGAGGTAACGGTCGATTTCAACAGTCGCGTGAAGCGAGGTGACGTGCTCGCGCGCCTCGACACCGCAACCTATGACTCGCGCCTGCGGCAGGCGGAAGCACAACTCGCCAATACGCGCGCCAATCACACGCTCTCGAAACTCAACGTTGACCGCGCCCGAGGTCTCTTTGCCAAGAACCTCGTCTCCCAGCAGGAACTCGATCAAGCCGAGGCACAGTTCCAGCAGGCCAGCGCTCAGCTACTGATCCAGACGGCAAGCGTCGAGAACGCCAAGACGGACCTCTCGCGCTGCACGCTCTATGCACCCATCGACGGCATCGTCATCGACCGTGTTGCAGAGGTGGGAAAGACGGTCGCCGCCAGCTTCAACGCCCCGACACTCTTCACCCTTGTGAACGACCTCGCGCAAATGCAGATCAAGGCTGCGGTCGCCGAGGCCGACATCGGCAACGTGGAAGTCGGTCAGGACGTGACGTTCACCGTGGACGCATTTCCCAATCGGCAATTCCGCGGCAGGGTCGAGCAACTGAGAAATCTCCCGACGACCACCCAAAACGTCGTCACCTACGCGACGATCATCAACGTCCGCAACGACGACCTTAAGCTGAAGCCGGGGATGACTGCGAATGTCTCGATCGTGATCGCGCGGCGTGGCGGGACGCTGCGGATCCCGAACGCTGCCCTCCGCGCGCGGATTCCGGAGGCGTACTTGGTCGCCAAGCCCGTCTCCACCGCTCCGTCGGCAGCCGCGTCCACTCCCGCACCGAGCTCCGGTCCTACTGCTTCGGGTAAATCAGGCGGTGAGGCCCGCCCTGGCGGTGATCGGCGGGAGCAGTTCCGCCAACTCATGGCCGATGCCGGCGTCGATTTTCGGGCCGGTCCTCCGGCCCCTGAGGCCCTCGCCCGCCTGCAGGCACTCGCTCGCGAGCGTGGAATCGAACTGCCTGAGCGTTTCATGGGCGGTCGCACCGGCAACGGAGGCTCAGGCGCCACAGTCACCACGCGGACCGTCTATAAACTGGCCGGAACCGCAACCCAGCCCTTAGCCGAACCCGTCACCGTGAAGTTGGGCATCACAGATGGAACGTTTACCGAGGTGATGGAGGGCTTGGCGGAAGGTGACGTGCTGATCTCCAGCTTCGCCGCTCCGGAGTCCGGGGCCGCCAACCAGCCCGCGCGCAATCCATTCAGCGGCAACCGCCGTCCGTTCTAAACCACCCCGCCGCCGATCATGCAGCCGGTCGTCCAGCTCGAGAACGTCACGAAGACCTACTCCAATGGGGAGGTCGAAGTCCACGCGGTCCGTGGGATCAGCCTGCAGGTGATGCCAGGCGAATTCGTCGCCATGATGGGCTCATCCGGTTCGGGCAAATCCACGCTAATGAACATTCTCGGCTGCCTGGACCGCCCGACCAGCGGGCGCTACCTGCTGGACGGCGTCGACACCTCCGGTCTTGAGCGCAACGAGCGTGCCGATCTGCGCAACCGCAAGCTCGGTTTCGTCTTCCAGGGATTCAACCTGCTCTCCCGGACGACCGCGCTCGAGAACGTCGAGTTACCCATGCTCTACAGCGCGGAACAGATCTCCAGCGCTGAGCGCCGCCGCCGCGCCCTTCAGGCGCTCGAGACCGTCGGCCTAACCGATCGCGCGGAACACCTTCCGAACCAACTGTCCGGCGGACAGCAGCAGCGCGTCGCCATCGCCCGAGCCCTCGTCAATCGGCCACAGATCCTGCTCGCCGACGAGCCGACCGGAAATCTCGATAGCCGGACATCGGTCGAGATTATGGGGGTCTTCCAGAAGCTCAACGAAGAGGGCATCACCATCATGATGGTCACCCACGAGCTCGACATCGCCCGCTTCTGCCGACGCAACCTCATCATGCGCGATGGCCGCATAGTGCGCGACGAGGCGGTACCCGACCGCATGGTGGCCGCGGTGGAAATGCAGCGTCTGCGCGAGGCCGAGACGGCCGCCAAGCTGATCGGCTCAACCTGAATCTCCCATGCGCCTCACCGCCACCGTCGTCATCGCGTTGCGTGCCCTGCGCCGGAACAAGCTCCGCTCCGTCTTAACCGCGCTCGGCATCATCATCGGCGTCGCTGCGGTGATCGCCATGGTAAGTATCGGCAACGGAGCGAAGTCCCTCGTGGAAGGACAAATCGCCAGTCTCGGCCGGAACGTCATCTCCGTGTTTCCGGGCAGCGCCACGACCGGCGGCATGCGCGGCGGCTGGGGATCGAGTAGCACACTCACCATCGAGGACGCTCAGGCAATCGAGCGTGAGATTGTCGGCGCCGTCGCCGTGAGTGGCGAGGTGCGCGATCGGCAGCAAGTCCTCGCCAACGGCCTGAACTGGAACACCTCCATCCTCGGCGAATCACCCGGCTACCTCAGCATCCGCGACTGGGAGCTTTCCTCCGGCGCGATGTTCACCACGGCCGATGAGCGCAGCACCGCCAAGGTTGCGGTGATCGGGCAGACGGTCGTGACCAATCTGTTTCCCGACATCGATCCGATCGGGCAAACGCTCCGCATCCGCAATCTGCCTTTCAAGGTGGTCGGGGTCCTTAAGCCCAAGGGATTTAACTTCTTCGGATCAGACCAAGACGACGTCGTGATCGTGCCGCTCACCAGCGCGATGCGGCGCGTTTCCCGGCGGCAAAACCTCAGCGGCATCCTGATTCAGGCACAAACCCCGGAGTCGATTTCCCGTATCCAACAGGACATTACTGATCTTCTGCAGCAGCGACGCGGTGGCCGGGAGCCTGACTTTACAGTGCGCAATCAGATGGAACTGGCGGAGGCTGCCACGGCGACATCCCGCACCATGACCGCTCTGCTCGGCGCGATCGCCGGCATCTCTCTTATCGTCGGCGGGATCGGCATCATGAATATCATGCTCGTCAGCGTCACGGAGCGGACGCGAGAGATCGGCATCCGCCTCGCGATCGGGGCGCACGACCGCGATGTGCGCATGCAGTTCCTGATCGAGGCCATGATCCTGAGTATCCTGGGCGGCGTCCTCGGCGTCGCGCTGGGGATCGCCTCATCCGAGATCGTTTCCAGTCAACTCGGATGGCCTGTGCTCGTCTCCACCAATGCGGTCGTCATCGCCGTGGTCGTATCGGCCGTGATCGGCATCGTCTTCGGCTTCTACCCTGCCCACAAGGCCGCCCGGCTCGACCCGATCGATGCCCTGAGGTTCGAGTAGAGCTCCCCAATTCGGAAGGCTCGTCCGGCCGGCGCGCGCTCGTCCGGTATCGTTTTCTGGCGAGTTCATTTTCGTCTGGGCGCGGGCGGCGGATTACGCGAGAAATTCACTATGCCCCTCTTCGTCGACCAGCCTGTCGCCGGCGCCCTCTGCGATCCGCTTTGCCTGCGGGTCGAAGGATGGGCCGATCCAGCTGTCGAGCCGGAGGAATCTCGCGTCGAGATCTGGCTGGACCAGACGCAAATCGGCGCGACCACGCAGCGGTTCGTACGGCCCGACGTGAATCAGTCCTGCAACTGGCCGGCGTCCGCCCGCGCCGGGTTTGTCGCCGTGGGCCACGCCCCGGATGGCCCCTTCGGTACGACCGCGACGTTGATCGTCCGTTGCTGGCAGGGAGCGCGGTGCACGGCCGAGTTAGAGCGGCCGATCCGCCTCATTTCCACCGATCACCGCACGGGGCCCTTCGGCGTGCTGCTGCGTCATGACTTTCCGCCGGTGAATCACCGCGAGCACGTCTACATCTCCGGTCCCTCCCAGCCTTTCGGGAGCCCCGAGTTACTGGAACATCTCGTCCGCTTTCTGGGCCCGGCGCCACGGCGTGTCGTTGACGTCGGCTGCGGTCTAGGATGGTACGGTCGCGAACTGCTTCGCCGTGAGTACGAGTGGCACGGTGCGGAGATGAAGCCGGAGGACTGCGCAGCACTTGAGTCGGCGCGACTTCCCTACACTCAGGTCAGCGGAGGCAGTCTCCCCTTCACCGATGCGGCGTTTGACGTCGCCATGGCGGTCGAGGTCTTGGAGCACGTCCGCGATCTGGGGCGCTTTCTCGGCGAGACGGCCCGCGTTGCGCCAGAGGGCCTCTTCGTGTCCGTGCCCAACGCTGAGCTTCTAGCCTACCTCAGCGCCCACCGCGTGACCCCTTGGCACATGTTAGAGGCCGATCACTGCAACTTCTTTACCCGCGCGAGCCTCGGTGCACTGCTCCGGGAACACTATCGGGAGGTCGAGATCGGGGTCTATTCCGAGCACCCACTGAAGACGCCCGAGGGCACTCCCCTTTACTACCACCTGTACGCCGTCGCCCGCCATGCCCGCCCGTGACCGTGACTCAACGCCTGCGGTTTTCCCGCGGAATCCGTTTCTGAACCCCCCCCAGCTACTCGCCCTCAGCCTGTGCTTCGTCTTCCTCACGAGCGTCAAACTCTGGATTTCGGAGCGCTTCGCGACGGACCTGCCGAACTGGGATCAGTGGGATGCCGAGGGACTGTATCTCCTCCTGCCGTGGCAGCAGGGAGTCCTGAACTTCACCGATCTGTTCGCCCCGCATAACGAGCATCGTATCGCCCTGACCAAACTGTGGGCACTGCTTTTGGTCGAAATCAATGGTCAGTGGGACGCCCGAATCCAGATGCTCTTCAACGGAGCAATCCACAGCTTGATCGCCGTCGGACTGTGGGCGTGGCTGCAACCCTTACTTGCCAGCCGGGGCGCGCGACTGCTTTGGGTGGCCGCACTGCTAGTCACCTTCGCCCCCCCGCATGCGTGGCAGAACAACCTCGGTGGCTTCCATTCGCAGCAATACTTCCTCCTCGGTTTCTCGCTCCTTGGCCTAGATCGCACCCTGCGCTGCCGACAAGGTAGCCCCGGGTGGTTCTTCGGAATCGGATGCCTCGCACTCGCCCTTTTCAGCATGGCGTCTGGCCCGGCGGCGGCGGCCGTCGCACTCGTGGCGGTGCTGGCGTTCAATGGCTCCCCGCTCGTCTCTCTGCGGCGCTCATGGCCAACCGTGCTCGCCTGCGTCATCGTGGTAGCCTTGGGTATCGCGCTAAACGTCCGTTTCGCCGGACACGACGGGCTGCGTGCCCAATCGGTCCACGACTTTGTTCTCTCGCTCTGGCACGCACTCCAGTGGCCAGTGACGTTCTTTGCTCCGTTTGCCCTGCTCACCTACGCGCCGTGGCTCGCGCTTTGCCTCAATCTGGCGTTTGCCCGTACGCCACTCGTCGCCGACCGCCGCGCGCATGTCTTGGCCGCCGCGGGTGGCTGGGTCGTGCTGCAGTTTCTCGCGGCTGCCTACGCCCGTGGAGCCAATGGCGCCTGGCCCGCCTCACGCTACTTCGACACCCATACCTTCGGACTGTTGGTGAATGTGGCGATTCTACTGACTGCCCTGGCCCACCTTCGCTCGAGCGCCTCCGCGTGGTTCAGCGCGCGGACGCTTTTGCGCGGTGTGCTCGCGGTCTGGTGCGTTGGTGTCGGAGTCGGGCTTGGGCTCCACGCGCGCAGGGTGATGACGGGCGACCTCCCGGCCGTCGGCGCCTGGTTCGAGGCGAGCACCCGAAACACGCGACTTTACCTGGGCACCGGGGATCGTGAGTGGATGCGGGAGCCGGAGATTCCCTACCCGAGCGCTGACATCCTCGTGGAGAGGCTCAGCCATCCCGAGTTGACGCAGATTCTGCCCGTCAGTGTGGCCCGATCCCTCACCGTCGTTCCAGACACCGCCAACGGATTCGCGGCGGAGCGCGCCTCTCCGGCAACTGCTCGCCTCGTCTTTGCGCCTACCTGGGGCTCCTACGGTGAGGCGCTCGCAGCGGAGGACGTGAGGAAGTGGACGAGTGCGGTGATCGCGCCGCCCAGCCTTGGCTATCTAAAATTCGAGGTCGCCGGCGATTTCGGATCCCCCGCAGCCTCGCTTGAGCTCTGGTCAGCCGACGGCACACGTCAACTCGCCACCGTGCGTCCCTCCCGTGTGCCCGGCGACGCTTGGCGGGCTGCCTATGTGCGGACGCCACGCGAACCGTTTCGCTTCGTGGCAT
>Ga0315904_10013326_pt1 | contig 10302 bp, 1 predicted proteins | sample LakEriMetagenome_6_FD_203529 | JGI IMG/M metagenome (GOLD analysis project Ga0315904, IMG submission 203529) | Freshwater fungal communities from buoy surface, Lake Erie, Ohio, United States - Buoy 12 MA120 | ecosystem: Environmental > Aquatic > Freshwater > Lake | place: USA: Lake Erie, Ohio...
TGGTTCTGCTGCACCAGGTTGAGCCGCTGCTGAACTGCTCCGAGCTCGCTGGCGAGGTTGTTGTTGTTTGCCGAAATGGTCGCGACATACGCTAAAAAAGTTACAGTTTCTGTACTTTGTTGCCCCCCTCATGTCAGCAATCAAAACGATGTCCGCCGGCGGAAACACCGCCGGCGCCGCGGCGCGTGACGCACGCCGCGGAGAGTCCGCGTCCTCGTCGCTCGTCAGCACGGTCGTCCTCGTCGCCAAGCTTGTCTGGAACAAGTCCTTCTCCGCCCCTCGCGCAAGCGTCAGCAGCAGCAGCAACAGCAGCCCGTCGACGCAGTCGTCCTCCCCGCATCAGGAACTCGTCGCGCCCACCCTCTCCGTTCAGCATGCATCCAAGAGCGAGGAGGTGGGGTGCGACAGCGCCTTCATGGGAGCGGCTGCCGTCGGCGACTTCACCGCACCCGCTGCCGCGCAAGCCGAGACCAACGCGACCCCCGCCGTGTCGCACACGATCCAGACCGCCTCCACTGGCGATGATCACGCTCGCGCCCCCGAGAGCAGCTCGTCATCGAACTCCGAAGCGAAAAGTTGCACGTTGCAAAAGGACCTAGTGTCTTGTTGTGCGTGCGCCCGGTACCTTCCGGACCCCATGACGCCGCTGCCGCTCCGCGGTGGCGCCCTCCCTTCCTCCGTCGTCACCGTCGACGAGGCCACGCTTCGTGCCGTCTGCACGCGGTCTATCCACAGCCTCAAGGGAGGTCCGTGCCCCTTCATTCTTCTGTTCGGCGCTGGTGGGTGCAACCTCGGCACCGCCTGCCCGTGCGAGCACGAGCCGTGCCCCTACGGCGCAAAATGCCAGAACATGCACACGACGTGCAACCGCATACACGGCCGCGGCGGCGTCACCACGCCCGTACCTGCCGCTAGCCCGTCGCCCCCTGCTGCCGCCAAGAAACAGCAGCAGCAACAGCAGCAACCCGTCGTCGCGCCCGCAGCTGCAGCCTCCACCTCCTCCTCACTCGCGGCCCTCCCCTTCAGGCCGTCGCTCCTCGAGAAGAAGGTGGGCAGAGGCAAGCCCGTGCCGCTCATCAGCAAGAGCGCGTGCTCGCAGCTGGGCATCTGTCGCGCCTTCTGCCACTCCTCGTGCAGCAGCGCATCCTGCTCACTCCTTCATCGCGTCGTCTCTCACGCTCAGCTCGAGCAGCTCTGGGCCCAGCACAAGGGGGACAAGGCGGCGATCCAAGCAGCGCTCGGCTCCGCCTCTACCCCAACGACGACGAGGACGGCCACACCCGTCAACGCCAACATCAGCAGCAACCCACCACCCGCTGCTTCAACCCCCGCAACCCCCGACACCAAGACCATCCTGGCGCACGCCCGCAGCAAAAGCTACTGCCTCGATTATTGCTTGAATAAGTGCACACGTAAACCGTGCAAGTTCGACCACGTGAGCCAGCAGCAGGTCGCCGCAGAGATCGCGGCAAGCAGCAGCAACAACACCGGCTTCGGCAATGGCCGCTTCGGCAACAGCGGTCGCGGCAGAGGTCGCGGCGGCGGCGGCGGTCTTGGCGGCGGCGTCGGTCGCGGCGGCCGCCCCGCCCTACAGCCCAACGATCCCGCATCCAAAAACCAGCTGCGCAAGATCGGCGCGTGCTTCGCCCACGCGGCAGGCGCATGTGCCAACGCGAGCACGTGCACGTGGACGCACACACGCCCCACGCACGGCGAGGTGCTTCAGCTCATGGCCGACGCCAAGCAGCAGGGCGCCCGTCTGCGCGACTTCGTCAAGCGCCGCGCTCAACAGTCCCCGGCAGGAGCTGCATCCGTCGTCAGCTCGCCTCAGCAGCAGCAGCAGCAGCCGCCGCAGTCCCCGGCAGGAGCTGCATCCGTCGTCAGCTCGCCTCAGCAGCAGCAGCAGCAGCCGCCGCAGTCCCCGGCAGGAGCTGCATCCGTCGTCAGCTCGCCTCTGCAGCAGCAGCAGCCGCCGCCGCCGCCGCCGCAGCCCCCGGCGAGCCCTGCAGCGCCCGTCGCGCGACCACAGTCCACGCCGAAGCAGCCGCCACTGGGCACGGCGTGGGTGAAGGTGCCGGCCAAGCCGCCTGCGCCCAAGCTCGCCGCGAGCCACAGCGCCCCCGAGCTCGCACACCTTCAACGCGACACGACGAACTTCGACATCGCGGCCAACAACTGCTTCGCCGCCACCGCCGTCGAGGCAATCGCCGCGGTGCCACAGCTCCTCCACCTCCTCGGCGTCAGCAAGCAAGCCGAGAAGGACAACCCAGCAGCAGTCGTCCAAGCCGCCGTCGCGGCCATGATGTCGGCACTCAGCCGGGCGTCGGGACCGGCAGCAGAGGCCGCCATGACCATCTGCCAGACGCTGCAGCAATGCCGCGAGGGCAAGCGCTCCACCGGCCCGCGCGTCACGATGGAGTTCGAGCCCCACGAGATCGATGCGCTCCGCAATGCCGCCAAGGCGGCGGACGGCCACTTCCGCGGCGGCCCACAGCACGCGTCGCAGGAGAGCGCGCAGGTCGTCATCGAGCAGATCGTGAACGCCATCTGCAGCGCCGACCCGCACGGCCTCATCACCAGCAGGATCTCGAGCTCGACCATTCAAACGATGGTCTACCAGCAGAACGAGATGTCCGAGTTCATCAAGAACAGGGCGCAGGCCGTCGCCGACGACGCGCACATGACCGGCGACCACGCCGCCGCAGTAGCAGCAGCGGACCTGCGCCAGTACGTGCGGGACCACAAGCAGGTCGTCGGCCTCCAGCGCGAGCAGTACGTCTCCCCGCCCAGCGTCTCGGTGCGATGCGCCGTGCCCACCCGCGACTGCTCGATGGTGGAGCTGCTCGAGCACACCGCCAAACCCCGCACCGACGCGCAATACTGCGTGCGAGCTCTCGCTGGCCTCAGCAGCACCATCCGCGCCATCCAGGAGAAGCAGCCGAAGCAGCAGGAATCGTCGCGGGTGCCGCCGCAGATCGCCTTCGCCGACAGCACCAACGTGCCCTCGCTCAGGTTCCGTGTACAGCTCCATCACGTCGGCGACGTCCTTCTCGTCGAAGTGCCCCGCCGGGTGCAGGCGGACACATCGATCCCGATCCTTCGCCACAAGGTCGAGATCCCCATGTCCTTCTCCTTCGACGACTCGCGCCTCGACACGCGCGTCACCTGCGGCGAGACGACCTTCGCCGCGGGCAAGATCTTCCACCTGCGCGCCACGGCACACTACCACGGCAACGGCACCAGCGGCCACTGGTTCCCGATTGTCGTCGCCAACGACGGTAAGACGCTGATGCTCAAGGACGGCGGCAAGACGGTCGACATCTCCGCCTACTCCGACGAGCACAAGGCCTCCGTTGCCTTCGCCCTCTTCAGCGCGGCACCGTCAATCCCCGCCACAACGACGACGGGCTCGACCCAGCACCCCGGCAACGGCAGCGTCGGACCTGGCGGCGGCAACAACAACAACAACAACAACAACAACAACGACAACTCGCCGAGCCAACCGTCCCCCGGCAGCGGGCAGTCAGGGTCGGCGCAACAGCAGCAACCACAGCAGAACGACCGCGCAGCGGCAATAGCAGCCGCGATCGCCACCTTCCTCGCCTTCGAGCAGCAAGAGCGCACTGCCGCCGTCGTCGCCGAAGCCGGCGACCGCAACGCCATCCTCCTGCAGCAGCAGCAGCGCCAGGCTGACCGTGCAGCAGCCGCGGCAGCGACGACAGCCGCCGCCGCCGCCGTCCAGCAGCGTGAGGAGATCGAGCGCGGCGCCGTCGCCCTCGCAGAGTCCGGCGACCGCAACAGCATCTTCCAGCGGCTGCTCAAGGCCTCCTCAGCAGCTGCTGCCGCCGCACGACAACGCAGCGACAAGAAGACCTCCGCCGTGCGCGCCGAGTTCGAGACCGAGTTCGAGGATCTGCAGCGCAAGTACGACGAGGTGCAGGACGAGCTGGCGCGGACCAAGGCAGCGCAGACAGAGACCGCAACCACCGCCGACGCCGCCACCGCCCGCGCGCGCGAAGCCGCCGACCGCCAGATCAACGACCTGCGCGCCCAGAAGTCGGAGGTGGAGCGCAAGCTCCGCGAGTCGGACCGCGCGCGCCTCGCACAGCAGACCGCCGCATCGCTCGCGCTCGAGCAGTCCAAACAGCAGCACGCAGAGGAGATGCGGCAAGCTGAGGCGGCCAAGCAGGTCGTGGAGAGGAAGCTGCTCGAGGCGGAGACGACGGCCAGATTCCACGAGGGCAAAGCCCAGCACCTGCAGGCCACGTCCGAGCAGCAGCAGCAGCGCCTGCTCTCCACCGCGTGCGAGAAGGGCGCGGCGGAAACAGCGGCGCACAACGCAAACCTCCTCGTCCAGCAGCGCGACCAAGAGCTGGCCACCAGCAAGCAGCAAATCGAGGTGCTGCAAGCCGAGGTGCAGACCCTGCTCCAGCAGAAGGGCAGCGCACTGCAGCACGTCGCGACCATTTCGGCAAACAACAACAACCTCGCCAGCGAGCTCGGAGCAGTTCAGCAGCGGCTCAACCTGGTGCAGCAGAACCAGACGGCTGAGGGCCAGTTCCTTCTCACGCTGCGAGACGAGCACAACTCCCGCGACCGCGACCTGGTCCGGCGCGAGGCGGAGACGGTGTACAACCAGACGGAGACGCGCTTCCTGCAAAGCGAGGCGCGCAATCTGGTCGCCGCCAACATGGCCATAACGCAACAGAACCACAGCAACAGCCTCGCAGCACAGGAGAACTTCCAGCTCATCCTCAACCAGACGCAGTCCTCGTGCGCAGGTTTCCTCGGCGGGATGGCAACCGCGCTCACCGACATGCGCGCGAGCATGGCGCAGCAGTTTTCGCGCATCAGGTTCTCGGCGAACCAGGGCGACGGGTCGCAGCTGCTCAACTACCTGCTGCAATTCGGCATCGCACTAGCCCGTCGCCAACAACGACGCACGCAGCGGCAGCAGGCGTCGGGCGCGGCCTACGACCCCCGCGTCGAAGAGCTCTCCGACGACTACGACCAGCAACAACAGCAACCGCTACTCCTCGAGTCGTACGTCGAGCAGATCAGTCAAGATCTGGCGCAAGCCAACAACCTCGTGCGCCCGCTGATCGAGCGTGGCTACGACGTGGACAACGTCAAGCAGCAGCACGGCGCCACGACGAACAACGCAGTGATGCAGCTGGAGGCAGCAACGGTCGCGCTCATCGACGCAACGACGAACAGCGCCACCCTCTCCGCGCAAGAGTGCCGCGCAGCGTCAGTAGCAGCCGACAAGATCGCCAACATGACGGCCACGGCTCGGAACACCGACTGGACCCTCACGCTCTACGGCGACCGGCTCAACTCCATGCCGTGCGATGAGAAAATTCGCGAGATGGGCAGCGTGCTGCGCGCAGCGTCCGTCGAGGCCGAGCACCGTGAGCGGTCTCAGCGCGCGGTATCGCCGGCGCCGCGCGCCCCGTCGCAGCGGGGTTTTTGCTACGCCCAGAACTAAGGTCTGCGGTATCTGGGCGTAACAACAACAGCAAAAACATCATCAGCAGCAGACCTCCTCCATCTTCAACATCATCCTCCTTCTCTACCTCGTCTCCTACCTTCTCGTCATGCGCGGCGCCCACGGCCCCCGCGAGCAGCGGAGACTGCATGTCGGGTGTCGGTGTTGCGGGTGGCGGAGGAGGACTCACGTGTCGCGGAGGCATGGCACGGGAGCACACCAACAACAGCCGAGACAGTGACGGCCGCAGCGCAACACAGCCCGCCGCCACGTCAACGCAACAGCACCACCAGCACCGCAGCCACCACCGCCAGCACCACCACCGACGCCAGCAACAGCGCTTTCACCCCGCCCGCAACGTCCCCGTCGGCGACGCCCTCGTCGCTGGCCCGCCCGTCGCGTGGTGGCCGTCTCACCTCAACGCCGCCCGCCGAGCAGGTGATCTCGCCATCGTCTCGTGGAATCTCCGCAGCAAAGGACTCGACGAGCTCCAGCCGTACCTCGAGGCGCTCATCCGCTTCGGCCACCGCCCCGTCATCTGCGCCCAAGAGGTGCTCGGGCTCTCGAACCAGCACTCGACGTACCTCCGCAACGCCATCGTCCCGCCCACCGGCCCGGGCCCAGCAGCACCCGTCGAAGCCTTCCTCCGCCACCACTTCTACCTGTCGTACTTCAGCTTCAACGCCGTAACGGCGACGGGCCAGCCCTTCACCGGCACACGCGGTGCCGCGCTCTTCATCCCCATCGAGTACTCACCGCGGCAGGACTTCGCCGGCTCCAACGTACTCGTCGGCCAACATCGTCAGACGGACGTGGCCGCGGCCGAGCTCGCCAACTTCAGGACCCGCGTCATCGCCGCCTACTGCCACCCGACCGGGCTCCGCACCGACGACATCATCGACGTGATCGTCCGCAACATGCCGCCCAACTCCATCGTGGGAGCCGACTTCAACCGTGAGCTTCGAGCCTCGGAGCAGAGCACCGCCGACGAGCAGCACCAGCTTTCCCTCATCGCCGACGCTTGCAGTGACAACCGCACCATCATCATCGCCCCAGACTCCCCCACCACGGCAAAACGGCACATCGACGGCTTCTTCATGAAGGACAACACCGGCAGAGTGCCTCTCTGTGGCGACGCCACCGTGATCAGCTTCACCAACGGCAGCAACACGTCCTCCTCGGAATCACTCGTCAGCGACCACAAACCCGTCATGATGGGCATCCGCGGCGCGCACAAGACGTACACGACACTCCAGCCGAGCGTCTTCGCCACGCGCAAGTTCAAGCCCCGCCACCTGCGCAACCTCAACGACACCGTCCTCCGCCTCGTCTCTGCGAACCCTCAACGTGAACCGCACGAGACGCTGCTCGAGGCAGCCAATAAGACTCTGCCGAAAACACCACGCCGCTGGAAGCGCTGCGGCACCGAGCGCGACCCCGCCTACCGTGAGAAACTCCTACGTGTCATCCGCACCAACGACCTATCCACCGCGATCGACATCACCGTGCCCCGTCGTCAGCCGCAAAACGTACAGCCCCTCACGGACGGCACCAACGTACTGGCCTCGAACGAGGAAAAGGCGAAAGCCTTCGGGAACTTCATCGTCAACGTGCTCCACAACAACACCGCCAACATCGCCCCACGCTTCGAACAACACGTCGTGGACTCCGCCGCCGAGCGCAACCCCGAGCTCACCATCGCCGAGGCCATGTTCGCGCAACGCCGCATGTCGAGCAAAGCCGCTCGGGACAAGCACGGCATCCCGCCTGCCGTGGTGATGGCGCTGAGCAGCGAGGCCCTCCGCCTCCTCTGCGCCCACGCCTTCCACGAAGCCACTCGCGGCCGCTTCAGCGACGCCATCAAGAGCCCGCGCGTCTCGGGCATCGAGAAGCCGAACAAGCCGTCGCGCAAGATCGCCGACCTGCGACCAATCACCGTCATCGACCAGATCCTGAGCGTCATCGACCGCGTGCAGACTCGCCGCGGCCAGATCAGCAGCACCATGGAGAGCGGCATCATCGCCCCGAGTCAGACGGCCGTGATGCGCGGCGTGCCCTGCAGCCTCCAGGTCCTCGCCGTGATGCAGCACGCCGCCAACATGGCCGCGGACGGCGCCAAGACCTTCTTCATCGGCAACCCGCCCGAGGCCGTCGCCAAGCGCCCCGACGGCGCCGTGCACTACCGCACCGTCGGCGCCGCCATCAACATGCTAGCGCCAAGAGAGATCCGCAACCAGCTCCTCGACCACCGCGCCCGCTACAGGCCGTACCTCATCACCCGAGTCGAAGCCACGCGCCTGCTCCTCGTCGACCAGACGAGCGCGTACCCGCGCGTCTCCCTCACCGGACTCATGAACCGACTACACGAGCACCCATGCATGCAGCAGTACATGGCCTACGTCCACGGCATCAACGCCAACCGCACCTTCTACGTGGTCATGGGCAGCCACAGATCCGACCCCTTCGTGACGCGCGAGGGCCTAGGCCAAGGCCTGCCCGGCTCCGGCTTCTACTTCTGCATCAGCTCGGAGCCCGTGTCACGCTGCCTCTCGATGACCATGGACTTCAACACTGAGTTCATCGACGACTCGAACGGCGCGTGCTGGGGACGCTGCCCCGTCGAGCGCGACGGCCGCGCTCAGCGAGGGCTGAACTGCCTGTCCAAGACGCTCGACGAGCTCGGCCTGCAGAGCTCCGCCGACAAGTGCAAGGCGCTCCTCATCACGCACGGCGGCAAGGGCCACAAGCACATCGCGGGCTTAGATCACTTCGTCATCCAGAAGGCCCCGATGCCACTTGTGAACCCAGCCGCTCACTCGCGCGTCCCGCCCCGCACCGACGACCGCGACGACAACCTGCGGGAGCGCGCCAAGACGTGCGAGCAGCGCGCTGCGCGACACCTCGGCGTCTTCCTCGACCAGCAGCTGAGCATGATCGACCACTGCACCATCATCCTCACGCGGGCCAAACTCGCTCTGAACAGCCTCGTCCCGTACAAGTACCGCCTCCCGAGCGAGATCCTCTTCCAGCTCGTGCACGTCAAGGCGCTCTCGCCGCTCAAGTACGCCTGCGAGGGCTTCTACCCGCGACTGTCTGCGGCAGCGCGCAGACCGTTCGAGAAGTTCGTGAGACAGTGCGCGCTCCTCATCACCGGCTGCTGCAAGAACACGAGCAACAAGTACGTCATCGCCACGGCCGGCCTGACATCGTACCGCAACATCGTGGAACGCTGCATCGTGACGCTCGACGAGAAGTGCATCAGAATGTCGACCGACTTCGACCCGTCGACAGGAGTGTACCAGGAGACGCCCTACACGAGACAGCACATGTCGCAGCCCAACGTGTCCACCGTGCCCAACATGGCCAAGCTCCTCACCTCGCCCTGGCATGGCGCCGACGGCGAGCGTGTCAACCCGCGCGAGCACATGTCGCTGCACAGCCACGCAGCGGCACTCGACATGAACGCACACAAAGCCGACGGCGTCTTCAGCCGCGCCGAGATGCTCCGCGAGCCCGTCTACCTCGGCCCCGTTACGGGGCGCCCGCTCTACCCGTTCGCGTCCTTCGACCCGCGCCGGCTCCGCTTCGAGCTCGCGCCGCCAGGAGGCCTCACGCGCAGCAGCGCGACGGGAGACGCGATGCTCGCCGCGTGCTACAAGAAGCTCAACCGCGACGCGCAGCTCTTCGGCCCCTACGACTACGAAGCCTACACCGACGGCGGCGCCGACCTGCAACACTACGGCGGCAGCGCAGCCGCCTTCGCCATCTGGGACCCACAGCAGCCAGAATGCGTCTACGACCCCGCCACCGACACCACGATCACGAGCCCGCCACGCTGGAAAGCAGTCGGGCCCGCCGGCGCCGCGGCCTGCAGCTACTCAGCCGAGGGTCGAGCCGTCGTCTACCTGCTCCGCCGCTTCCTCGACCTCGCGCGCAAGAGCCTGCTGCGCAAGACGTCGCAACACGAGCGCATGAGGATCCGCATCGTGCTCGACGGCAAGAGCTTCCCCGACGCCCTCGTCAAGGGCGCGCTCATGCAGCGCGAGTACCTGGAGGTCTGCGCCTACGAGGAGCTCACCGAGCTCCAGCTCGCGCACCAGATCGACTTCGCGTTCATCTTCGTCTTCGGCCACGTAGGCGTGCGTCGCAACATCTACGTCGACACGATGTGCACGAAGTTCATGAAGTTCACGAAAGAGGACCCCGACCCCGAGACCGGCCTCTACCCGCTCTCGCCGGTGCCGATGCGCCTCTGCGACTCCGTCAACGTCCGCCTGCGCGACGTGCACCCGCTCCTCGAGAGGACGCCCGACCCCTTCGAGCGCAAGGACCAGTACGGCCGCCCGATGCTCCTCCTGCCGCAGAAGCCGTGCCACGACCTGGGTCTTCCGCGCGAGAACGAGATCCGCCTCTACCGCCTGCGCGCGCTGTGCGCACCGTCCATCGGCAACGTGCTCAAGAACCAGCTGCCGTCCAAGTGCCGACAGTGCGACGAGCCCGTCATGATGCGCGAGAACGCCGTCCGCCACATGTTTGCGTGCGAGAGCGAGACCGCCGTAGCGGCCCGCGGCAACCTGACGCTTCAGGACGTCCCCGACGACCGCAAGGCCCGCAGGATCCTCGCGTACATGACGCTCTTCGAAGAGCAAGCAGCTGCTGCAGCCTCGTCAGCCGGACCCGCCGCCGAGTCCGGCTCCGACAGCGACTCCGACGCGGGCAGCGACGCGCAGTGGATCGTCACCGGCCGCGAGACGTGGAACGCCCGACGCCCGCGCGCAGCGCTGCGGAGCGTCGCATCCAGCACCACCAGCAGC